>Ga0179593_1544016_pt1 | contig 13901 bp, 19 predicted proteins | sample CZODoug2_1_08_16_FD_185931 | JGI IMG/M metagenome (GOLD analysis project Ga0179593, IMG submission 185931) | Vadose zone soil fungal communities from Angelo Coast Range Reserve, California, USA - CZODoug2_1_08_16fungal (PacBio error correction) | ecosystem: Environmental > Terrestrial > Soil >...
CGAATTCGGAACAACTTCCATTGTAATGTGAATCGAGAGGAACGGGGGGGGAGGTCAGATACACGATCCGTCCGCCTGATATTGCGCGGGATGGGGGGAAAAAGGGACAAGGACACGTTTGAAGGTCGGCTTAGCCAATACGTTCGATTAAGGGAGGAAAAGGTTTGGCTTTATGCGTCCAGGAGGGAAAGAGGATCTTGGAGAGGGAAGTTGATGTTCAACAGTTAAGGTATCTAAGAACGAAGGGGGTTGGGGGGGGTTTGTTGGGGGGGGGGGTGGGGGGGGCGTGGTACAAGCTCTTATCCTTTCTTTGAATGGGGGGGACAAAAGGAGCCGCCCACTTCGCTGGATGGAGGGGGGGAAGGAAAAAGTTTTGATCGATGAGTTCAGAGAGGAAGGAAAAAATGCGAGAGCTGTGGAAAATCGTTTCCTTGACTATGAAAGAAGGGGGGCGCGCAAAAAAAGAAAAATTGTCTTAGAAAGGGAAATATGCGGCTTCTAATCAAGGAAAAGCGATCAAATCCAAGAAGGAGAGAGAAAACCATAATCGATTTGCACAGAAAAAAAAAAAAAAATAAATCAGGCAAAAGAAAGAGGTGCAGCAGGACAAAAAGCGCTTAATTTCACGGCAGAAGGAGGGATGACACGTGCGACGAAAGGGGGGGGGATAAAGATGTCGAGGTGGGCGCGGGGAATCTTAGCACTCAGAAAATAGGGGGGTCCAAAGTTTAGAATAAAAAAAATTGGAAAGCCCCAGCCGTAACAAGAGGGGAAGAAAAGGGAGAGGTGAAGCCGGCAGCACTTGGGAACGAAGAATCTGTCCCGAAAGGATGGGGACAAATTAATTCTTTCGAAGAAAAGGAGGGGGGTTCCCTCAAAAAAAGGAGGGAAAGAAAACACGAAAATGAAAAAAAAAGAAGAAAAAGCTAGTACTCTACTGATGTGGAAGAAGCAAAAACCTGTGAGGGCTCAATTGTATACCGGGGGGGGGGAAGTTCTATGACAAGTAAGGGGGAAAAGTCTGTGTGAGGACGGTGACTTCCCGTAAAGGGGGAAAAGGAAAGTTTCGGTGAAAGAGAACCTATTTCCGGGTTACCGAGGGGATCTATGGTTAAACGGTGACGAGTAAGGGGGGAGGACAAAAGTCACGAGCCGCGCGGAAGGTGAAAGGGGACATCGGTGGAAAAGTTGAAAGAAAACCCAGAACCTACCACAATCTAATTTTGGCCAACGGGGAAGGGGAAAATAGAAAACGAACCAATAGTTTCACAGGAAAAAGCAACAAATGAGAGGAGGAAGGAACCCCTTACGATTTTGTTGAAGGGGGGGGAGAAACTTGAGCGTGACGGAAGCGGAGATCGGGGGGGGGGAAAAATCATACTAAAAAGGGGGCTTATACATTAACGACACTCAGAGGAAGAAGTACGCTATGTGCGTTTGAGATAGAGAAAGGAAAAATCGTTGGCACGAGCAGGTGACAGAAAAAGAGGGGGAGCTGTACTCAACGAATCGATGAGGGAGGGGAGGGGGCGTCATTTCGGGGGGAGATTTTGCTACGAATGATGGGGAAAGAGTTTCCAGGGAGGGGAAAATCGCCTTGAAGGAGAAATCCATCCTGTGGGGGAAAAACGGAACGAATTTCATTTACACTCGCAATGAGTGGGGGCGGCAGGACCTATCAAGGAGGGAGGGGGGGGAGGAAAAACACTGAGTGGCTCTCGTGAAAGAGAGGGAAAGGACTACAGTTTCCTACCGAACTCTGGGCGCCTAGGCGGATAGTCTATCAGGAGTATCAAAAAAACCAACGGAGGGTTAAGCCTAACGTAGTTGCCAGAGAATAGGGGTTGTGAGTCTGAACGGATTAAGGAAGAAGGGAGCTGCGGAGAACAGAAAGGAGAAATATGCTTTTAACTAAGAAGAGAGAAAAGGATGGTCGTCCTCATAATACCGTTATTTCTCGTGTAAATGGAAAGAGACGTTTACCGGAGGGAAAGAAGGAGGTGTAGTTCTGAGGGGGGGGTTAACTCATAAGCCCCAGAGTACCCTATTAGAGCTTTAACGAAGGAAAGAAAAAGACCACATCTTGTGGGAGACATGATTACTCTAAACAAAGGAATACAGACGTCACTTCTCGCAACAGATGGCGGAAGGGTTTCGATATTACAAAGAAGGAGAGAAACTTCAGGTCTGCGACTTTCCTTTCGATTGGAAGGACGCGTCTGTACTGATTTTTGTTCAACCAGCAGCGAGACAGGTCCTACAGCACGATCACGTGTAAAAAATATGAGTTAAGGGTTGCTCGGGAGGGAAATCCCCAATTGTTGAGGGAAACAGGTGTAACAACTCTTGGTTCAGTCGGATTCAAAAACGGGAAGGTCGTCCAAAAGAGGAGGGGGGATGTTACCCAGCCGGAGATGTTTGGGGAAGTAACATAGTAACGCACCTGTAAGGAAGGGCTCTGAATGGAAAAGCCTTTAACACGGGGGGAAAAAGAAATCATAGATCCACCGAGGTAACCCCGGAAAGGGGGAGAAAAGGGGGGAGCGGTGGTCACCGGGGGGGAAGTGGCAGGGGGGAGGGGGGGAAACGAACTTCACCTTCGCACAGCAAATGGGGGGGAGGGGGGGTCTAGAACAGTCCCTGAAATAGGAAAGGGGAGAAAAGTGGCGCATCACCAGGGGACAGAACGGGAAATCATTACAGTAGAGGGGGGACGCAGGGTCATTTTGGGGGGGAATTTCCGGCGGTTTCGGGGAGGGAAAGAGTGGGGTGGTTGGAGAAATCGTCGGCGAAATCGTAATGTGTGGCCTTCACATCTAGTAAGATGCTCTGAACGGGCGTCTTACAGGGAAGGGAGAGGTTTAGAAGCCTGTGAGGGGAGAATTTGAAGGATGGGGTATTTACAAAGGAGGGGTATCTCCCAATTGGGGGGGGGGGGGAACTACTCTTCATGACTCAATAGCGGGGAATCGCATATTAGAAAGAAAGGGAGCATTTGCATCTTGGAGAAGGACGTGAAATTAAGCTCTTGGGGCTTCGGTATGGCCTGATTTATGGGGGGAGGGTAATGCAGTTGTTTCGGAAAAAGAAAGGGGGGAGAGGGTGAGGCACTACGTGGGGGGTGGACGTAGGGGAGCAGACCTCGAAATTAATTCTCTAGCAAGAATATGGGAAAAGCCTTTGAGCAAGAAAGAATACCTCACTCTGTAGGAGACCTCTCTGCACCTCTCGAGAAAGAACGGTCCTTCTTCACTTAATCGCGTACGGTTTTCCCGTATTCAAAAAGGGAGAAATAGGGAAGAAAAAAGTCAACTACCTGTAAAAAGTGGTATAGGAACGATCATCATGAGGTCGGGTTTTTTACCATCAAATTCGGAAAGGAAAAAGCGACCTCTTGCAAAAAAGGGGAAAGAGAAAAAGCCTCTAACCCCTCGCCAAAAAAGGTTGGCGCAACCTCTTGCAAGAGAGGGGTTAGGCGGTATTTTGTTGCTTACTCAATATAGGAGGGAGAAAAGGGATAGAGATCGAATGTGGTATCCCTCAAATAAGGAAAAAGAAAGGGAAAAGTGATGGGAATAATTTCACGGAGAGGGAAAGAAACGGAGAGGAAAAAGGGGATCGCCTGAAGGTGGGGGAACAGAAAGTTAAGGGGTTTCGATATTATCTCTGGGAGGGATAAAAAAGAATCAGCATCCGGAAGAGAAGTGAGGGGGAAAGGAAACGTGTAGGGTTACTAGGGAAGGGGAGAACCAATACTTCTATGAAGGGGGGCCTGGAAGCAGCTTATTCGCCAGTAACAGGGGGGAAAGAGGTAGGGATATTCAACTATTTGGAAAAAGGAAATTTGACCAACTTTAAAAAAGAAAAAACGATCTGATCGTTCCTATAGCAAGAAAAGTCCGTTCTTTGAATGTGACTTAAAAGGAGAGAGAAAAGGGGCAACGACAGCTGTTATCGAAGAGGGAAAAAAAAGGGAAAAGGATGAAGGTCAGCAAGAGGATTGCGAGAGCGGCATGCGAGGAGAGGGGAAGTAACTATGCGGGAGTTTATTCTGTTCTTCGCGAAAAGGATGCATTTTCATATTCTGAAGGGGGAAAAATTGAGAGGCCAGGGAAGGAATCATACTGAATTACCTGGATACCATATCTATTTTAAGAAAAAAAGAAAGGAGGGAATAAATTCAGGGCCATAAAAAGAGGGGATCTTAAAAAAAATAGATGAAGGAGGGGCTCAGGGGGGGAAACTGAAGTCCCGTTTTAATGGAGGGGATGTCGGGGGTCTCTATCTGAAGAAAAGAAAAAAGGGGAGGCCACAATTGTAGAAGGGAGACACCCATCCAGTGGGAAAAAATACCCCGATCGTAACAAATCTGGGAAAGAGGTAGAAAATTTTATTCCATCCTGTAATAAAGAGTAGCTGTTCCCTTCAGAGAAGGGAAAGAAGAAACGGAATGCTTTGTAAAGATTGATTGGTCTCCGGAAACATGGTATAGAGAAAAACCTCATTAAAGTAAAAACCAGGGGGGGGGGAAGAAAAAGAGAAAAAGGTAATGCATAAACTGGGGGATGAAGGGGTAGGACAGGTTGAGGAGAGGGTCTATTGGAGGAAAGGTACACTTCCTGATCCTCATTTTCGGGGAGGGAAATGACAGTAAGGGTTTGAGAAAAGCGAGGGGAGGGGAAAAACCGAGAAAGGAAAATACACTAGTCCGGGTTACCGGGGAAGGGGATTAACGGTGAAAAAGTACCATGCCTTCGCGAAATGAACGAAAGGAGAATAAGGCAGTTGGTTCCTCTTTGAAGGGGAGAGGGTAAAAAACAAAAAAGGAGGGGAAAGGGCCCGGCGGCGGGGAGTTAATAGCTAAAAAACCAAACCACAAAAAACCCCCAATAGTTGGTAAAGGGGGGAAGAAAAAAATGGGAGGAGTTGCAGATCCTGACGAAAGAAAAAAAACGAGTTTGGGGGGGGTTTCATATGGGAAAAGGAAGACCGGACGCGAGCTTTTTTACCAAAGAAAGAACCAGCTCGTAGTCGTATCAAAGGAAAAAGCGAAGAAAAGGAGTTTTGGCGAGAGAGAGTAGAAATCGAAACATTCACAGAAAGAGTCGAAAAGGGAAGCTGGATTCGGTGGCAAAGGGAAGGAGTAATCACGAGAATACTTCTATTCACAAATGGGTCTTCATTTCTTATGTCTTCGGGGGAAGGCGTTTTCGAAGGAGGGGGAGGTATGGGATGAAATCGCCTTCGCGCGGAAATCTACAAAGTTGGAAATTCTGTAACCGAGACGGAAGGGGGAAGGAAAAAAGGAAAGAAATTTGGGTCACGCGTTCCGGAGGAAGGGGGAAAGTTGTCGTATTTCAAAGCAACGAGTGAAAGGGGAGGGAAGAGATGATAGGGCTGTTCCTACTGACCAAAAGGGGGGACGCCTCGTCCCTCGAAGGGAAGAGATCGACGATTCTCAAAAAAAAAAAGGGAGGAAGATAGAAGGGGGGAGGGGGGCAGATGCGGCAATCATTTTTGGGGGAGGGAACTGAGTCAAACAGATTTCTCTTCGGAGCAAGAGGGAGAAGAGTGGGAAGAAGAATAACTGAGAAGGGATTTGAAAGACGGACGACCGTACCCCAATTGATGGGAGAGGGGGAGGGATAGGCGCGCCTTTTACCGAGGGATGACGGAGACGGGAAATTCTATTAACTTAAATACGGAAAAAGGAAGTCGGAACTCCGATTTAGGGGGAGGAAAAAATTAACGACCTAAAAAACCCGCCATAGGGGAAAGGAAAGGACTCAAGGGGTTACTTCTAAACTCCTGCACCGATAGAAAAAACAGGATTACGCAAAAAAGGTGAAAGTTCGAGGAGAGGAAAAGAGACAAAAACTTCCGGGAAACGGGCTTTCCGTTAAGGGAGAAAAAAGAAGAGTTCTTAGGAAAAGGAAAAAAGCTCCCGCATCGGAGAGGGACACGTTTTCCAGAAAGTGGAAAGGATAAGGGAGCGTCAGGCTCGGGGCAACGAAAGAAGGGGGGGAGGGTTTGAAAAAAGGACCACTCTTGGGGTAAAAAAAAAACTGAAACCCGCCGGCGGAAAAAAAGGAAGGGGCGGCTTTTTTTACCCACGGATAGTGGGGTGGGGAAAAGGGAAAAACTGAAGAGAGATGATTTCCTCTAATACATTAATAGAACGTTGAAATCATAATCAGGCTTTTGATTGGACGTGGGAAGAAAAGAACTTTAAGAAGAGGTAGAAAAAAAGGAAATTAAACCGTCTCAAAAAAAAAGGAGGAGAAAGTTGGGCCTCTCACTGAGGAAAAAAAAAAAAACGGGCCTCCACGTAAAAGGGGAGAGAAGAATAAATAACTGAAGAAAAGGGAAATATCGTTTTTTACCTTGAGGAGTAATGGGTGGTTGTTTTTCAGTGGAATGAGAAAGAGGGAGATACGCATTGTTTGGTGGGGGAATGAAGCGTCCGTGTAAAGACAGGAAGGTGGGGGGAGGCAAAATCTTCTGCTTGAACATAATGAGAAGGAGTAGGTTCTGGGCTCAAAAAGGGTAAAGGAATTAAAAGTTGGGAAGGGAGGGGGGGGAAGGGAAAGGTCTTGGTGGATTGGTGGCACACGAAGAGGGAAAAGGATTACACTCATACTAGGCAGAGAAAGGGGGTGAACATTTACAAGGAAGGGGGGGGAAGACCAATATGTAACGTGAAATTAGAGAGGGTGTCACGCAGTATATATCTGTGTAATTGGCCTGAAATTGGGGGGGGGGGAGGAAGGTTTTTAAGAAAAGAGGGGGTGGGCATACGTGGGGGGGAGTGGGGGGACGTCTTATAGGACAAAAAGTTCTCTTAGCAAGCATATGAAAGGGAATGGACGCCATTGGAGGAGGAAGAAGATAAAGACCGCTGTAAGAGGGAAGTAACGCCAGCACCTCTGACTTGGAAAAAAAACTAAATAAAATCTACTGCTGCAGTCAAAGAAAAGAGGTAGGGGGTCCTGATCAGACGAAAAGAGGGAGGGAATCCAAAATTCATTGAAGAAAAGAAGGGACTGGGGAGAAAAATGACTAAAGATCAGATAAGTTAGAACGTTATAGGGGAAATTGTTGAAAAGAGAGGGGATATCCAAAAGAAAAAAAAGGGGGCCACCGGTTCTTTCTCATCAAAGAAAGATAAAGGGCACTTCATCGCCCGTATTGGCGCAAACGATGGAGAGGGGACGAAAACGTGTCCGTGAGGTAGGGTGAAGCTTCGCAATCCAAGGGAGGAAGAGGGTAGCACGCCATATCATTATCAGAAGGAAAAGGAAAAGGGAATTTTTGCGAAGAATTTTCGGCTATCTCTCTCAAAAACAAAAAAGAAAAGGGAGTATCTGCCTTGACAGGAAGGGAAACGGGGGGGAGAGATCCTTATCTGAGGAGAAAAGGAAGAAGCAGCATACAGGAAGGAATGGGCGCGGTTGATTACGAACACAAAAAAGGGGAAAAGTTGCTTAAGAAGAGCAAGGGGTGGGCTTGCCCAATAGTTCGATGAAGGGAAGGGATCTTCTGTAGGCGAAAAAGTAAAAGGGGGGTCAATATGATCTTTATGGAGGGAAGGAGTGGATTTTCAAAAAAAGGGAAAAAGAGAAGGGGGGGAATCAACGAATCTTAGAGGGAAGAATATCTCCACAAAAGAGGAGGGGCTTTGGGGTTCTTCCTGAAGCGAGTAAAAAAGGAAGAGGGGAAGCGAATCCTGGTAAACAGGAAGGCAGGAGGGGAGAGAGAATGAATCTGGCCGGAGAAGATAAAGTTGTCAGGAGAGGAGGGAGAAAGGGGCAAGAAGCGGGAGTAGAGGGCGCGAAAAAATGGCGTTCAGAAAGGAAAGGCTAAGCGAATTCTTGAGCAGAAAAATGGGTCGATCATAAGGGAAAGGAAACTTCTGAGAAAAAAAGAGAGGGGAAACTTCAATAAAAGAAAAAAATGTCGGCCCTCAAAAGAAAGAAAGAGAGAGAGTGAAAAAAAGAGCTTTCCTTTCACTTTACAGAGGGGAGGCAGAGGGCAGGGGGAATCCCGGTAGGAGAATAATGGCTCTTTGGGGAGATCTGAAAGGACAGAAAAAAAGAGGTAGGTACACCATTTTAGATAAAAAGGGGTATCCAAGACAATCGGGGGGAAACCCGGCCTTCTAAAAGGGAAGCATGTCAATACGAACCTTCTAGAAATATGTAAGAGAAAGAGGTTCCGGACAAAAGGAAGGGGAGACGCCTAGGGAGGGGGACTCAAAACCAACATGGGGAGAAAAAAACTAAAAACGCAAGGAGGAAAAAAAAAGGTGAAAAACTCTATTACGATCTAAGGTCAGGTTCTTATTATCAGAATTATGGGAGCAATTTGATCCGGGGGAAGAATTTCCTTTACGAGAGAAAGTAAGAAAAAAGAAGTGTTTCAGGGGGGGAAAGGGTGCCCTTATTTGTGGGGGGAGAACAAGCCGGGGAAAGGAGGGGAAAACCGTATACAACTGCCAAGAGAAAGGATTGAGGGGGGTTCCCTCCTTTTATCTAGTAGGGAGTAAGCTTCGCGAAGGAAAAAGGAGAAGTAACAGGTGGGAAGAGGTGAAAGTTTAATCCAAAAAATAGAAAAGGGTGTTACCAGACGACCAAAAATAGAAGGGGGGGAAAGCCTGCTGCGGTGGAGGAAAATAGAATACTCCTAACCAAAGAGTTTTCAAAAGGAAAAACTCACAAAATGGAGGGGGGGATGGGGAAATAGCGCACAACTTCGGGGGGGGGGCGATTTTGGATTTAAACGGAAGAGGGGAATATAAAACCCGTACTCTATGATTGTTTTTTGACCAAAAAGAGAAACCGCGGAGTGAGTAGCCAATTACGACAGAGAAAGGGGGGGAGGGGAAAGGAAGGGTTTTGGAAGGGGGAGGAATATCAAAATTAACAGCCCGCTGTTGGGACGAGCAGGGTGACCTCTGGGAGGAGGTTTTAAGGTAAGAAGAAGCGGGAGGAGAGGAACAATATGTTCGGAGGGTGTTAGCTGGGAACTGTTCTACGACATCGGTGACGAGTGTGAATGGGAAAGGTGGGGAAATTCCATAACCTTCTGTCAAGGTCACCAAAAAATACTTTTGGAAGAGGTAAACTCTGCTCGCAGGGAAAAATGTTAACTCATAAGGGGGGGTAAGACGCTTCTTACCTATCAAGAAGGGAGGAGTCCCTTCAGTGTACAAATCACTTGGGTATTTTCCTGAGTGTAGATAAAATCTCAAATTGAAGAGAGAGTAAGGAATCCACAACTTATTGACCCGAAGGTGTCCCCTAACTTTGATTGCAGGACTAGATAGAAAAAAAGAAAGCTTTGTGAGGAGAAAAGAAAAGAAAAGTATTCCTGAAAGGAGGGAAAAAGAGGCGGAAATCAGGGTGTTTCTTCTGGAACGGGTAATTGAAGGCTGCGACGCGGAAGAAGAAGGATTTGAAAAGAAAATCTACGTCGGTCCCGAAATCGGGTAAAAAAGGGGAGGGGAGGGTACCTGCCATGAGAAAGAAAAATTACCAAACAGGGACGGAAATTCTATTGAATTAAAAGAAAGAAAATGCACAAAGTTCGACCCCGATTGTCGGGAAAAAAGAGATGACCGTGACCGGGACAAATTTGGGGAAAAAGTAGATAGTATTACGAGAAGAAAAAGAGGGGGGATACAGCGTCACTGGAGAGGGGGAAAAATGTGAATTTTTTCGGGGAAAGGAATCGAGACAAAACTTAAGGGAAAGAGAGGGGAAGGAAGGGAAGAATGATACGACATAGAAAGAAGAGGAGGTGGAGGAACGGATTTTGTTTCAAACAAAGACGTCAGTATCCTAACGTTTCCAGCAATCTGCAAACAAATCGTAGAGAGGAAGGAGCCGTCAAAGATAGAAGGTAAGGGGGACCAACATTGAAAATCGGGGGAAGGGTCAAGTCCACGCCGCCTTCGGGGGGCAAAAGAGTTGGGTCGTCTTTGTGACACACTAGAGTTGGGACTCAACTGCTGAAAAGAAAAAAGTGGTAATTCCGGAAAGAAGTTCGCGAAAGAATGAATCGTCACACGGTAGCAAATAGAGAAGAGGGGAAAACCCGGACTATGGGGAAAGGGGGAAATCACGTGGTCAAAGAAAGTGACCGTATGTCGCCACGTAGGGAAGGGTAGAAAAATAGGGACTCCGGAAAGGGAAAAAAGCAAGGGTACCGGGGAAAAAGGACCTGAAGAACACTGGGGGAGAACTCACAGGGGGAGACGAAGTAATCAGAAAGGAAAGAGCATAATCGCGTTTTGGGGGGAAGGGAGTTTTTGGGTTTTCCTTTCAGGAGGAGGGGAGCGAAACTTGGGGGGACGGACCATCAATAGGAGGGGGAAATTTCCTTTTTGGAAAGGAGAGTCTGCAGGGAAGATGCGCGAGAGGGGGGCTGGGCTCAAAGGGGTGAGAAAGTTCAGGAAACCGCTTTTTAAGAGGGTGGGAGGACAACTTTCTGGGGTTAGGGGGGAACCTAAGAAGTATGGAGGTCTCAGATAGAGGAAAAAAAGGCGAATAGTTTACGAAAGTTACAAGGGCCAGTTCATCCTTTCGACCATATGGAAAAGGAAAAAAATGGGTTTCACGCGGAGAGAGGAGGGACGGGAATTTCTTTTTTATTGGGACCGTTGGAGGGAAGGCGGAAGTGTTAATACGTGTGTAAGGAAAGGGAAAAAAGAGCGAACTCAGGGAAGGAAGGGAGCTTTATCAGCATAGAGGATGCCGCCATTTGAAAAGCACCGGACCTCCGCGGATCAATAGGTCCGGGAACGAGAGGCACGCTCTCGAGAAGAAAGATCTCCTTCTGCAAAGGAGGGAAGAAAAACCTGGACGGGGGTTTGGAAGGGTGAGTCAAGCGTTTGCGGAAGACAAGAGGAAGAATAAAACCTTAAGGATAGGGGGGGAAGAAGAGAAGGAAAGGCAGATTAGGGGGGAAGGGGAGGGGGGTGTTGCAGCAAATTACAGGATCAAATAGAGCCTCTTGGCAAACGGTGTCCACTTGAGCATGAGACGTAGAAACCTCTTCAAAAGAAAGGAGGCGAAAGAGGTAACGAAACGGAAGGGAGGGGGGGGTGCGGAAATCAATCTCTCTATCAGGAAAGGGAATTCGGCATAGGGTAGCCCTCCATATACTTATCGACAGGAAAGGGGAAGGGGATCACATAATTTCGGAGAAGAGAGAAAAAACGAAGGAAAAGAACGATAGAGATCGGGAAAAGGAAAAACTGCAATTGGAAGGTTTTCCTTAGATAAGGAGAACAGAAATCGCTCATCCGGATGATCGAGGGAGAAAATACCTCCCTGATGGGTCAGGGAATAAATGGGGGCGCCAATACGGGCGGATGAAGGGAGACGGGGCAGGTTCTGCGAAGGGAAGGTTTAAATATGCTCTTATGGCGGGGGAACGAAGTTTGGAGGGGGAAAGTACAACCCCCAGTAAGGAGAGGTCTGATCTTTCCTAAGAGCCGACAGCTTCCTTTCTTTTGAATGGTTTCAGTACCAGAAAAGAAGGAAGGCAAAACGCGGGGGAGAAAATCGAAAAAAGAGGGGGAGTTGCGCATAGAAAGACAGGGAAGGCTATATCGTTTCAGCGAAGTTCTGCGGGAGTAATAAAAGGGGGTATTCCTGGGAGGGTCGCTAAAAAAAAAGTTGATCATTTTCGATATTCTGCTCAGCGATGCACGGGAAGCGTTAGAGGAGGAGAAAGGTCAAAGGGGAGGATAAACAAATTCGCTTTTCAGAAAACTGGAAGAAAGAAAAAAAAGAAAGAAGTCCATCAAATATCAGCGCGTGAAAACAAAGGAAAAGGATGGAAGGACAATATGGGTCTGCAAGAGGAATGGCCCTTTTAAGTGGAGTGAGATTTGGTCTCTGATAGGAGAAAAGAAAGTAAGATGTCCACAAGTTTCGAGAAAACAGTGGGAAAACTCCCCAAAGAAAAAAGGAACGACGCGGAGAAGAAGGTGAGACCAGCCACTTCAGAAAAAGACATATATTTCCTGCAGACTATTTTGCAGCAAGAAGGGGAAGAAGAGGATTGATTTTCTACAGAAAAAAAAGGGGAGAAAGCGAAAAAGACAGTAAAGTAAAAACCAAAGGAAAAAAAAGACGAATTAAAATGCTACTGTATTTCCGTTCAGGAAAGGGAGGAGACGGTGGGGAGAAGGCAAGTTGAGAACCTTTGCGAGGGAAAGTCCGATACACTGAAGAGGGGGGGGGGGGGGGTGGGGGGGGGGGGGGGGGGGGGGGGGGGGTGGGGGGGGGGGGAGGGGGGGTGTGTGGGGGGGGGGGGCTGGGTGGACGTTTACCGTGCACGTATGTTGGAGAAGAAAAGGGAAAAAAAGGAGCAAAGAAAAGAACTATTCCGGGGTGAAAAAGGGGATCTATTCAGGAAGGCATCCGGAGCGAAATCGCGAAATTCAAGAGAGAAAAGGGAAGGGGGTGTTTCCTATGGGAAAGGGGAAAAAAAGACTTGGGTACCAGACCGAAAAGAGGAGGGGGGGGGCCCACGCCTGCTGCGGGGGGGCTACAAATAGGTGGTCCCTTGTTCAACACTCAAACACATGGAGGGGAGGTGAGAAAACCTTACGATTGGGGTGGAGAAAATAGATTTCGAAAGGAGGGGCGAGCGGGTTTTACCAAATAAAGGAAAAAAGGCGGCTTCTCCTTAACTTCCATCTAGGCAGGGGAGGGGGGTGGGAGTGGAGGGAGATATAGAAAAATGGAAAATGTGGGCGAGTCAAGGTAAGGGAGGAGTGGGTAGACTTAATCACTAATGAGGGGGCAAACGGCTTTCTTCAGGCTTTATTTCGTGAAGGGAAGAGGGGGTCGAACGAGTGGGGAAGGGGGGTAAAGCAATCGAGGGAAAAAAATACGTTTGTCAATTCGTGAAAGAAAAGGCGAGGGCAGTACCGCGACAATCAATGTTGGTAAGGAGGGAGGGGGAGAAAGAAGGGGATCATTTAGGAGGAGGGAAAAGGGGGAAAAGAGCCGCTGCGCAAGAGGAGGATGAAGGAAGAGGAACAAAACTGTTTCCGAAGAGGACGAAGTTCAGGAATAGATCTCTGGCAGTAGGAGGAGTAAAAAAAGAAGAGGAGAAAGTTAGGGGCCTGAGGAGAAAGAGAAGGTTGCGTCGGAACTTAGTAAAAAAGAAGAGGGAGAGAGGAAATCTATCCACTCCGTGCTTGGGAAAGAAGAGGGAAAAGATGGAGGTCCGCCAGAGGAGGAAAAAAATTGAGGATTTTAACGGCAAGAAAAACCGGTTTTCCCGCATGGCGCCAGGGGGGGCGCTAAATTCTATTGAAAGTAAGACGAGGAAAAAAGAGTAGAACCCGATTGTAGGTAAAAGACTTCCGAAGGAAAAAGAGAAAAAAGGGGGGAGAAAGGCTCTCGTTGATTATAGAAAAAAAGGCACGAAGAAACAGCTTCACCTTCTCTCAAAAGAGGAATGTTGAGTATGAGAGAAGAAAAACTTCCGGGGAAAGAAGAAGGGAGTTAATGTTACTCCTACTCCTGAGGGGGATGGTTTTTCAAACCCTCTCGCAAGTAGGAATCACTAAAAGGTGGGAAGAAGATGGCACAAAATCGTAGGGGGGGGGTGGGGGAAGGAGAAATACTACATTTGGGGGGAAAAATGTGAACAACTCTTGTAGGATTATACATGACACGCTCCTTCGGCCACCACTTCGAATTGTGGAGAGGGGGGTAACAAAGGGAAGGGTGGGGGGATCAACTGTACACAGAAAGGAAAAAGGGGAACTTCAGCTAGGATCCGTTCATGCTTCTAAATCCTGTACTCTTCACAAGGTAAAAAAAAAAGGAACAGGAAGGTAACCCCCGATGGGGATTGGGGAGACGTGGTCACCGAAA
>Ga0179593_1493686_pt1 | contig 13900 bp, 14 predicted proteins | sample CZODoug2_1_08_16_FD_185931 | JGI IMG/M metagenome (GOLD analysis project Ga0179593, IMG submission 185931) | Vadose zone soil fungal communities from Angelo Coast Range Reserve, California, USA - CZODoug2_1_08_16fungal (PacBio error correction) | ecosystem: Environmental > Terrestrial > Soil >...
GACAAGTTCCAATATGAAAGATTCAAGTCTTAGGAGTAAGCAATGAGGTGGGGGGGGTGGTGGGGGGGAGGCGGGTGTCTAGACGTTAGGTTGGGAAGAAAAGGAGTCGAGCATAAGTCCATGGTTGGTGCTTTTGGAAACCTTATTTTAGGAAATGGTCGTAAGGTTTGAAAGGGAGGGTCCTGGAGGGGGGCGAACCTTCATTGAGATACTTTATGGTACTGGGTTGCCGTAGGTTAGAGGGGACCTGGGTGAAAAAATCCTAGTAGACTTCTGTTTGGATATTTAAAAAAAAAGAAGCCGGAAGGAGCTGGAGGAGGGACGAAAGAAAAAGAAGGTGACGTAGGGGGGAGTAGAAAACCAGGGACCTTTTCTACTCGTAAATCCGATTCGAAGAGACCAGGGAAGTGACTAGGGGGTCTAGGTATCCCTTGAAGAAGCTGGGCCAGAAAACGTAAGGAAACCACATCATCTCGTCCATGGAGAGAAGGGGATGTTCAAATTGGGGTGAAGGGGTACTTGAACGTGTAGAAAAACGAGTAAGGAAGAAAAGCAGAGGATTACTTTTCACTTAGGAAAAAATCGAGAAAGGGAGGTCTTAGGGCTGTTTGAAAAGGGGCACTCGTATGGGGAGGAGGGAACTCGATTAATATGAGTTTACTTGGGTCGTCAAGGAAGCTACTGACTTAAAAAAGAATTGGGGGGGAGAAAATGTATAAAGCCTGAAAAGTGGAGGGGGGCCGAGTTCGGAGAACTTCTTCACTTGGATTGGGGGGGGGACGGGGGGGCGGGTGAAAAGAAAGGGAGGAGGGGGGCCGGGGTCGGGGGGGTTCATTCAAAGGCGGAGGCGTCTGCTTTTGCTTAATTTTGAAGTCCGGGGGGGGATTTTCAGCCAGGAGGGGAGGGGCTTCTGGGGAGGGGAGGTAAGAGACCTAAAAATGAATTCAGCTAGCAAAAGGGAATGGTAGGTTTTACGACTAAGCCACTACCTCCCGGTCCCAAAACTGAGTAACAAAAAAAAAAAGGGGAATTCTAGGGTTGGGGTTTTTTACGAGGGTAGCTCGAGAAGACGTAGGAGGGGGGGAAAGATAACTTCCTCATTGAAGAATTCGCACACCATTCTAGGAAGAGAAAATGAAAAAAACCGAGAGGGGGGGGGGACTTGCGAAAGGAGGTAGCATTAAAGAATCGGGCAGGGGAAGTGCTCTATGACATGTCTTTTCCCCCAAGAAATTTCAAAAGCAAAGGAGAAAAGAACCGCGCAAACCCAGCCGTCAAACAGACACCCGAACAAAAGAAGAACCCCTTCCTCTCATCCAAAGAAAAAAAACCCCACTTACAAAGAAATGCCGACCTAAGATAGCTTGGACCTCCCACGGAAACCCGACAAAGAATTCCAAGAATATCTAAAAAAGAGAAGGAGGATCATCATAAATCTACCTGGGGGGTCCAGCATTAAGGAGGGGGAGTCTAAGAAACAACACGAGAAAAAACTGTAGACCAACATCTTTCTCTCCGAGCATGAAAGGAAAATCACAAGATACAGCGGGAAAGCTACAAAGTTGAGGGAGAAGGAACATGATCCCCGCGAATGGGGAGTCACTAAAGAGGGAAGGCGTCATGGAGTAAGTCACGAGTCAAGGAAGGTATAAGGTATAAGAAAAAGTGGCACGGGGATCGGTTTACCTTACTGCTTGGCAAGAGAAAATACCAACCGAAAGTCAGCCAGGAGTGGGACTGAGAATGGGAGCGAACGCGAAGCCTTTCCGAAAATCCGACATCTGACATAAAGTAAGGAAAAACACTAGGGAACTTACTGCTCTAGCAGACGAAGACCAACGAAGAAACAAGACAAAAACGAGGAAAGGGGGGAATTTTAAGGGAGCAAAAAAGAGATCCTCCTACAGGGAAAGGAGGTACGAGGCTCGTTCAAATCCTCATGAGAGAAGCACTTAAGCGTCTGACCCTCAGGGCTCCAAAAGTCAAGAAAAAAGAAGACTGCAAGATCTAGATCAAAGAAAGAATTGAGGAAAAAAAACCCCAGTTGAGACTACACAAACTAAATCTCATCCAAAGAAATCAGTCCAAATCCAGTTCCATGCGGGAGAGAGACCAGAGAGAGGAGAACTTCGGGGAACGAAACAATAATCGTTCTAAGGGAAGGGAAACGTAGAGCCATATAAAGGAAAAAAGGCCTTAGGAAAAGGGTGAAAGGGGAGGGAGGGGGAAAAAAAATGTCCTACCTAAAACCGGAAGGGGACTATACAGGGGAAGTTCACAGGGTAGAGGAATCCGGGTAGAACCAGGTAATCACCGAATTTCTGCGCGGGAGATAAATCATAAGGAATCACACCCTGAAAAAAAAAGTATGATGCACTTCTTGGCTCAATCCGACGTTGAGGGGAAGAAAATGACGCCAAAACGGCTGGCCGGTGGGGGGTAGAAACAGAAAAAGGAAGGAAACCGGCCAAACCCGCTAAAGGTTACAGAGGAGAAACGAAAATGAAAAATTACCGAGGGAACGGAACTAGTAGAAAAAAACCTCTAGAGACACTAAAAGGGGAGGAAAGGCGGAAAGGGACGGGCAGCCCCAGCAGCAGGCTCGAGGAAGCCTCAAGACGAAACTCAGGCAATACCCAATGGATTGGGAGGGGGAGAAAGGCGCACGAACCCCATCCGTTATGGAAGGAAATCTATTTCATGACTAGGACAAGAAAGCGCGAAGCGGCAGTGATGGCCGAAGAAAGGCTGAGAAGAAAAGGGGGGGATAAAAAAACGAAAAGCCCACAAAAAAAATTCCTAAAAAAGGGGAGAGCCCTTCATAGGGGAGTACTGGGTTGACTCCAGAGGGCAGAAACGGAGGTTCGGTGGTGCACTACATTAAAATCCGGGTGCGGTCACGCGAAGCCTGGGAAAAGGAGCCAGGGACATTAAGGAACTTACGAAGAAGGACAAAACTACTACTAACTAACTAAGAAACGGTCAGCGAAAAGGTTCGCGAGGGCCGTAAAAAGCCCAAAAGAAGATCATCTCAAAGGGAAAAGCACCCTTCCTGCAGGAAAACCTCAAAGGAAATAAGTTAAGAAATTCAATGGTGGGGGTTGAAAGAACGGGTTAGAAAACAAGGCTCCTAAGTCTGAAAGGAAAAAAGCAAAATGAAATGCGACAGCAAAATTGTTAAGGCCAATGAAAAGGGGTCATAATAGCCGAAGGTGACTGATCAGTCTAAGAGGGTCCGAACCCTATTGACTGTCTGGTGCTGGAAAGGAAAGCTCTGTTGCAGAAACCTAGGCATTACCAGAGAAGATAAATCCTGATAGAGCGATGTAAAGGGGTTATAACGCGGCGGAAGGGCTAACGTTGCAAACCACTATTAAGTCTACAGGAAAGGTCTTAAGATATCGGAGGAAAGTTCGTGGGGTCTAGAGGGAGTGGGGGATCGTCAATCCTATCTTTAATGAAGGACAAGTGGGGAAAACCAGAAAACTATGCAGTTGGGATCAGAAAGAGTCCGGGGAAATCGGTTGAAGCAAGAAAGAGAAGGAAGGGGAATTGGGATAATCGGAAAACGGAGTCAAGGGGTCGGAGAGAGAAAGAGTAACTTATGTCGCTTTTACGGAAAGGGGCTTTGAAAGACGGTTTCCATTTAGGAGGGGCTGAAAGGGAGGAGCAGGGTAAGGAGAACTTCGAAAGGCCAAAGAAAAGGGTTAAATCCGGTGAGAAAAACGAAGATCGAGAGTTCAGGCCAGAGAATTTTTGCAAAGAGAAGAACCTACACACGAAACGAAAAAAGTGGGGAATTAAAATCAGGAACCCCACCTCCGAGGGGGGGGGGACCTTGATGGGTGGGGAGTTCTTTCGGAACGAGTCCGGAGAGACAACATAGGAGGGGTCCAGAAAAAAAAAACGAGGGGAGGATAAAAGAGAAGATACCCGAATCAAGGACTGTTGGGCCCCCAGGATTTGGGAAACGAAGACCGAAGGGAGGGACAAAAAGAAGGGGGGGAAAACCCACATCTTAATGGTCCGGCCGGCGATGGCCAAGTCCGATCTCTGCGCTGCGGGGAGTTTCGGGAGGGAGCCGAGCTGGCAACAAACTTGCTAGAGGATCTGAAACAAAAAGCAAGAATAGGATGACGGGGGTGGACAGAAAAGGGAGGGTACTCTTGGGAAAGAACAAGTTTTTGCTCTTGAAAAGAACTTCTGAAGAAATCAGAAAATATGGACCTCCTGCAAATCTGAAGAAGAAAAAGGGGGGATACTAGGTTGGAGATCCATGGGTCGCTTTCAAACGAATCAAACGAGAAAAGGAGGATACCCGGAGACCCAAAAATCGGGGTGGGACGGGGAAAGAGAGAAGGGCTTTTAGCATCCGGGACGTTCGAGCAGTAATGGCGGAACTCCTTCCCCCGGGTATCGAGAATTATATCTTAAACAAATAAGGAACAAACTCGTACCCCTTTCGCCCAGGCTGGTCCTCAAGGGAAAATCGGGATGTCAAGGGGGTGAATTGGAGGTCTGAGAGAAGTCGTCGCAAAAAAGCTGCGCGCATACAGGCTGGGTAGAGGCCTGGCGGTAAGTGGGGGACTTGCGATACGAGGGAAAAAACACGGGGAGGGGCCAATGCAAAGGTTGGGGAGTCCCGAAGAGGGGGACATAAGAATCCTCCCTGACGGCTTCAGGGGACAAAGGACATTAAAAAAAGTCTCCAAAAGTCCGTGAAGATGGAGGTTTCACGCTCCCGAATGAAACAGTCTTGTTAGGGGGTAGACTACCCTAGTTCAATGAGTAAAAAACTCACCGCGCATGGTTCGGGCGGGGGAAAATTTCTTCTGGGGGGGGGGGGGGGGGGGGTGGGAAGAAGGAATCCGGAAAGGAATAAATTTTTGACGGAATGCTGCACCGTGAAATAAATTGGAAAAAGAGGGAATAAGCACCCCCAAAACCAAAACCCCTGAGGGAAGTCATCCAAAAGAGGTTTTTTGGGAAATTCTGCCTGCGCTTACCAGGACTGGATTCTACGGTGGGGAAAAATTGGGATGGGGAGGGGTACGTTCGAGAAGTCTGATTGCAACGGATCTCTACAAAAAAGATCCGATCGGAACATCGCTTCCGAGAGAAATCTGGGAGGAAGGACGTCGAGAAGGCGTCTGAATCGATCCCGATTTGGGGAGAGAGCTCACTAAGGGGGCAAAGAAAACTTCTTCCGAGGGGAGGGGGTTCTTCGGCCTGCGCGCACTTCTTGAAAAGGGAAGAAGTCCCCTTCGAAGGGGTATAATTAACTGGTGGGTTGCAAGGAAAGTCGCTAAAGAGACTTTCCTGTTTCATCGTTTTAATAAGTCCGGGGGGGGGGGGGGCCTGTCTTAGGTTCTTGTGGTGAAAAAGAGGAGGGAAAGAGGAGATCGGACTGAATACAACGGAGTGGTAAAACCAGGGAAAAAAATGGGAGGGGGTATAAGGGAGCTGGGAGTAGGGGGGGAAAGACTGCCCTCTCAGACAAACTAAAAAGAAAAAGTGGTTGCAAATACAATGAACGAAGGGTTCTAAAACCGCTTTGGGGCTAAAAGCAACTACGGGAAAAAAATGCGGAGTAGAAACTACCTTGTCACATTCGTCCGATCACTCAGATCAGAGAGGGGAAAGTATTAAGGGCCGCCTCCCGAAAAGGGAAAAACGGGGGGAAATCGGGGATGGGCCCGGCCAAGGATTCATAGGAATGAGGAGGAAGATAAAGGCTAAAATTAAAGGAAAAAAGTGAGTGGGAATTGCAGGGCAGGGTAAGCGAGTTGAGGGTGTGGGGATCGTCTCGGAGGGGGCTCCACGGGGGGAGAAAGCCAGAGTTGAGGGTCGTAGAAAGGTGTTTTCTTCCTTTGGGCTTGAGGGGGGGGGACTTTCATTGAAGACAAGAGGTTCAGAGCTCGGGGGAAGATAAGGTCGACTGTGGTGACTATTAAGACTTCCTGTCTGGCAAAGCGATGGGGGGACTCCATCAGAGTCGTGGGACGGGGGGGAAGAAAAAAAGGGCCGTGTATGGGCCTTGCCTTCTGGAAGGGGGTAGGCTCGAAGTCCTTGGGTTACTGACTAGCTGGATCCGAGGAAGAACTTCAATTCGCCATCGCAAGGAAAATATGGGGGATAAAGGAACTTGACTGCAAAGCCGGGTTACAAACTGACGATCTTCTTCCAAGACTCTGAGTGGAAAGATCAAAAGGTTTAAAAAGAATGAAAGGAAGGGGTAAAGTCTCGTGGGCCAACGCTCATTGGGGAGACTCCGAACTTAGCTCTGGGGAGGCACTGGGTACTGAAGAGACTCTAAGGGGGAAATTCGTAAATGGGGGGGGGGAAAGAGGTGCGACAGGTTTTTGGCATTACGGCTGCGACGGGGGAAAAATGGAGCGGAAAAAAAGGAAGAGGTCACCTCTTGCGAAGAGAGGCTGAGGATCAATTTCAGCCCCTTGCCGACGTTTGAAGGACTGATGGCGGAGGGGGGAAGCCTGGGGGGGAGGGAATGGAGTAGCAGGGAGCGGAGGCTTTGGGGTGCCGGGCATTTTTGTTTGGGGGGGCCTTCTATGGGGGGGCTTCGGAGGGAAGGGGGAGAAGTTATCGGGGTCTTGGAAAGAAGTTGAAAGGAAGGAGAGGTGTTGCCTTCTGTCTCGATTCGAAGAGGGGGGGGGGCGAGGAAAATTAAAAAAAAACAGGAAACGAAAGAAAAAACATGGAAAATTTTAAGGAAAAAAAGAAATCCAACAGGGGGGGGGAATTGTCTTTAGATGGTGTGAGGTTTCCTAGGGAATAGGGGAGAACAACAACAAAGAAAGATATAGATATTCGGAAAATTCTGTCCAAAAAATTACAGAAAGAAAACATCAGGGCTTCAGGGGGGCATTAGCGTTGTGGCCCTTTTGCGAAGCCTCGTTTTCCTGACGGTCTGGGGAAAGGAGAACCCTCTCTTAAAAAAATACGCAAAGCCAAAGAAACCAGACACTCAAACACGATCCAATCAGCCTCGAACGCAAGAAAACCGCTCAGAACCTTCCAAGGAAAAAAAGTCAAAAGTCCTGAAAATCAAAGTAGAAACGGTCAAAAAAAAGGGGGAGTCTTCCATATTGAGAGCTTCCAAAGGTATACCTCGAAAAAGGGTATCGGGAAGGAAATCGCTCAGGAAGTCTATAGATCCAAAAGCATTGACGCCCCGTCTACACAACTTTAAGGGCAAAACAAACCCTCAAACGATTCAGGAAAAAATATCGAAGTAAAAGGGGAACGGCTGTCGCTGACAGGTTGCCTTTCTACTTAAGGGATAATCCTCAGAAAAGATGAGGAGGAAAAAAAAATCAAGTGAAAAGTAATCAAATGGCGAAAACGTCACGAAAAAAAGAACCACCACTGGGGAAATCCGACCAGAAATTATCGAATGTTCAAGGAGAAAGCATAAAAACACTCAAAATCTCACGGGGGGGGGGAATTGATGGGGCTGAAAAGCCAAAGATATCCCCCTATCATCCGAAGAAGGGAATCCTGGAGGACACCTCAGAATTGAAAGAATCCCGGTAGAGAAAACCGGCCCGCATCCCAAGTTCTTTCCAAAAAGAAAAACCCGAGCGGGGGGGTCGCAACTCTAGAAAGAAAAAAAAAACGGAGGAAAAAAAAAAACCTCCGAGGGAGATACAGGGAGGAAAGTCTTAAAGGGGGAAAAAAAAATCTCTGACATCCACAGGAAGAACAGTAGCCATACAGGGGGGGACAATCAATAACTTAAATAAAACACCAAAGGTTCCGAGAACTATCTCAAGAAACAAAAAACCAAGAGAGAAGGAACATCACCACCTAAAAATCACTGGGAGAGTCCTTCCAGGGGGAGGAACACTACGAAAGGAAGGGCTCTGTAGAAAAGTTCCGTGGGAAAACAAATACGCGGAAGGAAAGGGGGGGGTAAAGTGAAAACGCCATGAAAAATACCTTTACAAGGAAAGCCGGGGAGAAAGAATTTAATGGAAGAGGGGGGGGATCATTGAAAAAAACCCTTTCGTATGGAGAAGAAAAAAACTTCAGCAGGTATATCTCGAAAGGAGGGGAGCAGAACCAACGTTCACACCTTCTATTTCCGGGAGAAGGCCGGGGTGACTCGTTGGAAACAGCTCCGTGAGGCAAACTAAAAGTGCCAATAATAAGGGAGTTGGTCCTCCACTCCAAGTATATTCACTCTACGCAGGGGAGGGGGAGGGGTATCAAGAAAAAAAAAAAAAATAATACAGAAAGAACTCCAAACCTCAAACTGTGACAACTTCAGAAGGGGAGGAAAAAAGTCAACTCAACACCTTCGCAACACCCGGGAGCCACGAATAATTCCGGAAAAAATCGCGGCGGAACCAGCAGCGGAACATCAAAAGAAGGGTACAAACACCTTGAACGTATGTCAACCGAATAATTCGGGGGGGGGCTATTCGCAAAAAACAACAGAGAAAAGAAGGGGCCTACATCGGGGTCTGAAAAAAAATATGGCAAAAAGGGATCACGAAAACTCAAGCGGAGACTTATTTGGGCGGAGATCGTAAAGAGGAATCGCGAAAAAAACATAGGAGAGGAAAAGTCCATCCAACCAACGAAAAACTGAGCTCACTGTGTGATGAATCATGCGGAGAAGGGGGGCGACTCAGGGGGAGAAAAAGGGTACCACTTCAAGAAGATGTGGTCGAGTAAACGGGGGAGGGGAAAAGAAAAGCCCGATTCTAGGGAGCTTATGCAAATCCTCCATGAGGGGAGTCGCAGGAGGGAAACTGAAAAGTTAAGAAAAAAGGAGCGGCCACCCTAACCTTACCCGTACCGGGGGGAGGGGACCTATAATAACCCGGGAAAAAAAAAAACACCCAGGGGAAAGGGGACTCAAAGAGTCAGACCAAGGAAAAAAGAACAATGGTCTCCGCTCCATAGCCATTTAACCACGGGAGGTTACCAAAAAGGCAGACCCAGAAAGACAATTAAAAAATCGGGAGACCATTTCTCGTGGGAGACTCACTTCTTGGGGAAAAAAAAAGAGTCTGTCAAAAATGAAAGGAAGAATCAAGGGGGTCATAAGGACAACCTAGTGGTCTGAAAGGGTCAGGGGAAGACGGTGTTTTGTGAACTCGGAGGGGTGAGGGCCTCCAAAAAAGAGGGGGAATCAAAAACAATACGAGGGCCTGATGAGGGGAAGTCGGAAGGGGGGTTCTATCTCTTGAAAGTTTTTGTAACCAAACGATTGAAAGAGAATATACGAGTCAAGGTTTAAAAAAAAGGGTTAGGACCTTCGACAAATAAGTAAGAAAAGAACCCTTCGAAATTCGGTGGAGCGTTTGCCTATCCAGGTCGGGGAATCGAGGGGGGGAAAGAAGGATAATCACGGAAAAGTCTGAGAGAAATCCGGACTGGGAAATAAGAGGAAAAAAACAGAGGAAAAAAGACGACGGCTCCGACGCAATACCAATCCTTTGAAGCCCTATTTGAGGGAGGGGGGAAGGCCTGGGGCAAAAAAAAAGCTAAAGGACGTCGGAGACTTTTAGGAGGGGTAAAGGGAAGAAAGGCCAAAAATAGTTTCTAGAAGGACTTACCATTGTGGAGAATCGTATGGAGAAAAGGGGGAAAAAAACAGTGGTACGGTAGGTAATAGCAGTCATTTCGAAAAAGAACTTTCGAAGAGACAAATAACTGGAGGGCGAATGAGAGGGAAAGTTTTAGGAAAGCCAAGGAAAATTCTGGAAAGACGTGCAAAGAGGATCGGAGAAAAAAAAAAAAAAAAAAACCGACAAGATCGCCAAAGTGGAAAGAGCAGCGATATCCAAAGGGGAAAAACGCATTAGGCAAAGGAGGGCACATAGGCAACATAGAAGTCGAAGGAAAAAAAATCATTCAAGTTTTGTGATCAACATACGTGGTAGGTTATGAATCTCTCAACAAAAAGGGGGGATTAAAGAGGGAAACATCACTGTCAGGGGGAAGACTTACGGCCGGATAGAGGTAAAGGGGGGAAAAAAAAAAAAACAACCAATTATGTTACAGGACAACAGAGGTTCTAACCGGAGAAGGCCTTCTTAATAAAAAAGGTCGATAGGGAGAAAATTTGCAATTGGTTTTTAGGTAGGGATTCGACAAGAGGCCGAATAAATAGGGTCTTACAGCATATGGTCTTTCCGGGACCTTTCGGTGGGGGAAAAAACTAACGGGGGAGGGAATTACCTCACTGGCTCTGAGTTCCAAGGCGGATTCGTTGAAGAAGAAGTATCCTTGGTCTGCAGGGGAAGAGCTCAAAAGGAAGGAAAAGTCCAGATTGGGGAGACGCTGTAAAAAGTCCTGACACGAATGGGAAGCTTCCTTGCCCAAGAAAAGTAAAAAGAGAAAGGAATCCAACAGGGACGCGAATACGCGTCGTTAAAAAATCTAATTAATGGAAGGGGGTCATAGTCACGGGCCGGAAGGAGGGGGGAAGGGTATGATAAAAAGAAGGCCGAGGACGAATATGAAGTAAAAAGCTTGGATAGTAACACCCCGCTCCAGTCTCACGGGAGGAAGAAGGCAGAAGGGACGGCATAGGGGAAAGGGTCAAGGGGTCAACTAAGAAAGGTATTGGGGACACTGGGCGGTCAAACCTTCACTGGGTCAGGGGAAATCGCGAAAGGCGCTCAAGAAAATAGTAGATGGAAAGGAACGCAAAAAAGGAAAAGCGGAGGAACGAGCAAAAAAAAAGGGATTCGTCCTGCAAAGGAAAAAGGGACGAAAGAAATCCAAGTAAGAAGAGGGGGGGCAGAGGAAGAATAACGAGGCATTAACCACCCGAGAAGGGAGGAAAGGGCAGGTGGGGGGGCATGGGAAAAGGGGAGCTCTTTTGGGTACTGGGCCCGGGGGGAACGTTCTGGTAGAAAAAAATGTCTGATGGGGAGAAAGTTTTTTCAAGAAGCTCACCTCGGGGGAAGGGACTTGGAGAGGGGGGGAATAGGGGTGGGTATTTGGGGGGGGTGATTGGGTAAGTGGGGAAGCGCCTGTTAGAAAAACGGAGGTGTAAAAAGGGGTTCGAAGTGCGTACCGGCTAAAACTTAGTCATGGAAGGGAAAGGCGGTAACCATGGCTCCCCGGGTGTACTGGAGGAGAGAGGAAACGGGGGAAGGGTGTGAATTATCGTAAGATCTCAAAGACTGTTCTGAAGTGGGGGGCCTTGGGGGGGGGGGAGGGGGATTGGAGAGGCTTATGAAAGCACGTTCACTATCCAGAGAGGGACATCAGCAAGAAAGGAAGGCGCGAAAGAACATGGGGACCCTAGTGGGGCCGCTAAATGAAGGAGAAATAGCTGTCTTCAATAGGGGGAAAAGGGGGGGGGAGTTGTGGAGGAAAAAGCGCCACACAAGGGGTGACATAGGTGCAAAAAGGTTTTGCAGGGATAATGTCTGGGGGGCATCTAAGGCAAGCCGAGAAGGGGAAGGGTTGCCTGGGGAGCAGAGGGAAGGGGAAGAACGGTGGTGCTGGGTGGAGTTAGTTTTCTTGCCTGCGGAGAAAAAATTTTCGAGAGGGGGGGTTTTCAAAAAGGCGGGGGGGGGGGAAGAAGAGTCAACTAAGGGGGGAGTCTTCTCCTTGAGATGGATTAAAAAGCGAGGTAGGAAAAAAAAAATAAATGGCGTACGAACCGCGGAAGGAGCCAGCCAGGCCACCAAGACCTGAAATGGTGATTGTGAAAGAGGGGCGGAGGGGGAGGAAAATAGGCAGGGCACTCAAATTGCTTGTAACTGGTTGGGGGGAGAAGACCATAAGGGGAACTCTAAGAGAAAAAATTTTGAAAAAGTATCACTCGGAGATGAAAACACATTCAAAAGGAAAAGAACTCCACTGGAATAGAGGGGGTCAAAAGTTAGAGGAGGGGGACTTTGGGAAAGGAGATAAAGAGGTTTGCTATGGGCAAGAATGGGGAGGCTCGGTCCAAGGAAGAAAGACGAAAACTTGATTTTGTCGGGAATTTTGGAACCTGGGGGGGGTTGGGGAGAGGTCCTTTAGGGGTGGGTTCTAGAGGGGAAAGGACGATAGAAAGGGGGGGGGGGGCGGGGGGGGGGAGAGGCTTGGAGTTTGGGGCTTGGCATGACGTTGGGGGCTAAAAACATGACAGGGTGGACGGAAAACGGTAAAGGGGTCGATAGGAAGGGGGGGGGGGGGAGAGGGTCGTCCTGACGCTATGGGAGGGGCTCCCAAAAAAGCTGGGGGGAAGTAGGGGGAGAAATTTCTGTATGGGGAAAAGTCTGGGGAGGGTCTGGCCTAAAGGTGAGGAAGGGGGGGGAGCGTGAAGTACTGTAAATCAAGAGGTGAGGATTCGAGAAAAAAATTTACAGAAAAGGGCTGGGAAGGTTCAGGCAGGGACAGTTAAATTAATGAGAGCTCGAAAAGGTTATGGGTAAAGGCGGGTTTTCATGGGAAAGGAGAGTTACTTTTAAATCTGTTGGAAATGAGCCTGGAGGGGAAACTCCGAACGTATGGGGGGAGCACAGTAGAGCCAAAGGGGAAAAGATAACGTCTTGGGGGAAATGGAAGGACACCTGGGAAAAAAAAAAGGGGGGGAGGGACCCTGGGGAGTTTAGGGAACGGGTTGGCCAGAGTCAGGGTGAAGGGACCGGAACGGGCACTCGGACATCTTATGTAGGAGGACCTAGGAGAGGCTCGAGAGAGTTCAATGGAAGGTCCGAAAGTTTCCAGGAGGTGCACGGTGGGATGGTGGGGACACGTGATACTGTTCTGGACTTTTCAGAAAGAGAAGAGGGCTTGTGGGGGGGGGTCTAGGGTGGACTTCTGGGGGAGACGTTTAGGGGGATGGGTCTTTTCTGGCTTAGGTGTCCATTCGTTTCGGGAGGGGGGCTTCTTGGAGAGAGAAGGAGAAAGTTTTCGTTGAGGAGGGAAACATGAAGGGGGAAGAGAAATCTAGCAGAAAGGCTAGTGAGCCCTGGGGAAAAATGACTAGCTTTTTGGGGGGGGGAAGGAGACTTTTGCTCTTGGGGAAAGGGGGGGGGGGAATGATTTGGGAAGAAAAATGAAAGGGAGGGGGGATCTCAACCAAAAGAAGGTATATCGGAAGCGTCAAAAACAAAATAGAAATCTACAGAAAGAGGAAAGAATCCCCAAAAGGGAGAGGAAGTAATACTCATTGGAGGAAGGGGGGGGGGTAGGCGGAAATCGCCAAGGGTTGCCCGGTCCTAGGGGGAGGGGGTCGCGGATTGATCCCGCAAAGCAATAAAAAGAAAGACCGAAGAAAAGAAAGGGACGCAGAAAAATCATAACAAAAAGAAACAAAGAAAGAAAGACCTCCGAGCCACAGAAGAGAAAACCAAATAAACACGAAGGACTCTGTTGGAATTCCAGAAATCTAAAACTTTGTGAGACATAAAAAATTAAGAGAAACGTCGAACGGCAAGCGCAAAAAACTGAAATCAGAAGCTCTCGTAAAGGGAAATTACAGAGTAAGTCAGAAGAATTCGGGAGGAAGAGCCAGAGAACCCGTCACCAAGGGAAAGCGAGGCCCAAAAATCGTTCTCAAAAGGTGAAGGGGAAAACCCATCAAAGGGTAGAGGCGAATTCAAAGAAGAGGAGAGGACTTGGGAGGAAAGAGGAACATTGACGAGCTCAAGGATTAGTAAGAAGGACTTTCCTTTAAGGGAACTAGAAATTGAAAATCACTGAAGTCACAAAAAAAAAAGGGGGGAATCATCGACTCTGCTCGAGGTAGGGGTCTCCTTATAAGCTGGGCAGGAGAAGTCATAGCAAGGGAGGAATAGAAAGAAAAACTCATTTTAAGGGAAAAAGAGGTTTACAAGGCCATCCGGAAATGGAACCGGCTACAGGGGAAAAAGCCTAAGGAAAATTCAGGAGGGGAATCCAACCCAAGCCAGCACCAGAC
>Ga0179593_1527797_pt1 | contig 13900 bp, 20 predicted proteins | sample CZODoug2_1_08_16_FD_185931 | JGI IMG/M metagenome (GOLD analysis project Ga0179593, IMG submission 185931) | Vadose zone soil fungal communities from Angelo Coast Range Reserve, California, USA - CZODoug2_1_08_16fungal (PacBio error correction) | ecosystem: Environmental > Terrestrial > Soil >...
GACCACGATCGAGTGTTAGAATCTGGTTGAAGGGGGGGGGGTCAGGAGGAGTTATGCGGGGAAAAACCAACTTCGCCTTGCGCACAACCAGGTGGGGGAGCGGAATTGGCTCGCTTGGCTGCGGAGGTAAGGAAGAGAGGGGGGGGGGAGCATCTCTCGTTCGAAAAAGAAAAGTACCGGAAGAAGGAAAAGATCTTCAAGATTTATATACCCGAAAAAAAGGGGAGGATTAAGAAATACACAGTGTGAGCCGAGGCGAAGGAAAAAAAGAGCCTACGGGAAAGAGGGTCCCACATCGCTATTAACAGAGGGAAGTAAGTACTCTTCTATTAAGGGGGGAGGAAAGGAGTTGCAGGGGAGCTTTACTCAACTTAGATTCAAATGGGGGGGGGGGGGGGGTTCTAGGAAGACATCTGCCTTCTTGGGCTCGGGGAAAAAAAAAGCAGGGAGGGGGGAATCTCTGGGGAAAAAGAGAAAAAAAAAGGGCCCTCTTTTTGTTGCCACGAAATCTGGGGAAGTGAGGCTATGGGATTCTGGAGAGTAAGCAATTGTCTTAGGGGGGGGATCAAGGGCCATCACAAAAAAAAAAAACACTCTTGCACGAGAGTGGTAAGAGACAGAGCGCACTCCCGCAACGTCCGGAAGCGGTCGATCCGGGGAAACATTGGAAACTTCCGGCGAAAAAAAACCCCCTTAGGATGGGGAATGGCCTCAGCCTGAGGGGTTTAGGGGTATAGAAAAAGAGACTCAGTTTGCGTGCGTCGAAGCGCTTGGAAGACAGAAAAAAAAGCCCCGGGAAGAAAAAAAAAATTTTATCCTGGCCAATCACCAATGATTTGGTAGTCATTCAACTTCCAAGAGAAAGAAGGGAAGTTGTCGTTTACGACTGCCAAAAGTTTGGAAAAAAAGGAAGGCAGGAATGAAGGGAAAGAGATCAATCATTTTGCTGAGGTACAAAAATCTTGGGAGTCTCTCGGGGGGAGAGAAAAGATCGATTGCGTAAAGAGTGCGGGTGAGTCCGTTGATGGTGGAAAAGCTTGTCTCCATTAGATCCCGATTCAGATCAAGACTGCATCCCAAGGGCGCTTTCTGACGGTGAGGGGGGAAAACTCGCCCTGCTGCATTACTGAACCTTGGGGTGAAAAAAAAGGAAAACGTGCGGCAAAAAGGAGAAAAAAAAATGTTTGATCATCCGGGGGAGGGGGTGGAGGGGAAAAGCTGCGAAAAAGTTTTCGAAGTGGGGGGGGAGTGTGGCGCTACTTAAATGGGTGAGATCGCCAACGCCATCTTCTGGGAAAGAATAATAAGAGAATAGGAGGAAAAAAAACAGTGTCGAAATGGGAAGGGCGTATGCTTAATTTGTCAGGAGGGCGGGGCCTGCAAGGGAAAGGCACCTTCGGACCGGAAAGCAAGAAGAAAGGGGATGGAGTTTCGGTTGAGTAAGGCGGGGGAAAGCATCGAAGAGCACGTAAAGGAGGGGGGAACGTTGGAGGGAATCGATCGGATAGCGGAAGGAAAAGGATGATTGTACCTCCTACTTGTTACCTCTCAAAAACGAAGGGAGGGGGGAACACTTGTGAGAAAAAAAAGGGAGCGTCCTGTCGTCTCTTATAAAAGGGAATTGCGCTCACTTGCGATTTCAGGAGATAGAAGGCCAGTGGTGGAAGATAAATAAAGTCCCCCTTGGTCTCTCAAAACAGAGCCAGGCAAACGGATGAAGAGAGGGGGCCTTGTCGCACGGAAGGGTCGGAAGGGGGGGGAAGAGGGGCTTTGGGGGGGGGAAGGTTCCTCATTTGTGTGATTCAAAGGAAAAAAAGAAGGGGAATCGGATGGGAAAAGAAGTTCGATCGCTCTATTCTGATCTCTCTAAAAAAAGGGAGGAATACGATGGGACGATGCGCGAGCAGTCAGAGAAGAAGGACCCGACCGATTTGTAGCTCTATGGAATCAATAAATAGGGGGGTAAGAAAGCAGTCAACTACGTCTGGGCCAAGGTCGAAAGAGGAAAAAAAGGCTATTGGCTAGGGGAAGGGCCATTCTATGTCTAGGTCGGGACGCAGGGGAAAAGGGGGGAACGGAAAAAAAACTCGGCCATAGGAGAAGATTGTCTCCCAAGTCTCGTGCGAAAGACTCGCCATTGGTTTGCAGCATTAAAGCTCAGAGGGAACGAGTCGGCAGGGGAAAAGGAGTTACTTACTCTAAGGCCTATTACGGGGAGGGTTCGTATTGGGTCGGAAACGTCGAAACAGAAAAGAAGGAAAAGGGACGTCGTTCCGGAACGCGCAGATGGCCAAAGAGCTCAACTAGTATCTCTCCACTGAGGAAGGTGGGATAGGGGGAGACTATTGAAGATGGAGTAAGGGAGATTTCGCACACAGAAAAACGGGAGGAAAATGAAAAAAGTAATCGAATTAATTGCAGAAAAAGAAGGGCGCTCTTCAAAGGGGGGGAACGTCCGGAGGGAAGGGGGAAACATATCTATAAAAGGAAAGGAAAAGGGGCGGGGATGAGGGAAAGGTCAGGGTAAAGAAAAGGCAAATCGCCCCTAAGAAGAAGGAAGGGGGGAAGTCTGGATTATTAGCAGAGCACTCTACAGGGGGAAAAACCTGGGCTGAAGAGTAGGAAAGGGCGAGGGGTTACGAATCGAGAGCTTTAGCTATCGAAGGCGGGGAGGAAAAGAGGTGCCCAGAAAAGGGGCGTCGGTTTTCACAGTGGGGGGATCAGCAGAGGCAGTCTCGGGTGAGAAAAGGATATAAAAGGATGGGAAAGGGAAATCGTATCCCACCGCCCTAAGAAGGGAAGGAAGCGGGCATTTGGACAAGGGTGCTGGCTACAATTGTTGGTTGGAGGGGATCCTTTGAAGTTCATGCGCGGCTTCCCATGTGTGAGGGGGGGGGTAGAAGAGGGTTGTCGAAGAAAAAGTAAGTCTAGTTTCATTTTTTCATCAAAGCAGGGAGGAGGGGCACCTGTCTCAGGGAGACAATGAGAAAGCAGCTTTCGCCGTAATGGCACCGAGGGAGAGTGCGCCGGGGCTGCTGGGTAATTGGGAAGGGAAGGAGGCGCGTGTTCTATCTATTATGGGGGGGGAGGAGAAGAGTTAGTCTATCTCGAGGAGAAGAAAAAAAGAAAACCTCTGACCTCCTACTCCCGCTCTGCCTTATCGGGCAGAGTGGGTTGATAAGAAAAAAAAAGCTAGGGTTTGTCTTGCGTGAAGGAAGAAAGAATGCGTCAGAGAGGGTCGGGGCCGCTAGGGGCGCTTAGCATTGGGGCGGTGCGCCTTATCACAATCGAAAGGAGACTGCATTCTGGGGAAGAAGCGTACTTATCAGCCAACGGGGAGACACATGGGGGAGCTAGGGAAAACTTCGCCTGCAAGACAGAAGGGGTCGGCCTTATAGGAGCTGGCAGTGAAAAAAAAAAGGCGAAAGGGAGGGCAGATCGTAATGGAGAAAAAAAGAAATTCTCTTCTCCTCTTTTAGAAGGGGGGAAAGGACGAAGGATCGTGGCGCAAGCTTGCGAGAGGGAGAAGATATGCCTTCGCGAGGGGCTCGCAGGTCCTGGGCTCGAAAGGAAAATTAAAGGGGAAAAAGTGTGGAGGAAAGGGAGTTTGCGGGCAATATCTTTAAAAAGAAAAAAAAGGGGGGGGGCGGCGAAGAAGTTATCCACTCGATAGGGGGGGGAAGGGGGGGAATGCAGATATCTTTTGCCTCAAATACAGGAGGAAAGAATGCAAAAGGGAGACTAAGGGTCGCGTCTATTCGCTTTAGAAAGTGTTGCCGGCGCAAAAGTGCAGCAAACCTGCAAGGCAGAGGAGCAAGTCGTCGACTTCTATCTTAAACGGCAAGGGGGGAAGGGAAGGTGGGGAGAGGAAAAGGAGGGCTTCCTCACCGCTCAGGTAAGAATCTGCGAGATGGCTTCAAAAAAAAAAGGGGAACAAAGTCCATAAAAGGGAGGCGGAAAGAAAGGGGTGGAGAACATGGATGGTCGTAGGTCCAGCAGGGGGAAATCCGAAGAAAAGGAGTAGAGAAGAAAAGGGCGAGGCAGTTGGCTGATAGGGGGGGACGGGGGGAATAGAAGCAGGAACGCTGGGGAGGAAAAGAAGAGAGCGTTATGCGTGCAACGGCTGAACCAGGACAATAGAAAAAGGTGACTCAGGAAGAAAAACTAACGATAGTCGGTGTATCTGCTTCCCGGAAAGAGGAGGTGCTACGGTGGGGGTAAAGCCACTCGGTGGTGAAAAAGGAAAGAAAGGGGAAGGGAGGTTACTTCTGCTCGAGCGAGGCGGACGAGAAGCCGCGGGGGGGGGAAAGTAGGCGATCATACTCTCTGCCTGGAGAGGAAAAAGGACCTGTCCGGAAAGAAACATCAGCTTGGGAAGAGAAAAGAAGCAGCAGCCAGTCCGTACCACTCAAAACCATGCAGGGAAAGAAGGAGAATCTCTCGTAGAAAAAAGGTCGTGCAGAGCTTACCCGCAGGGAAAGGATCGCTCTTAACAGGTGGGCACAGTCTCGAGGGGAGAAGGAGCTGAATTCTTCGGGTGGATCAAAAAAAAAAAAAAGGTATTACGCCGGGAAAAAGGCGCTTCTCTCACAGGATTTGGAAGGGGAAATATCTACCCACTTGGGCAAACCGAGAAAGAGGGGCGGTTTTCTTTTCAAAGAAAAAAAGCGGGGGAGGGGGAAAAGATCATAAGCGGAACTCATGTTATTCACATTGTGTGGGAAAGAAAATCCACGATGGCGCTCGCGTCCCGGAGTGGAAGAAAAAGAGCCGATTCTGGTAAAGGCTCAAGAGAGGGAAAAAGGGGTTTGGGGAAACCGAAAACTGAGAGGCCCATGATTTCTCTATAGTGGGGAAGAAGAAAAACCGCTCGAAAAAGGGGAATGCGCGTAGAGGGGCTTTGCTTTTACACAAAAGCGAGAAAAATCGGAAAAGGAGGACCGCTCACTCTAGTGTTTCAGCAAAGAACGGGAAGGGAGCCGAGTTCGCAAAAAGGGGGGGGGGACCGAGGAACACGGACGCGGAATGAAAGCGTGCTCTTTGGAAAAAAGGGGGGGGTGTTTCAATCTATTGTGGAAAGAAAAAATCGCTTTGACATCGGAAAAGAAGCAAATCTGGCCTCGATGCAAGAGAAATCGGCCAAAGGAAGGAAAAACCGTTTCTTTATAAAGGGGGAGAGTGCTGAAAAAAAAATGCGTTCCGGCTATCCTTAAGAGAAAACGTTCGGAAAAAGAAAGGAATCGATGACCGGAGGAGTTGATCTTTCAGAAAGGCTTAACAAGGGGAGACTGGGGACGCCTTTTGGGAGTATAGTGGGGTATAGACCAGGGAACGTAATCAGGTTCTGGGGCGTGATCATGGAAGAAAAAACGGCAAATTTCAAGGGGGGGGCCAGCACTGTATCAGGGGCGCGTGCATGCCAGAAAAGGGAGAACTCCCACTTTTTCTAGGGGGCAGCGGGGGCCAAATTAAGATTGTGCTAACCTAAAGGGAAGTGGTCAGTAAAAATAGCGCCGAGGGGGTGCAAAGTGAAGGGGGGGGCTGTTCGTACCGGAAGAAAAAAAAGCATGTGGAGAAGGGGGATGTTCCTCATTTGTGGGATAGGAAAAGAAAAGGAGGTGGGGAAGCGTATTTTACTTCGAAGGAGGGGAGGGGCTGGATAGGAGAAAAAATAAGACAACTAACATAAGTAGTATGAAGTACTAGGAGAAAGAAATGCGCTATTCAGTCCATAGTCAAAAGAAAGAGTAGGAAAAAGATGTATCGATGAATTAAACAGGGGGAAGAATCTAGAGCAAAAAGGCAGTGGGCAGGGGGGTACGCCAGATCACTCTCACAAGCAACCATGAAAGAAAAGCGAGGCCGGGAGGAAGGGGGAAAAGGGCTGCCAGGTGCTATGTCTGCGGGGGGGAAGGAGAGGCTTGAGGGGCTCAAAGGAAAAGTGGAGTAAGCGAACTGAATTCAGCAAAGAGTGAGGGAAAGGGCGACGAAAAAGGTGGCAATCCAAGAAAAGTAAATAGTTGCATTTTACTATTTACTAAAAGAAACAGAGGGCTTGCAGAAAAAGGAAACTGAACATCTGAAAAGAAACGGGCGAAAGGGGGTAGAAAAGAGGGGGAAGGTTCTTGGCATATACGTAACCAAGAAGAAAAGGATTGCTTGGAGGGGGAAAAAGGTCCACTTATATTTTTCTCTCAAATCCCACCAAACACCGCACTCGCCGAGAAGTTCCATCGAAGACTGAGTCGTTGAAGGAAGGCGCATTCGAAAAAGAATTCCTAATAGGGAGGGGGAGGACGATGTTGCGAGTCGGGCAAAAGAGGGGAAAAAGACTCTAAAAAGAGAAAAAAAAGACAAGTTGCTAGGGGAACTAAGGCTGATTCGACCGGGAGGAGGGGGACTTCCTACACATTAGGACTAAAAACTTAAAAGGGGGGAACTCGAGGACCCATCGGAGAAAAAGGTGGTTCGATTTCGAGGGAGGGGGGGGTACACAGATGTAAGGGCATAAGTAAGGACGAATGTCAATGGAAACTATATGGAGACGGAAAATCATGCAGGAGAGGGGGGACTTGGTGTCCTTTCAAGGTAGCAAAAATGGGCGGCGGCTAGGAAAGGAAGAAATCGAATCTTTAAGCTGAAGTCAAAAAGCGGGTCTTGCGCAGAGTGGAAAAGGGGGGGGGGCACATCTCTACATTGTTAGAAGGTAAGAAGATCCGGAAAAAAGGAGGTTTGGAAAAAAAAAACGCCCCTGAGAGCGGGTAGGTTGCCGGAAATAAAGCGGTGAACTAATTGGGGGGGGTTTTTTATCATTCTAGGGAAAAAAAAAAAAGAAGGGAATTAAAAGGAGACAGGAGCTGTGGGAGATAAAGAGAAAAAAAAAAAGTAAGGTTCGATGATCAAAAGGGGAAAGAGCGGAAAAAAAGATGCCGCACTTGGGAGGAAGAAAAAGGCTCGAACTGCTGGAGTTGTAAAACTGCAGGAAGGGGGCGAGAAACCAAAAGGCTCGTGGGATGAAAAAGAGAGGAGGAGGGCATCTATATTGGGATCGCGGACCAAAGGGCAGAAGAAGAAAAAAAGGACTCTCTCTCAAAAGGAGGATCGTTCAAAAAAAAAGGTGGAATGGGGAAAAGAAAAAGAAGCAGACGCAGCAGGGTGAGAACTTGGGAAGAGGGCAAAGGAAAAAGGCGCTCCGGGGGAAGAAGAGTCCCTTTCCATTTTCTCAGGGGGGGAAGGGGGGAGGGATACGAATAGCCCGGTAGCGAAGAGAGAAAAGGCCGAAGTTGAACGAAAGGTTAAAAAGGGGGGGGGCAGGGGAAACGATGTGGAAAGAAAAAAAACTATGCCTCATTTCTTCATAGGGAGAAGGCAAAGAAAAAAAAAGGCCATCTCATGGGGGGACTTTCTGATGAGTAGGGACTATTCAGTCTCGGGAGCACTAGGGGGTGAAGGAAGAGGACTGAAAAGAGGAGGGGGAGCAATCGGAATCTGCTTAGACTGGAAAAGGAAGAGAAGAGGGGGAGGCCAATTCCAGCAATGCGAGTAGGGGGAGGGACGCAAATACCATCCTAATAAGCGGGAACCTTTGGGGAGAAGCCAAAGAAAAAAAGGGGTAAAAGGGGGGGGGGGGTTGGGGGGGAAAAATATACTCTCTAAAAAAACTTTTAGGGGGGGGGAAAGAGATATGGCTGTCCATTTAACACACCAGACCTCCGCGAGTAAGGAGAAAAAAAAAAAAGTCGCTTTATGCAGGAAGGGGGAAAACCTCGAGCTCGTTGTTCCTGGCGCAAAAAGAGTGGAGCTAATGAAAGGCTTGGAGGAGAGATAGGCGATGGCCGTTTGGCTCTTCAATCTCGGATGAGAGACCAAGCGAAAATCTAGAAGAGGAAAAGTAAAGACGCTAATCTCTTCGTACGCGAAAAAGGGAAGAAATACGAGCTAAAGCAGAGGTTCCTATTGACCTGTAATAGGGAAAAAAGACACTAAGGGGGGGGGGTGGCGGGAAAAGGTTTAAAGAGGCTTTCATTACCCAGAAAGAAGGGTTGGGAGGGGAAAAGGCGTGCAGTGAGAGAGGGCGGCGGGCTGAGTAGAAACGTGTAGAAAAGGAGGGTGGAGAGCGTCCTCTTCAAATTGTAGAAATAGGGGGATCGAGAAGATGCCGATAGTAAGGGTGGATACGACTGCATCCCATTCGAAGGAAGAGTCGGGAGAAACGCAGGGGGGCAAAGAAGTGTTGGTTCATATCGATCCGGAGGGGGGAAGGGAAAGTCGAGGTCATGCTTCTTCGGAGAAGAAAAAAAGCTTTTGCTTGTGGGGCGATAAGAGGGGGGTCCAGAAAAAGGGATGATCTAAGCCTGAAAAAAATCGCCTTTTTATCTACGGAAAGAAAAGGGAGGAAGGCCTAGAGGGCCTCAGTCGGGAAAAAAGAAAGGAGTGTTCCGCCTGGAAGGGGGGAGCACTGGGGAAAAAGTAGGGGGACCCATCATCCTATAGAACGTTTTGGCTGGGGGGGAACAGCTAATGGAGGGTCGTCGTCTGATCTTGGGATGAAGAAAAAGCAACCCGAAAAAAATTTTTGAGCGCCATCACCCAGAATATAAACCGACGAACATTACTATGCGTGGGAGGATCTCTAAAAGGAGCTGGAGGGGGGGGAAGGGAAAACTTAGATGAACTTCCAAACGGGGGGGAAATGAGAGCTGGGGAAAGATCGCTCGGGAATAAACAATGATGCGCAGCCAAGTAAAAAAGACTGGGGGGAAAGGAAAAATATTCAGAAGGATCTCTTATTTTCATCATTTCGGAAGGGAAGGACCTTTTACAGAAAAGGTTTGACCCTTCGGGTCTTATAAAAAAGGTCCACAACAGAAGCAAGAAAAAAATCTATTCTTTATCTGAAAGGATAGGTGCTGGTGGATTCTACAGCTAGCTTTCGCTAAACAAGAACCGGAAGGCAAGAAAAAAAACTGGCCGGGAAAAGAACGCCTCTTTTCTGAGGAAAAATGGTGGTTAAGGGGGAGCTGTGGGAGCATGGCTAAATGTCGGAGGAAGGGGGTGTTTTCAAAACAAAAAAAGAGAGGGGGAGCTCTCCAAGGGGTTTGAACTCAGGTTGAGCGTAAGAAAGTAACAAGCTATTGCCCTCTACTCGCATAAAGGGGAGAAACAAAAGAGAACTTTCGCAGGGGGGGAAAGAAAGGGTTGATTTCTAGGGGGGGGGGAATGCTTTAGGTCTGCTCGCCCGTGACTACAGAGCTTGCATATACAGGGGGGGGGGGGGCGGAGGAAGTGTCGAAAGTTTCACCTTGGCCATCGTGGAAAACCCGTCAATCGTTCATAGAGAGAGGACGGCAGTCTCAGTCTGGAAGGGGGGGGGGGGAAAAAAAAAAGAGTCAAGGGAGAGAAAAAGTTTCTTCTTCAATGGGAGAAGCTCAGGATCCCTTTCGTGCAAAGCCCTTTCTCTTCTTAAGCTGGAGGAGGTTCAGAAAAGGGGTCTAATGAAAAAGGAGGGCTAACTTCTTGCTTCTACATATTCAAAGGAAAAAAGGGAAGCAATTAAATCACCTAGAGATTGAGATGAATTAGGCTTGGGGGTCTCCAGGTTGAAAAGAAAAAAGTTAATTCCCTGGCGGGGGAGGTGTATTATCCTTTCATTTAAAATAGAGAATAAAAATCGTGAGTGTCCTCGATCTGACTGAGAAGGGAGTACGAGTATTCATCATTGCGTCTCAGCTTCCAAAAAAGAAAAAAAGAGTATCAGAGGGGAAAAAAAAACGAGAGTCTATTCATATCTATCATCAGAGAAAAGGGGGGACTCGGGAAAGAATGATCAAAAGAAGGGGGGGAGAAAGTCACCGACGTACTTCACTAAAAAAAAAAAAAAAAAGGGGGAGGGGAAAATTCGGCGAGGGAGGGAAAAGGGGGGAGGCCTCTAAGGGCTATTCGGCGTCTTCTTATGGGGGGGGGGGACTTCGCAATTCCGGGAAGGGGAACCGACAGAGTTACTTAGTGGTTGGGGAACGAAAGGATTTTTTTCGCAGGGGGCGCAGGGATCGTCCATTTTTCATAGAAAGGAGAATTAAGCAGAAAAAATATATCGAGGGTTGGGGGGCGATAGGTGGTAGGAGGGAAAACTGAAAAAAGGGGGTGAAGAAGACCACTTTCTACTTTCGGTGCAAAAGTAGAGTGCGTTGAAAAGTGACACCGAAAGGCCGGTGAAGCGGTCTTGATTCGAGGGTCCGGGGGCCAGTGCCGAAGGGGGGAAAAGCTATGGCAAGCGAGAGAGCTCCCGGGAGGGCGAACACGTGAGGCCGTATGATGCGATGGGGGGTCTATAGCGGAGAAGGGAGGAAAAAAATAGTAAAAAAAAATTCTTATCGCACCAGGGAAACAACAATGCGGGCGAAGTTTCAAGACACCTATGCCACACGGTAGGGGGGGGGGGGGGAGCGAGCAAGAGGAGGGCTCTCTAACTTTGCAGGGAAATTGCTGGCAAATGTGGGGAGGAAAGATCTAGCGGAACTTTGGGAGTATAGGAAGAGTCGGCTTTAAAAAGAGGGGGGCGGCTCTATTCTTTTGGGGAGAGGAGATCTTGGGGGGTCAATAATGTGTCGAGAAATCGTACTCAAAGCAGACCTTAAGAGGGGGGGAAGAAAAAAAAACTGCCTAAGGAGGAAGGGGGGGAAATACTGCCCATATTTTGCGGGGGGAGGGGGAAAAGTGCGTCAGAGTCCGTATTCGAGAAGGTAAAAAGTCATATAAAACGCTTTTTGTTTCCGGAAAAGAAAGGGGCCATTGTACAAGGAAAAATGTTCGGGTCCAAGAATGGGGGGGTGGGTGGGGGGTGATAATTGAGGAACTAGGCTTAAAAAAAAACAGTAGTCTGGGGAAGAAAAAGAAAAAAAACGTTAATTCTATCATCTAGGGTAAAGGAGAGACAAGGGGCCGGTGAAGAACTAGTGGGGAGTGGGGGGGGGGGGGGGGGGGGATGGGGGGGAGGGGGGGGGGGGGGGGGGGGGGGGGGGAGGGGGGGGGGGGGGGGGGGGTGTGGGAGGGGGGGGGGGGGGGGGGGGGGGGGACGGGGGGGGGGAGGGGGGGGGGGGGGGGAGGGGGGGCGAACAATAGGAAAAATGGAAGAAATCTCCTCGAAGGGGGGAAGGGGAAGGGAGGAGTGTTTATTTTCTACTATCTGTTGCTTGTGAGAAGGAGCGAGGGAATGGTGCGGGGGTGAGGGCAGAGGAGTTTATTGATCAAAGGCGGAAAGGGCCAGAGAGCAGAAGACTCATAGTCTCACAGGAAGGGGAAGTATCGGGAAGGGTCTGCGGGGAGAGGCTTACAGACAAAGAGAAGTCAGGGGAGAAGAAAAACGATCCTCATAGCTAAAAGGTAAAGGAATCGTTCTAAGGAGTCCTTCACGAGTTTAATCTTTACACTTGGGCCGGTGCCGAAGGGGGGAAAGAAAAATAATGATACGCCAGGGGGAACCTCATCTTTCGTTCAAAAAGAGGGAATGGATCACAAAGGTCTTGCCAAGGAGCAGCGATTGTGACAAGCTATTAACAAAGTAAAGGCATCGGAAGGAAAAAGCGTGAGCTACTTCCATCTTCATGTCCGAAGAGAGGGGAACGGGGAATTTTCAAGGAGAAAAAAGGAAATGTCTTGAATAATAGAGGAGAAGGTAGGGAAGGGAACATGATTTCTAGGGGGACAAGAGGGAAGTGGAAGGTAACCGAGGGAAGAGAAGGAGAAAGGAATAGCGCACGATTTTTTTGCGCAAGAAAAGGGGGAGGAGAAAAAGGTGCAAAGAAATCCATAGGGGAGAATAAACACTACGCGGCGGTGTTATTGGGGGGGGAAAAATCGAAAAAGAAGGCGGGGGGGGAAGAGATATTTGCGCATTTAGCAAAAGGAAACGAGGTTCTAGTGTATGGTAAAACGATGGGTTCGGCCGGAATTTGATTGTCGGAGACAGGGTTGAAAAGGAAAGTCAGAAAAAGGAGCTGGAATTGGGGAGAAAGGAAGGCGATCTTTCGTCCCCTCAAGGAAAAAAAAAAAGGGGCCTCAGGAGAGAAAGTTGCCATAGGGAAAAAAAAAAAGGCTGCTAATAGGAAAGAGGAGAGGGGGAAAAGGTACCTGGCTAGGGAAGGGAAAATCTATCTAAAAGTAATAAAACAATGGATGGGATAATCTCCTAGGGACGAAGGCTAGGCTGAAAGAGGAAGAAGGAGGAAAAATTTGTAGAGAAGGACGCTTCTTTTCCTTAAAGAAGGGGGATGTCCTGGGAAGTTCATTAGCGAGAGGGTAAACATAATTTAAAATCAAAAAGGGGGGGGGAAAGGGGGGAGAAAAGGTGCAGAGAAGGGAAGAAAAGAGGAGGGCGGTTATCTCTTTCAAGAAAGAGGAGGGAGTATTCTCCAGAGAAGAAGGTAGCTATCATCGAAAGCTTTCTTTGGGTATATAAGAAGGGGGGGGAGAAAAAAAAGCCGTTGAGGGGAAGGGGGAATACTCCTTCGTATTCCATCATCGGAACACAAGACTAACCCAAAAGAAGTATCGAGGAAAACTAGAAAGATCAGGGTACAATATTGCCATTTCGCCTGATTACACTAAGGCTGGAAAAGAAGTGCAAAGAATGTCCTCTTCTTAATAGAAAGGGCCGCAGTTCGGTAGGGCTTATTCTCGCCATTAAGTAAGTTGAGTATCGCCATTCGATTCAATTTGGGAAGGGGGGAGGGGGATGCTCAATACAAAATAAAAAAGGAAAGCCATCACGCTCTAATTGCTATAGGGTGGTAAAAGGGAAACCTCAGAAGATTTTCTTGGTAGTTTTAAGGAAACGAAACACGTTGGAGCGTTACGGAAAAAAAGAGGGGAGAATAAACATTTATTTTCGAAAAAAAGAGGCGAGAAAGGGAGATGGAAGTGGCAATAGAGGAATAGGTATTGATTCGGGGACAGTGGGAGGTATCCTTGGAAAGGGGGAAAAAAAGGTCAATACCATACAGGGGGGGGGACAGAATATTCTGAAGTCGCCTTAGGAGAGATGAATAAAAAAAGCCTACTTTCGGCTCCTAAGGGGACGGGAAAAAAAAGGTTGTCTTTGGAGGAAAAAAGGACGGACTCATGAAGAGAAAAATCTGAAAAGGGGCGCGCTCAAGCTGTGCTGAACCCCAGTTCACTGGAAGGGTCATGCAGGGGGAATGTGCTGATTCGGGCGAGCTATATGAGTTCGCAAAAAGGTGCCCTTGGCCGATGGGGGCAGAAAAAATAAGAAAAAAAGGGGGGGGAACTTATCTCCCTTATTAAAAAAAGAAGGCTCGGGAAGAAAGACTTATCGCATAATAGGAGGGGAATACGCCCGTGGGAGGGGGATGCTCTTGTAAAGAGGGCGGGCACGTCATAGCAAATTGCAAAACGTACGGAGGTTCTTATGAAGGTTGGAAGGGGGGGGTAGTCTTTTTCTATAAGAAGGGGGGTCAAACTGAGAGAAGGGGGGGGACTTTCTATTCTTTCATGGGGAGAAAATGCCAAAAAATGCCTGTGTAAAGAAAAAAGAAACTATTAGGGGTTGCTTCAGTGCTGGGGAAAAAAAGGGCAGGTTCGCGAAAAAGAAAAAGAAAGGAGGGCGTCCATCTCTCGGGAAAAAAAGGGGGGGGCGATTTGCGAGAAGGGATTCGAAATTGGAGAAAGACCGAAACCTTCGTTCTCGCATGTCCCCGGAAAGGGACCAAAGGAAAAAAAGATAAAAAAAGGGGGGGGAGAATGATTTCAAGGGGTGTTCTAAGGATAGTTGAAGGGACTTCGGGGGTCTAAAAGAAAGTATTCTTCAGGGGGAGGGCTCGAAAAAACATAAATAGGGAGAGGTCATATTATGGAGGGAAGGAAGGGGCTTCGTAGAGCTCGT
>Ga0179593_1616308_pt1 | contig 13900 bp, 15 predicted proteins | sample CZODoug2_1_08_16_FD_185931 | JGI IMG/M metagenome (GOLD analysis project Ga0179593, IMG submission 185931) | Vadose zone soil fungal communities from Angelo Coast Range Reserve, California, USA - CZODoug2_1_08_16fungal (PacBio error correction) | ecosystem: Environmental > Terrestrial > Soil >...
GGGGGGGGGAAGGACTCCGTGCTCACATGTGCTTCGGACAAGCGTAGACGTCCTAAAAAGACCGGACACAAAAGGGGGGGACTTTGCGCCAAATCGATCGAGGGCCCATCTTTACCTGCAAAAGGTGGGCCGGACTTGAGAAGGGCGACTCGCCGCTGGGCCGGCAAACGAATGGTGCCAGAAAGAAACTCACCAAAGGTGGGCGCGTGCTTGAGGCGAGCGGAAAAAGGAAGGATGGTTAAAAAACCATGCCTCCCGGGACGTCACCGATACTCTCACTCGCGAAAGGCTGAGCGCCAAGGGGGGGGGGAATGAGGATGGACCTACTATAGGGGTCAGGCTCAGGGAGTCTCACCTATCGTTTTGTGGAAAGGTTTAGAAAAGGAACTCACACGTGGTCAACCACTACGTCTACCCCCACAGTAAGGGGCAGGAGTCCGTCCAGGCTTAGTCATCCCGTCGTGCTCCGTCAAGGGCGTGACGCAGGGAAAAAAAAGAAAAAGGAGAGAAAACTCGCTGGCCCGTGGCAGTACGACCTTGGAACCGGGAAAGGGGAGGACCACAGCCGAGTCTGTGGCACGCTGATAAAGTACTGAGGACTGACCACTCTGAATAAGAAAAATTCCCAGGAAAAGATCCGAGAGAACGAGCTGTCCGGGGCGTATACCCTGCCTGGGTTGCCAAAGCGGTTGGGGCGCAGCGTCGAAAAAGGGGGAAAGAGGTAAAGAAATAGCCAGGAAAATCATTCCTTCTACCAACAAAGAAAGCAGGGGTCCGCTTCTCCTCATCAACGAGGCTGACTGCCCTGGGGGGTACCTTTTTCTCAAATGGCGGGGGCAAACACCCTTCGTTTTGTGGGGCGGGAAGACTTTGGAAAAGCCCGCCATTACCTCTTACCTATACAGCAGAAATTTCAGTACACTAATCGAAGAAGCCGAAGAACACGGAGGAGGAACTGCTTGTCTAGTACCGGGGATTAAGCAGACTCTGTTAATGGATCTAGGGGGGGGTCACCTTAAGAAACAATTCAAAAAGGGGCAAAAAAGACGGGAAGGGGGAACGCGCGCCTACTTAAAAGTTTCCTTCTACGGCTTAGAGGGGGGAATCGGCGCGACAAGTTCCTGCCTGTACCTGACTAACTATCGGGGTCTTCGGGGGGGAAGAATCAGGGAAAAGAAAAATCCGGTTCTTTACGTCTTCCTCACTTACGGCAGGCGAACCTTCCTTTCCATAAGACAGAGGGAAAAGGGGTCGGAGTGTACTCCTACCCCCGTGATCTCCCAACAATGGCTGATAGAATCGGGGGGAGGACATGAAAACTCTATCGACAACGAGGAGACCTGGGGACTGTCAAGAAAGACGTAGTCTCTTCCTATACCGATACCGCCGGGGGAGATTGTTTGTGCTGGGCCGTGCCAATACTTCTCAGTGCCGGGGGGGGCCATAGGTTTGGGACTCTCTCTTTCTTTGCAAAGAGAACCAGGAGTCTCCATTGTGTTTGTGTGGGGGTTTGGGGGGGTGGGGGGGGTGTTTTTGTGTGGGTGGGGGGTGCCCTAGGCAAGGTGGCCGTCGGTGGACAATAAAAGGACGCAACGGCCTTGGGCGAGGACCGTTTCGCCACCTGTGAAAGAGGGGAAAGGAAAAAAACACGTGGAAGGGTGTGCAAGAAGATCCAGGAGGGAGCGGCACGAACTACCGCTCACAGGCCGCACAAAAAAGGAGAGGAAAATGGGAAAAGACCGTCAGCCTATTGGTCACTATCGCCATCGCTCACAAAACGGGAGGAGGAGAATAAGAAAAAAAATAAAGGAGACGTGCGGCCCAAGGGAGGAAGGGGGGTGTGCTGATGCCTGTGAGCGTGACAAGGAAAAAAAAAAATACCAAGGAAGGGGATGCACCAGGGGGAGCTCCACGGAGTAGGGCTCCAGATAATTGACAGAACCAGCCGGAGTGGATTCAAGGTGGAACTTCCGACGGCCAGCCAGGCCGCAGTGAACAGGCTACAAAAGGGAAAAGGAGAGAAAGAAAGCAACGCGCTCAATCCAACGGCGGCATTGGGGTCAAAGGGGGCGACAAAGTTGGGCACTTTTTCCCCATCAAAAGTCACAAAGGGGAGGCCTCGTTTATCTCCGCATCAAAATTCTGCTCCTCTAGGGAACGGAAAAAGGGGGGATACGGAAAAAAAAGCCGTTGTCAGCTCTGATTTCCAGTAAGAGGGGGAAAAGCTCCTTTTAAGATAGCATGAATTGTCTGTTTCTTTCTAGGAACGCAAGGGGGAAACCTGAGCGCCGGAAAAATCGCCACTCCGTACCGCAAAGGGGAAGGGGGCCAAGAGGAGGACGGCCGGTAAAAACTGGTCAAGGAGCTCCTTTCTTTTTACGAAAGGCCAAAGAAGGACCACGAGGAGATATGGGAAAAAGCTACCGTCGCCCATCTTCTCACAACAGTAACTCAAAAACTCACGAAAGAGGAGCTTTCAAAAAAAAAGCTGAGGGGGGTCTTCCTTGGAAAAACGGGGAGAACTCCAGAAATCTTCTTCTGACGACTTGGGACCTCGACCAAGGGAAGGGAGCATTGATATGAATCGTGACGATGGATGCGAAATCTTCTATCGGGTGGGGGGGGGAAAGATCAGAAATGGGCCTGGCTTACCCCTTCTTCGCGCCCAGGGGACGGGTTTAAGGGGGGGGCCGGCCAGGCAACCAGGGGTACTGTAAAGGCTAGGGGGCGCTATACCTGGGGGAAAAACAGGTGCTTCTCACGGCTGACCGGTCAGGCGAAGTGAGCCCTTTCGCGAAGTACCCATAGGAGTCTTTGTCAGAGATCCTGGTCGTTACTCCCGGACACTCGTTATAAAGAAACCGTCCAGGCCGAGTGGTCTCCCAGTCGGTAAGGTCCTCGGGACAGAAACCCCACCAAAAAAAAAACTGAGAGGAAAAAGGACCAGAGTGCTTATTACCTCAGTCTTCCAAAAGAGGACAAAGCTGAGGAAAAAGGGGGGTAGGGGAGATTTTTGAGAATCAGGTACATATACGTCTTCAAAGAGGGTGGGTGGGGGGGCTCAAAGGGAAGGGGAACCGCCTACTCGTAACCTTTGTACAAAGAAGAGGAAGTAGTGGTTGACCACTTGTGGGTCATAAGGAAACTTCTGCAACTTCGACACCAAAAGGAAACTCTCAAAAAGCTAACCATACCATCTTTTCCTGGGTCAACCTGGGGCGGAACCAGAGAGGAGCGAGCTTTTCTTTCCACCGGCCCAGGGTGCAGAAAATAAACTGAGGGGGGGGAAGAAAAAAAAAGATCAAATTACCCGAGAAGAATCGAGAAAAGTTGGGTGTAACGTACCAGGAAAAAGGGATGCAAGTAAGAGGAAACTTCTTCAAGAAGCCCGGGCGAGAAGAAGTCCGGAGGGGTCATGTTAACGTGTGTAAAAGAGGAAAAGCCCAAGGGGGTGGCCGAACATCAACCAGATTTTGTTTGGTAGCGGGGGTCGTCTCGTGGCTTGCACTAATGCCGGAAAAAAGTAAGAGGGAAGAGGGGGACCAGCATCGACCGGATAAGGAAAAGCAAACCCAAGGAGGTAAAATATATATAAGAGGTTCAGGAGGTGTGTGAAAAAAAAGAGTCTACTATAGTGATCTACGAGAGGTTGAAAAAAGAGGGGGGGGGGGCCTTGACTCACCCCTTACAAAGTATTGGGGTTCTCATTCCGAGAAAAGGAAAACTACAAGAAAAAAGGGTCCATCTGAACAGACAAAAGAAACCTGATAGGTCCCTGTGAGTATATGGTCCTAAGAAAAGAGCAGAAGTCCTGCGGGCCTACCTTTTGCCGAAAGGGAAGGAACAAGGAAGCTCTTTGGTGAAAACTTGGGTTCTCGGATCTTCCAAGAAAAGGCTTAGACTCACTTCCGACTTTTACTGCATCCCCTAAGCTAAAACCGAGGCAGGAAAGGCTTTAAGTCATAATGGGCGGGAGGTTTGGAGGAGGAGGACGCATTCTTCATTTGGCGGGAGTTTTGCCGCCCTTGGCTGGACACTGAAAAAAGTTGAAAAAAAGAAAGAACCAGCATACTTACACCGTCGGCCGCTGTAAGGGAATCGCCCGGGAGGTCAAAAGCAACCGCGACGAAAGGCGGGAAAAAGGCGAGCCACCGGGCAGCCAATAGGCTGGGACGCAAAATTCGTTGGAAAGTAAAAGGATGGACCCATCCGAAGGTGTCCCTCTTCCCTTCACAAGCTTGGGGGAGACCACGAAGGAAAACCGCGAAGATCCTCTCGATTATCGATACTTGCCAGTAACTCCAAAGGGAAAACAGCCTGCAAGTGGGCGGGCAGCTTCGCACAAGTTTGTAAGGGGAGGGGGGGACAAAAACCGAAAATATGAGACCCTTACCTCTGCTTCTAGCGGGGCAGGTGAGGTACTAGGATCAGTCAAAGCCCCTTCCCGCAAAGTTTGGAAAGAAAAATGAAAGAATGCCACCAGTCTTTTACCGCGGAACGGGTCCCGACCTCATTAAGAGTAGACGGGAATATCTCATTGTCCGTAAACACAGCGGCAACGACAAAAAGAAAGCCCGAAGGAAAAGCTGATGCCCTCCGAAAAAGGGGCTGGGCGCGCTGCGAAAAAACTGAAAGTTCCCCGTGGATGAGATTACCTCTCCGACCCGGGGACGGAGAAGGACCGACGGATCATCTCGCGAATAGTTTAAATCCGAAAAAAAAGAAGGTGGGGACGCTTGCTTGCCTCAACGGCTTTAAAGGGGGGGGTAAAAAAACTGGTCAGCACCCCGGCCTCGTTCGGAGACCGGAAAATAACCGTGAAGGGTATAAGAGGAAAAGTCAAAGGGGGTCCGTTTTCTCTCGTGGGCACGCCTCGAAGGGGAAGACTCTGCACAGGAAAACCGGCTGCGCTGGCTACAGGAATGTACCTGGTTGACTGGAAAAGCGTGTCGCCGCTTGCCATCTTCTCACCCACGGGAATAAAGGGAAAACGCGAGACCGATACCGGAGTTCGAGGGGTTTATTGGGTAAAAGTTGCCATAACTTCATCAAAAAAGAAAATCGAGGAAGAAAAGACTGGGTGCGCCTTTTGCGTCTGAAAAAAATTTTGACGAAACTTGGGAAGTCGTTTTAAACTAAAACCGGGGTTCCGCTACTACTGGAGGGGAAGAGGGACCTGGGAAACAAACTGGGTCTTATCCCGATCCGGGTTTGCAAAAAAGGGAGGCAATGAGTTGTATGATGGCAGTGCCAAAGGACACATTCATCCTCACCAGTTACTGGGGGAAAGGAACCCACTTGGGGAAAGAAAAAGGGAAAATTGTTGGCTATCTCTTCCATCCTCTCAAAAAACAGGGAGGTGGAACTCTGAAAAAAAAGTTCATAACCAACATCGGATCGCTTACCGGTGGTGTTATTAAGGGGGGATTTATTACAAAAACAAAGTTATCCGTAGTTAACATGCGGAGGGACCAACTGAGGAGGCTGCCCTATAACCCTGGTAAAAAAACAGGCCTGGGGCGATTAAAAGAGGGGCTTCAAAAGAAAAAGCCCCGCTGCTTAAACGCCTTAACGGAAGGACGAACAGTCCCATCCTTGCTTTCACTGAGTCTGGAAGTTGGCCCACTTGCCTTCCAGCACCACACCGCGGTCCGGGGAGGTCCCTTGGGAAAAAAAGAGGTTGGCCTCTCTCACTGAGGTGGAAAGGAAAAAAAACGACTACTTCTTTCTCTTCTTCCCATCGCGCAGCTGAGGGAGAAAAGGAGACATCTCAACTGCCCTGGATCGTACTTCAGGATGGGGGGGGGTAAGGAAAACCTACCCGGACCCCAAGTGAAGAAGGGAATGGCCACACCTCAAAGTACAGCGCCGTCATCACTGTATTCCGAAAGAGCGGGAAATTCGGCTCGTATAAAGGGGAAAGTAGAAGTCTTGAGGTCATAAAAACTAAGCATCGGGGCAAAGGAAAGGGAAGGACTCCTTCTCAGTCCCCTCTGCTTAGCCAAGCGAAATGCAAACGGAAAGTAAGTCAGAGGTACCTTCATCCCTTCTGCCCTTGAGAGTACAAAAGCATGACTCGGTTCGTGCCGAATTTACCGTAAAAAAATGGGGAAGACGTGGATCTTTATCGTGCGCTGGGGAGGGGAGAAGGGAGAAATAAGGCCAAAAGAAATCCTGTCCTTTCGGAGGACCCCGCTCGGCAAACGGGTGGTAAAACAGGGGGAAGGCCACCTGCGGATGGGAAGGCTTTCTTATCGGAGGAGAGCAAAACGTGCTGTCGCCGGCCTGTCCGTAGATCTATTGGGATGGCCTCAAAATGCTAGGCTGCTCTCCTTCTGAACACGGGGTGGGGCCACCTCTTCCGTTCGACTCTCCAGAAGAGTAGACTCAGAAAAAAACGTCCGCTCCCATGCCGCGGACTCAGCTTCAACCCGGGGTCTGAAAGGAACTGGTGAAAACAGATCTGACTACCTGGAATGGAGGTACCTGCATTAGGCAGCCAAAAAGAGATTGCTTCCCTGATCCATTTGACAGAGAGCGAATCGAATGCTGACAGGATTTAGAGTCTGGACACTCCCAAAAAAAACTTCCCAGAGGAGAGAAGCCTAGGAAAAGAGGGGAAGAGTTTTCCCTGCTTCAGCTTCTTTGGGACACACGTTGTAAGGAAAAAAAAAAGGAGGCCAATCTTGGCCACCACATGGCCCAGAGCATAATGATCTCCCACCAGGGACCGGAAAGTGTTAATGTTCGACTCCGCCTTGCAGTGTACTCTAAGAAGATAGAGGGGAATCGGGAGAACTGCCCACACGAGGGGGGGGTCCCTTGTTCTGACCAGCGAGGAGCCGAGACGAAAAAAGAAAACATCTGAGCACTCCGACCCCAGTGTTGGGGGGAAAGGGGGGGGCAAAAGTTATTCATCAGGAATCCGGAGTTCCTCCTGAAAATTCTAGAGAAGCCTCGATCCGGAAAAAAGTCTTTTTCATTTCAACGGCCCACTTCGAAATCGGCCGCGGGAAGGGGGAAAACAGGAACGGGGGGAAGTGGTGGGGATGACATTGGCTGGGTTCCACTAATCCCATTGGGGAGCTACTTAGGAGAAGGAGCACCTAGAACCCGGAGAGCTCTGAAAACGGGATGAAGAGATATATCTCGATAACGTGAGTGAAGAAAGATACTCTACATTGGGTGAGGAGGGGGTACACCTGGACTCAACCACACCCTTCAGGTGTTTGTGACTCGCCACCATCCAGCCGAAAAAAGCTGGCCAGCGTGAAAATGCACAATCGGTACACTTTGAGTTGGGGATCTCCTAATTCTCGGACTCCGCTGGGGGACAGGAGCCGAGGGGGACCACACACCCAAGCCCCGTCGGTTAAAGGTCTTTGAGGGGGAGCGGCACGATAGGATGAGTTCAGGAACCAGTCCCTACTTTTACGCGTTCACAGGGAGAAAGGAGAAGAAAACAGGGCACTTCGCTTGCACAAGGGGGTGTCGAGCGGGAAGGGGGAGCGAGGGAGGGCATCACTGGGGGGAACAGCACTTTTTCTTGCCAAAGACACTTGTCAATACGTGCCTCATACCCAGTAGGGGAAAGGAAAGCTTAGCATACCTGGGGACGCCTTTTGGAACCCTCTGAGAAATCGGCCGAAATCCAAATACTCGCTTGCTGCAAAACACCAAAAAAAAAATCAAATGGCCTCTTTTCCTCTGTGGCTGGGGGGTTCCTCCCGGCCTTTGCAACAATGGAGAAAGGGGGTTGGGAAAAGAAAAAAACCGCGGTCTTTGACTCTTCTAGCTTCCTGGACCGGGAGAGGAGATGGGGAAAAGGGAGAGGGAAGGAGATATCCATAGTTCCCCCGACCTATGTTTCTGCATTATCTCACTTCTCAACGGGCGAAAAGTCAACCGAGCCATTCTGCGCGGGGGTAAAAGTCCGCGTAGAATCAAGAAAGAACCTAGCGGCACTGAAAGGAAACTGCCTGTTGACTTCCCCAATAAACCAACCTTCCTTGGAGTGGGAAGAACCCGCAGCTCGTCGCGCTCTTGCGCACTATTCTTCAAAGCTTCTTGAAAAACAAAAAAACTGCTCTAGTCGATTTTACTCTGTAAGAAGGGAGGGGGATTTCTGTCGTGGTTCCGTGCTCATTTCCTCAGCGGCAACTTGAACGCACCACCCGAGAAAGGAAAACTGGGGAGGAGGGGATTGAGAGATTTCTACACTTGGGAACCGATACGCCTATGCGGTGGCTAATTGCCGAGGAAGGGGGGATTAAAAAGCAAAAAAAAAAACCTGCACTGGTACCGTCCGATAAAGTTCTGAGTTTTCGGAAAAAAAAGGTGGTCCAAAGTACGCAGGGAGGGGGCTCTGAGGGGTAGAAGAAAAACATGATAGAAGAAAATAGAAGGATCTCTCCGCTAGGCTCTTGGGGTAAACGGAAAGTACAAAAGGAGCTGTCATCCTACGTAATAGTCTCATCCCACTGATCTAGAAAGGTGAAAATACAGGGAGACGGGTCGATGTGTTTATCCCGGCCACGGCACCGAGGAAAAAAATCCCGGAACGGAAAGCCTCCAAAGGGGGCTCTCCTCCGGGAAGGAGTGAGGAAAAGAAAAGTCGGCTGTCCGGTCTTTGACGAACTACCACGCTGGGGTGCAAAAAGGAAAGAAGAACGTTTTCTCCATTATATTACAGGGGGGGGCTACTACCTTTTTAAGTGGCAAAGGGAAGGGGGGACTTGAGAAGTTGCCGTGATCCCTACGCGCTCCACGGCCGCACCCCCGGGGAAGATGAAAAAAGGGGGAAAAAAACGTACTAAGGGAGGGGTCACCTGACAGAAACTCTCAAAAAAAACCAGGAAATTGAGTAGATGTACCGGACTATATGGGACAGAGGGGAAAGGTTCTTCGAAAAAAAGGGTGTCGAATCGGGGTAAACTTTGTTGCGGATGTGAGGAGGGATTGGGAACTCGGGAATGGGATCCTTCGGGGGAGGGGACACCAGTTATTCTCCCTAGGAAGATCCCTTTTCTAAAAGGCCCTCTGAAAAAAAGAAGACACCAGGTAGTCGTCTCACCGACTGATCCTGACAAAAGACATCCGGAACAGGAGAGCCTACCAATCTCAAGCACTGTCGGGGGGGAGGTTAAAAAAAACACACTTTTCCGGTCCAGCAACAAAAGGGAAGAAAAGGACCGTAAAAGAGGAGCGTCCTGACGGCTCTTGGGCCGCTCGAAGGATCAAACGCTACATCTCGGTTTCCAACTCTGTCGGGACATTAAAAAAACGCAGCGCCTAAGTCCTGGAGCGATATCGTAATTGGGGTCTCTTCCACTTAAGTAGACAAAAGGAAGCCCAAAAGTTCCCATCCTATTTCCACCTTCACTGAAAAAGGGGAGTAAAATGAGGACGGAAGGGAACCATGCCAAGAAGTCCCGGGGAAGTTTCACGTCTTCGGCCATCACCGCCACCCTGAAGGTATAGAAAACGGAGAAAGGGTTCTTCCAGCTTCTCCGGAGCCTGAGAGAGGATCCGAAGGTAAGTAGGATCCCGTGCGGACTTCCAAGTCGGCCCTTAGCGGCGCAGAGAGAAAAGAAACTAAATTCGGCTAGGATCCGGAGTGGATTCTGGAGTTCAATATTTTTAAGGTACATGAATCGTTGGGGGAAGGAGAGCCAAGTTCTGGGGCTTTACACCCTTTTCCCTCAAAAGAGGAGACAAACAGAAAATGTTCCCGCCTTGGGCCGAACACAAGGGTTGGAGGAATTATCCTCGGGTGGTCTAACTCTTACCAAGAGAAACTTTTCTCAGTAGGCGTGACTCGGGTAGGCCAGTCCACGTTCTGCAATCACTGACGCCACATCAGTTCAGTTGGGAAATCTGACGGACTACGCCGGCCAGAAAAATCGCGCTCTTATCTCGCGGAAGCCACAAATCTTCCCGGAGGGGGGAGTGGGAAGTGACTGCCCCAGATCCGCTCTCTAATTCCAGCCGGGGGAGGGGGGAAAAGCGGAAAACACCGAATTCCCCGAGATGTGCTTCCCTTTGGCCGATTGGTCGCAGCGAGTAGAAGTGGACGGAAGGAGGAAGGGTTTATCTTGTTCAAAGGTCAAGCTCGGCCTATCCTTGTGGGGGTATGCCGAGGGTAGGAGGGACTTCTTGTTTGAAAAAGGGATGAGCGGGGCCAGCCCGGCGTCCGTCTTCCACCCAATGGGCTGCGGAAAAGGATAACAAAAACGCAGGGAAATTTTTCCTTTTCCAGTCCCGCAGGGGGGAAGGGAAAAAAAAATCGCGCGAAGTGGAAGCTCGGTGACCGTGCAACGTCGCCCGGGTAGAAACAAAAAAAAAGAAGGAGCGACGAAAGCATGAAAAGGGGGGGGGGCGTACGGTTCACCAGGGCGTCCTGAAGGAATCGGCGAGGCGAGAGGCGATCCCGGGGCGAGAGGTCACCGGGACAGAGGGAACAAGGGGCGATGGAGGGTTTCGATAATGAAAACCTTACGTTTGGCGTTTGGGGGAAAAGGGGAGAGGGAGACTATGGGGGGAAAGGAAAAGTCGGCCTCGTCTTCCTCTGAGCCACCAGGCTAGAAAAAAAAGCAACAAAAACCAAAGGAGGGGAGAAGAGATCGGGGAGTTCTTACTAGGAAAGACGATATGAGAAAGATTAAAAATCCTGGGAACCCCGACACCCTTCATGGATGGGACTCAAACGGCGGACGGAAAAAAAAGGAAAAAAGGAAACTTCTGACAAGAAGCCCGTATATATAAAAATGAGGGGGGAGAGAACGCTGACCAGCCTACCTTGTGCCTTAGAACAACGGCGCTGAACGAGGGCCAGGGAATGGATGCGTCCCGCTAGGATTAAACAACCCCCTGTGAATGGAAAAGGCTACCAAAAAAGCGCGGGCTTGGCGAGTCACTGCACGGAGGGATGTACCAGCCCCGGGCGAAAACGAGGGAGAAACGAGCTTTTTTTGCACCTACTGTCCCAGCAGGAATGCTCAACCACGTGTCAACAAAAAGGGTCCGAGAAAAAGGGGGATACGAAAAGCGGAGCGTCGGCCGGAGGCAAGGAAGGAAAAAAGCTATCACCGAATCCGTCCCATCAAAGGTCCGAGGACGAAAAAAAAATCGACTGTCCCTGGTGCCAAGAGTGGCACAGCCAGAAGCTCAGCTGGTGGCCCCGCTGATGAAAAAGACCTTAGCCAACTCGTCCTGGACAAACTCGAGGGGAAGGTATCAAAGGACCGGAGTGGCACGCCGCCTGCTTTTCAGGAGCGCAGCGTGGAAAAAAAAGACGGGAGAAAAAGGAAGCGGATGACGGGTCGAGACGGGCCTCGTCGCTCATCAAGGAAAGAGAGGCGTCCAAAGGACAAGGGGTCCGGGGGCCCAAGGCGGTGCACCACCAGAGGTTGTTGCCGCTGAGGGCTAAGGGAAAACAGATGGAAGGGGGAGCTCAGTTGCCACGATCTAAGCGGAACGGAACATCTTTCACTAAGAGAAAGAGGCTGAGTTTATGTACGATTCGTAAAAAGAGAGAGGAAAAGAGGAGGGGGTCCAAGAGTTCGCAAGGGGGCCAACTTCCGAAGGGAAAATGAGAAGAAACCGGAAGATCTGGGGACTTCCTTCTTAATTGGAAACAGAAAAAAACCATTGAAAAAGGGGACCAGGGAGAAAGATCTTCGGCTGGGCTAAATCACTTCTATTCAGAAACTGTAAAGTGTCAGGAAAAGATCTTTAGTCTGTTTGCGGAAAACTGGGTTGTCCACTACTGGTGAAGACGTTTGAGGAGGAGTTTACTCCGTCCCTACAACTGGGGGAGCAAAAGCTCCTTCATTCGATTGGAGAGGATGAGAAAAGACGCTCTGGCAGACTATACGACGTGCGAGCAAAAAAGCTTGAGGCGGCGCCGGATACCTTTCCTCTTTGAGGAGGGTAAAAACCAAACTTTTACATACGTCGCCGCCCTCCAAACATGAAGAGGGGGGGGAGGGTTCGAGAACTGGTCATCGGAGAATCCGGAGGCCTTCGGCCTTCTTTGGACTAATAAAAGAGGGCCTCGATTTTGAGTACCTGTTTCGCCACCTCGGGAGAAACGTGGCGACAACTGGTGGACACGGGGGGTTAGTTTCCGTGGAAAAACAAATAAAATCCAAAACGTTAATTCTACGTCTCCACAGGGGAGAAGAAAAGGAATTTCGGGGATAGCAGCACAACAGTAGGGAGGAAAAAGATATATGGACGCGTGGCAAGAAGTCAGACCCAATTTTGTCGATCGTCCAGAACTGTGGGGGAGGGGGAAGTATCGGTAGGGGACATACTCAGGATCCTCGTACAACTCTGCAAGTCGAAAATGGAGAGGCTAAAAACCGGGTTGAAGAACCGGTCCTCGACCAGGAAAGATCTTAACCGGCTTCAACCGACGGCCAGCCCCGGCAGAAGGCGGAACAGAGGCAAAAAAAGAAAAAAGGGGGCCAGGCGCATGAAAACTCCAGAGGGGGAAGGTTGGGGCAAAAGAACGAGGCAACCCGTGCCGACAGCCAATAAGAAAACTGTGGGAAGCGGAGTAAGGGCCTCTAAAGGAGGGGGGATGCCGCTATTCTTTCTAGGTAGCGGGGCAGCTACGTCAGGATATCAGAGGCCGTCTCCTTAAACGCGAGCAGGGAGGGATTAAGATCGGAGGAGGCTCCACTCCGAACGTACCCACCGTGTCCAAACGAAAAAAGGCCTTTTCAAAAGCAACACTCCTTCCAGCACTTATGGCCGTGAAAAAAATCTTCAAGTCGGCGGGCTGGGGCAGGGGAGGAGGCTCCTCCGCAAGAACGAGTCCTCAACGAACCTTGTCTCAAGCTGAGAAGGGGGAAAGGAAGGAATCGCCGGAGAACAGGGGCGGTCCCGGCGGACGTTGCCTAAAGAAGAGGGGGCGCAGAGACCAAGCACAAGATCTTCTTCTTCCGTGGGACTCAGTCTAGAGTGACATCTCGGGGGGGGGAGGGGGGGAGGTCATATTTCAGGGGGACGTACCGCAGCTTTTGTCTCTCCTACTATTTCAAAAAGGATTTTAGGGGAAAAAAACTTAATCGGCGAAGCGTTGTGGTTCCCGCCTTGGGGAAGGCCACCACCAGATAGTCTGGAAAGAACCTCCTCCCGGTAGGGAAAAGCCTTCCGGGTCTATCCTATTGATGGATTCCGAGGGGGAAAAGGGGGGAACTCTGGGCAGAAAGAGGAGGCCACCTCGGCGGGACTTGAACTCGCCGCAATCGCGCGTCGAAAGGGCGCGAAAGTCAAGGCTGGGGTCGGTCAGGGAAACATATCTTCTCTCTTCGACTTTCCAAGAAAGGAAAAAAAGGAGTGCAAAAACAGAGAATGGGGCTGCCCTTGAAGTTCCGATGTTGCGCACGAAAGGCTGAAAAAGGGGGGGAGGCGGTGCCCCTCCCATAACGGCCCCTATCAAATAATGAAAACCTCCGGGATCTTCAGGAAGGGGGGGGGGGAAACGCACAATCGATGTCCCAATACACGGGCCGGCCAAACGGGTGGAGAATCAGGTTCAGAAAAGATGAGGGATCCCGCGACCCTCTCAATCTTGGAAGGGGGGGGCAGCCCCGGTCTGCTGCTCAGATCCAGAGTTTACACGTCTGGGGGGAAGTGAGGGGGAGATAAACATACGACGAAGCCAAAAACCACACGCGAACCAGCCGTGTGGCGTACGGCACAAGGTAGGAGGAAAAGGAACGCAATCGGCGACCTAAGGAAAAGACGGTCACCGGCTGGGTGTCCGGGGAGGAGGGGCCAAAAGAGCCGGCGCGGGATGGGTCCCAGCACAAAGACTGGTGTGGTTCCTGTCGATGGGGAATCGATGTCTTTTTCAGGAAGGCAAGGAGGATCGTCCACCGCCCTCGAT
>Ga0179593_1716017_pt1 | contig 13900 bp, 11 predicted proteins | sample CZODoug2_1_08_16_FD_185931 | JGI IMG/M metagenome (GOLD analysis project Ga0179593, IMG submission 185931) | Vadose zone soil fungal communities from Angelo Coast Range Reserve, California, USA - CZODoug2_1_08_16fungal (PacBio error correction) | ecosystem: Environmental > Terrestrial > Soil >...
ACGTGGCGTCGTGGGTCGCTGAGAAGCCATCACCTGACAGGAAGAAGAGGAATATTTTAGAAACAGCTAGTTCTCGAGAAGGCCAAGGGGGGATCCAAGTGTGAGACAGCAAGGGAACGTATTCTGCATAAGTTGATGACGTTCCCACTCGTAGCCAAATGGAACGAGAGCATACCCAATATGGTTTCTCGTGAGTCTCCAGAGGCTCGGAATTTAACCTGCTGACGCGGGCTTCGGGGATTATATGAGCATGTCTCACGAGTCCGCTGAGTGCTACCAAAACTAAGGCATTGCCCGTTCGGTCGGGAAGGACTCAAACACAACATGAGAGGGAGGGAATGTCCACGGACGCGGGTAACGTGCGATCGGGTGGGGGTGGGGGAAAAGATCGCCTCGCCCTGCAAGAAGACATACATTTTCTCATTATCGAAAACTAAGCTCTGGCATCCGACTTTCTGCAAGAAGATGTAGAAGGGAAAGGAAAGAAGGTAGGATGCTGTTGCGGCATGGTGACTAGCTAATTAAGTGCAACCGTTGATGGATGCAGAAAGTACATGCAACGAAAGGAGCTTGTTCTCAGCCAACTCAATGAAACCTCCACTTGTCAGGGGGTACGACGGGAAAAGAGAAGTTGAGGTCGCTGCGTGTGTCTAGAGATATAAAAAACACAGCCAGGAGCACTCGTAAGTGAAAACGGCCAGCCGCAAGGCTGAACGACTTTACAAGTGAGTCACAACAAAGAATCTCATCGGGGGAATGTTAAGACAGGCCAAACCTGCGGGCAAGTTGGCAGCAAGATTTCCCCAAGAAAACGTGCGGAGGAGGCCGAAGGAGGCAGAAAGTCAAGGGACACACATGTGTGAGGGAAAGAAAGGGAAAAACAAAAAAGGGAAAAAACCGAAAAAAGGAGTGCAAATTGTCACTATGCCCTTAGGTTCTCAAGTAGACGTACCGTAAATTTGGAGGATATTCGGAGGCAACTACTTTGAGGAGTTCATCATTGCATGCCAACAGGACTAGAACCTCTGCTGCCGGTAGACAAGAAAATCCGGGTCGTCAGCTGCTAGATGCCGGGAAAACGGAAACCAAGCGTCGGCGGAAAGTTTTGACAAGGGATGGGTTTGTGGCTGGACCGCTCCATCCAATGTGTGCCAGATCAGGAGGCTATCGACGCACGAATCTAGTACCTACACTTCTCGGAAAAAAATCGATAACGCAAGGATGGAATCAGAGGTTCAATAACTAAATCAGAGGGGGTGTCTGGGTAAGGGAGGAAAATATAATATGTCCGCCGTAAATGAGTGGCGACTTTGGAACCTCAGGGGCAAACACGAGGGGGTCAAACGTCTTTAGCTCAGCGGCCACCCCCCGTCAGGGGGCTCATTCGATATAAGAGGTGAGAGGAATCATCGGGTAGGGGTAAAATCAGGCCAACTGAAATGATGAAACAAAAAGCGCTTCGGACTGGTTCACGGTGCGACCTGCACGGAGACAGAGAATAATCAAACCCAAGGCAACTAGAAGGGGGGGTGTGTTAGAACTAGGAGTGTAGGTGTCGTGCGTGGATGGTCGGCACTTTGCTACGTCCCGCTCCAGGCCGGCCCGGCAAGCAATGGGTAAGTGGAGGCAGCACGGCGCCTGGAAAAATTCTGGGAGAGGCACAAATCTAAATGACCTGTGCCTGTCCAAGCCTGATAGACCAGGATTAGACTTCTTCTTCAGGCTCTTGGAGGATAGGGATAGAGAGAGAGGGTGTAACCACCTAAGGGGAAAGGGGGATAGGCGTGTTCAACCGTCAAGGAAAGAAGAGCCCGGTCCAGACCTTTCTACTTGCAAACTTGCGATATGAAGCTCTGGACGGGGCAGGTAACAGCGTATTTGGCGGCAAACCGGGCTGGAGAAGGCAAGTGAAGAAATCTGCGTTTTGTTCTTCGAGGTCCCGCAAAGTCAGGGGGCTTCGGGCGTAAGTAGGGGTGAAGAATGACTTTGTAGGGGAAAGAGGGGGGGGAGTCAGGAGGTAGGAGGTTAGAGGTGGCTCGTTGAACAACAGGGAACGGCGGAGAAAGTTCAGAGATCCTCAGAAATATCCTCTCAAAGACCAAAAAAGGGAGATCGGCGTTCTTAACTGAGTCTGACCAAAGGGGAGGTTTGGGAACAGAAGGCCAGGCCGAGAAATCATTCAGTGGTCCATATCTTCGTCCGGAGGGAGACATCGATCGATGGAAAAGGTTGAAATAGATCCCAAGGCTCTTTTTTTTTGGGGAGAAACTAGGGGTGAAGATAACGAAACATTCTCTCCGCGGAAATGGTGATCGAATGGTCTGTGCCGGATTTTTTTGAGAGCCTGGGCTTTGGCAGGGAGCCGATCGGAAAGGGGAAAAGAGGAAGTTTACTCCCCCTTCCGGGAAGGAAAGAGGATCCAGGGGAACAGAATTGGAATAACTGTCCGATGTCGTCTTCGGGGGCCACTGCAAGCGGCTTTGGAAATGCTAAAACTTCGCGTTCCTTGTCCTGAAGGAAGAGATAAGATAGAAAACAAGCCTCAATCCGAGGCCTAGTTTTTCAAAGCTAACTAGAAGAGAAAAAGAAAAAGAGGAGAATTTGGAATAGAGCCACCAGGACTAGCGGGAGTAGTGTTGTCCTCGTCAACGGCGGATTCTATCTACATCAGATAAAAAAGGAAAAAGGAGGGGAGAACTACTTGAAGACTTTCAAACATGGCAGAATATCAAAAAAGCAACATGGTCTCCGGCAAACTGCCAAATCTGGAGCTAAGCTGTCCCTCATTGACGGGGCGTCCATGAATTAGTGGCTAGATCTGGGAAATTCCGCTTTAGGAGAGTCCAAAGCACCAGGGCGAGATCACTGAAATAATACGGGGGCATCCTCTCTATCCGCGAGTAGAGCGAGCGAGTCGTTTGCTCGACTCGCCAGACTTTATTGTTCGCGATCCTTGGGGGCTTTAAAACGAACCGTAATCTATCCGTGGCTACTTTTGAAAGAAAAAAGCGAAAAAGAAAAACCGCGTCCGGAGAATGGCATTGAAAGGACTGGACGGGGGTCCTACAGATGAGAAAAAAACATAGCCAACCTCATGGGAGCGGCTCTCGAAGCCAGGAAGGTGTGGGGTTCTGAATGAGGGAAGGAATCTTGATCGATCGGAGGCCGTCTCCGTCTTGAACGGGGAAATCAGGATGAAAAGAAGATGACGCCCGATTATAGGGGGAAATCTTCAAAAACATCGAAAGCTTCAGTCTGACGGTATTAAAAACCTGAGACAAAAAAAGAAGGCGGATGATATGAGTTGTGACTCACCCGGCGGTCACGCCACGCCGAAAGGCTCGGAGCTTGTGATATTAGCAGTGTGGGAAGTTAAGCAAAAGGTAGATCCTTCTGCTTGAACGGATCCAGTAAAAAAAACGTCAAGGCGCTAAAGGGGCCCGTAAGAATAGCCAAAATATAAGTAACGATTACAGAAGAAAAGGGGGGGGGGGGGAAGAAAGGACGAAGTCGCCAAGGTACTTACCAAAACGGATCAGGAAAGCCTTAGACTGGCCCGCCGGCCTTTTGCCTCGCGGGGTGAGGAAAAAACGCCACAAAAGATGGGTAGGAGCCGAGGCGTAAGGTAGAGGACAGAACATTTCTGAACATAGGGAATATAACAACACATCTAGGGACAACATCTTAACTCTGGAAAAACAGGGAGTGATCATGGGGAGATCCAACTCATGTGGACGACTCATCATGAACCTCCCTAATTTGGTTCTAATAAGCTTAGCACTGCGCTCTTCTGAGAAAAAGGGGGACACCGCTGGGTTTCCGCCATTCGATGAATTAACCTGATGCCAGAGCTAATGACGCTCTGGCAGAGGAAAAACCGAGTGTGTGCTCAAACCATTATAAGAAAATAAAACTTCCAAGAATTAGACACTACCGTAGAAAGGGGAATATTGCTCTACCACTCAATGTGGAGGTATCGGATGACGGAATGAAGCCAGTAATACTTTAGGGAACAGTAGGGGAGGCTCTACCAAGGCAGATCGCGATACGGCATGGGAGGCTCGGTAGCCTCTCACAACAATCATGGGTATTGTGAAGTTAAAGAGGGTGCCGTGATCCGGCTAAAAAAGGAAACATGAAAAATGCCAAGAAACGGATGGGGGATCTGGCCTAACGGCAAAGAGGTGATTTCTGCACGATAGACTTCCTTGAGTGATAGGAAATCCTCTGAAAAAGGGATATCACTGACGCGAAAAGGAAGCGGCTTTATATACAACGTCTAGCAATGGAAACTCCTAAACGGTTGCGATAGGGACTTTCGGTCCGCACTTAACTCGAGGAGAACTCTGATGCTAAGGAGGTCTAAACAATCAAAGAGATGGTATCGATATCTATGAGAAGACACTCGCCGCAAGTGGAAAGACGTGAGTGCTTCCAGACATTCACGATATCGGTAGCAGTAGGGGTAGAAAAAGCGGCCGTCTGCTGCTCATGCCGGATTGCTTACGCGAGGCGAGCGTCGGGGCGGGACATACCCAGAGGCACTCAAGGAGAGTTTCTTCCACGATGGAAGGGTAATCCCGAAGGTTGATCCATGGTGGCGAAGAACAGATCAAGGGTAGGACAGTAGTTGGTGAGTTCGGAAGTCTCTGCAAAAGAAGAACCCTGGTATATGGTTGTCCGGAGAAAAAAAGGGGCTGTCGGGGGGAAGGAGGCGGAAGGGGGAAAGCGTCGTGTTAGATTATATCGCCAATTATCGTGTCCGCAGGGCGAGCGAGGGTCATAAAATAGGGACGTTCGGGGGTCTGGACAGAGAAGAAATCCAACAAGATTGAATGAGAGAGATGAAGGAACCGAACGGCGCCAGTATTAGAGAGTTTGTGCGATCGTCATACCTGAGCGACCGACCTAACAGCAGAAGAATACAAAGACTCCGGCCAAAAACAAGGAAAGGGCGGTAAATGAAGGGCCCGTCCGAGCCTCATTGGTCGCCACGCCGATCCAGGGTCTCGGCTGGGGATGAAGAATTCCGAGCTAAAAGCAACTTTGGCGCGTCCGCAGGAAAAAGGGAGGGGCCAAGGTTCTCAGACAACCCTGGAAACCGCCAAGGGCAGTCGTTCTTAATAACGTGGGGAAAGGAATCTCTTTCCGGTGGGGGGGGGGAGTAAAATGACCCGAAGAGCCGGTCCTGCATAAACGAGCGGGAGCGCGCGAGGCAGGGGCAAGGTAAAGCAGGCACGGTGGCCCCTATATTCCTTCTGAAGAAAAGTCTTCTTAAAACGTATCCATGAAAATCGATAGATATCCCAGAGAAAATCATTTGTATGTTAGCGCCCCCAGAAAGCCGGGACAGAGAAGTGGGAAAGCTCGTCCGTGAATTCCTATTCGCGGTAGGGAGAAAATTGTCACTAGCCCGTCCGTGAAAAAAGGGAAGGAATCCAGTTCCCGAGGACCTAATTTCGCAGATCAGTGATATCGCCGACTTGCGCCTGTGCAATCATTGGCAGAGAAAGGGAAAGGGATCTCTCGGAAGAAGAACCTCTGAACGGGAATATACAAAAAGCCGGGCAAGAAAAGTCGCGCGGCATGTCCGATGACGGCACACGGATCACGGCACATCGCTGCGCCTGTTCCCAAGGATGTATTTGGGGGGGGTGGGGAGGGAGGAAACACAGCCATCAAATAGTTGGAGGATCGGGGCAGGGAGAAGTAAATAGGATAGACCGAAGTATCTCTCTTAGACGTAGATAAAGCGAATATCTTCAGGAATCAGAATTCCAGGGGGTGGGGCGGAATACAAGAAAATTGGGTCAGAACTGATCTCAATCTAGCAGAATTTCGAAGGGGAGCGGATTGTGGATTCAACACTTCTGGCCGGCTGAAAAGAGGAGGGAGGGGGTTACTATTCATCTAATTAGAGAGGGTAACACTCGCGATTATCCGAAACTGTAGTCCCGCGCACTACTTCTTCGCTGCCAAGAGGAAGCGTTCGCCACCGTACTTGGGGAAAAAACAGGCTCGTTCCGTGAGATTACTCTAATTATCTCTCATAGGGTCACAGACGAGCTTTGACCTCCGAAAAAAAGAGGCGAGTCGCGTCTCACGTAGCAGGGGACAGCAATTCGTCGGGGCCGCCAATCTAAGGAATAACCATAGATGCGTTAGGGGGTTGATACGCTGGCTGCGCGTCAGGGCAGAGCTTCTGCGATTGCTCTAGAGCTGGGGGTAGCCCACCATAGAGGCGGATGCGGAAAGCCAACACGGATTAATTTCCGCAGATAAAGGGGGAGATTTGGGGCCCACTCAAACTTTCGAATGCAGCTAGACGGTACCTCTTTTGGCGTATTTTCGGAAAAAAACAACAGTGGGGGCGACTCATAGAATCTTGGGAGGGAAAAAAGGATCAGCGAAAAAAAAAGACTGAAAGGCCGGGCGGATGGACATTGGAAACGAGCACCGATGTAGAAGGTCTCTAGAGAGGAGATGGCGGTAGAGGGGCAACGGTCACTGACCGGAGGGTAGTCACGAGAATCAAGATCGCTCTCACAGAGTATGAGATACTAGAGGGATAAACCAGTGCAGGAAATGAGAGGAGAGCAATGAAGGTGTGGAGTATTTGTTGGGGTTTGTGGGCGTCGGGAGCAGTAAGATAAAGGGCCTCCGACTCTCAGTTAAGAGATTCACATGACGGCTATCGTCCATCGATCGTAAGTTTAAGCTTTCAATAACTTCCAGAAGAGAAGGTGCGAACAATATCATTCCCGCTTTCGGAATCCTAAAAAAAGAAGGCTCTCAAGGTCGCGGAAATGTGTGAGAGAGGGGGGCTTAAGCGATTGGCCTGATGCGTTTGAAGATGTTGGTTAGAGACGACAGTCACATTGCCTGCAGAAAGGGGGCTTCGTTCCTTATCTCTTGTTATGTCAAGGAAAGGGAGGGTCGGAGATCTCTTGCCTTGGTAAAAGGAGGAAAGTAGTTCAAAAAGGGGTAGAGGGACGAGGTGGGGGAGGGCAGGAAGGATGGGGGATGTAAGGTGGAGGGGGGAGAGAGAAAGGGGGACTTTTATTTTGTATGCTCATTAGGGGTTCCCCGCGAAAAAGGAGGGGGCATTTGTACTGTTTCAGGATACAATTGGAATAGGGGAATTGGCATGATCAGGACAAGCCTCTGATCGCTTTTACGAACAGCGAGCCGCAGAGAAACGCGCTGGTAATGTATCTTCAGCCCGCCCAACTTTTAACTGAGACTGGAAAAAAAAAACTGCCAGGGGAAGGAAGAGGTTGCTCGACCGAAACAAAAGAGAAGAAAAAAACTTGAAATATAGATAGGGTTCGTCGTAGAGCCGGCCGAGGGACTCAGGCAGTTCGTGGTAATATTATCTCGGAACACAGTTTGGGACGAGAAGCATTCATAAAAAGGGAGATAAAAAGATCAATTAGCTGATTTCTTAATCAAAAGGGGAAGAGACAGAAGCGCTCCATGGGAGGGGCGAAACGTTCCAAAACAAGCTGGAGCAATCAGCTTTGACCTACTACTGGCTTTCCTCATCTTGAGGTCTGGGAAATTGCCGCGGCGCTCCCAAATCCCCAATAACGAAAAAAAAAGAAAAATTCGCTTACATAAATCCGTCTGTTCGAACATTGTCGACCGTAAAGCGATCGACATTTGTCCTGAAACTAAGATAAGGGTGCGCAATGAGGGGTAAGAACTATAGGTCACTGGGGAAACCCGATCGGCCATGGGTCAGATCAGGAGGGGGGACGGCATTCCACGAGTCCTTAGGGGAAGTCCGCACTTGAGGGAATATAAAAAACGCCTCACCTCAGGGGAGCGGCGACTCAGTTACGCCAAAAGCTAAGCACGTTCCTGTTCACAAAGGTGGGATATATAGTTAGTCTCCAAGTAGAAAGGCAAGGGAAATTTGCAAAGAACCAATCATAAATGGGAAAAATGAAAAAGAGAATCGGAAAGGATCGATATCACAAGTCAGACCCATTTCAACCTATCGCCTCTCGCCTACTACGCTTCATTCAGCCCGATTGAAAGGAAAATCAAACGAGTTAACTGGCTTATTATATTGCACGGTACTAACAGGAGGCAAAATACGCTTGAAAAGGAGCAGAGGCCCGTCGAGCGGCAATATTTCTAAAATTATGTAAAATTCTGGAAGATCTGGAAAGAAGAAGTGGGGTCTAGATCCCACCGAAAAGCCGGGGTGGTTCCCCTCTCAGAAAAGGAAAAGAAGAAAACTGAGCGCGCAGCTAAAACTCCGTTAACGAATTCGGAGGTTACACCCAGTGAGTTGGTGGCGTCGCCCCAAGATGGAGAGGTCTCCGTGCGAAAAACCACCGTAAGTTCGCGTAGACCGTGCTCTGTGAGGGGGCTAAGGGCGTGCCTATGCGCGATCACCAGAAGTTACAATGACGGGGGGGTGGGAAAAACTTCGATGGGGGGGCAGCTGGGGAATCACGAGTCGGACTCCAGAAAGAGTGGATCCATCGCAGGGTTCCGCGGGATACCTCGATGTCCTCCAACATTCTCTTTGTCAAAGGGATAAAGAGGGGAAAGGAAAACATGAGGTTGCTACCCGTCGAAAGTCTTCCGAATTAGGGGAAAAAAAAAGGGATTAACCTAGGGTTCGCACCACAATCGGAATGTTTGGATTTAGAATTGGCTGTGGAATACAACTACGTCTAATGATTATACTTCTGTCTAAGAGGACTGCGGCACCTGCAAGATTGGATGGAGCGCGCGAATACAGAAAACCCAAAGCATGTTATTTGGGGAAACATTCCTCTACGATGGTTAACCTGTGCTTCGGAAAAGAGAAGAAACTAGGAAGTTTGATCTGGAAAGTGCGCATAGCATCGAGATACTTTTTCCGGTTGTTGGGGAAAAGGAGAACGCAGCTCAAGTCGCGTAATATCGTGGGGTAGAATTAGGGAGAACTTGAGAAACGCAAGTATAGTGACAATGGTAAGGCCATATTACGTTGAGGGATATGGCTGTCGCACACGGACGAAGGCCGAAAAGGGAACTTGCTTAAAAATCATTGCGTCACAAATGGTGGGTATTCGCGGAGGGAGATAGACGACACTCTATGAAGGTGACACGCGGGTTAGACCTCAAAAATGAAGAAGGGACGCGGGAGTTATCGGAGCGAATCGCGCAGGCCTTCAAGATCGGAGTTGAGGGGATGCGACCCGTGTCCGTGGGTCGAGCAGCCCTTCACATAAAAGAACCTCACCGCAGCAACGGAATTGTCTTCCAAAACGGAAGGACGAGAACTCACCCTGTCCGTTTATCCATTTTGAGAGAATCGGACGTGGCTAGCTGAGGAGGAAAAGGAAGGCTTTGCGGCGGCACATGCCGGAGCATCACCCCCTGGGGAGTCTGTGACGAACTCGCTTTCGGTTTTCAAAATTTTTGGATTTGGTTCGTATTCTCTGCATATAGGGTGAGGGGAGCGCAGGGCGAGAGATGGGGCAAATAAATCACTCCGTATTTCTGACATAGACCACACACGGAGGGGAGAGAGATATAGGTCATAAAAAAGGGAAGGGAGCAGTATTTGAGTCGGGCTCTCCTGCAAGGGAAGCGGATGGCACGAATACGAACAACGCGCACGCCTGGAAGGGGAAGGTCCGAGCCAGTCTCCTACCAAAAGAAGGGGAGGAGATTCACGGGCCGATTCGGGACAAAAAGAACGTTTGGAGGACGCTAACGGAAGTTACCATGGAGTTATCTCCACTTGAGCAATCACGTTGGGAAAGGGGGACAAATCTGTCCGGTCAGGAAAGTAACGCAACCCACGAAACGGGTCTCGAAGGAAAACGGCATAGACCAGTCAACTGTCTAAATCTTGCCTGGGAGAAAGAGGGGGGGGTCTACAACATCTCGTTCAAGCTTCAAATTGGTTGGAGAAGGAAAGGGGAAAAGATAAGAGGCATTGTTGTGAAGAGACGCCCTTGATTCAGAAAGCAAACAATCAGGGATAGGAATTCTAAGTACTATCACGCAACTGATAGGAAAAGTGGACAGAAGGAGTGCTAACAATTACCCGGCCTCGAAGGGACTTGCAGAGGGAAGAGACTTTGGAGAGTGCATCAATCAAACCACCTAAGGATGAAGCAAATACGAGGCTTTACTGTAGAGGGCAGGAGGAGTCTGAGGTAACTCACCCGGAATCAACCAGAGACGTCCTCACAATAATTTGAACAATTCTTTGGGGTTGTGGCGGTTTCCCCTTAGAATAGTGCAGGATGACGCTATCAATGGGAGAGAAAGGTCTCTTCTCGGATAAACGGCATTATTTCCCCAAGGGAAGGGAGAAGAGAAATTACAATCCAGATTTGGGGTAGGGCGAATATCCTCAAGGGGGTCATCCTCAGGGAGAAAGTGGCAACCGACTTTTCCCTTTGGATCAAAAAATCTTCAACGGGAAGAAGCTGGCACCGGTTTTTATGGTTACTCATCTGAAGAAGACCTAGAGTATCCGAAACAAGGTAGACTACGCGCCGGGGCGACCTCCTACTAGTAAGGCCAAAAGCTCTGGGGGAAAGGCGAAAAAGACAGGTTGGCAAATCCCTCTCTTTTGGCGTGACGAAGGGCAGATGATCGCAGGTCGGAAGGGTAGACCAGAGCCGGCCTCCGCGAGTTACGGGGTGATTGCGCTTCGCAGTAAACAACCCAATCACTGCTTGTAAACCGCCACAAAGGGCGTGACAAAAGGCCGAGGAGGTTCACAGAGACTCGTGCTGCCGCATCAGGTCAGACTTCTCAGGGTGGGAGAGGCTAGAAAAGACCACCCGCTTTTCGGTGGATCGGAAGCAAGGATGGAATTGCGAGAACAGTTCGTCAGCTTTGGGAAAAAAACTTGGAAAGAGAAAGAGGAAAGTCCAAAAGGCATTTTCGTCAACTAGCGATTGTAGGGGAAGGAAAAACGGAATGCAATAGAAGACGGTCAGGGAAGCGGGGCTTCGACAGTTCCCAATCGCTTAGGCGGGGGAAAGGGGTTGATATTAATGGGTAAAAGAGATCAGCTCGGGGCGGCTGTTAACGATTCTTTCACTGGACAACTTAGGGACGGTTGCTACAAATCCTGCGCATCAGAACTTCCAGAGGAAAGAGATAAAGAAAAAAAGAAACAGTGGCGGAGAGAGGGCGTAAACTGAGAGAGTAACATGCTCGAGGCAACTTTTTTTGGTACGGAAGAGAAAAAGTCCTATTAAAGACATTCTCCCGGTGGGAGAAGAGGGCAGCGGAGGACTGAATCAACAGAGTCGGTTCGGGGTGAACAGTGGAGAAAAGAGTCGAGAGAAAAGAGGAGGGGAAGGAGGTTCGGAAATAATAAAGCAACATTCTATCTCGATACGAGGAAAGGGGGCGGCATGTTCTGGAGGATTTTTAAGTTTGTGAGCTCCGCCCTTTTGTCCTCTTCACCCCTAGAGAAAGGGAAGATGCATTGGCAAACACCGTACGTGAGTTCACGGATGAGGTCCAGAGTGGCGCCCGGAAATGGCCGGAACTCTGTGAGTCGGCTTAAGTACAATCTTTTACGACCTCATGGAAAGGAAAGGGAGAATGGAGAGCTAATATCAAACGAAAAGCGGGGGGAAGAAGAAATCATACAAAGCCTCAGCCGAATAGGGGGAGCTACGCCGACAAGCCTGAGACAACAAAAAAGAGAAAAGATGAATTCTTGTTCGAGAAAATCAAAACCTGAGTCCGTGGACGGGGAGGAGCTCGTATCAAGCTTATTCGCAGCTACATTAGAACTCGGTAATGAAGGGAAGGGGAAAGCCGACTGGAGCTGTACAAGAAGAAGGCCGAGGGACCCCATGGTCGAGTTCCAAACGACTCACTGTCCTCACATTCAGGGAAGGACGGGGGGGGGGAGAGTCCCAATTCATCTTTTCAAGGTAAAAGAGGGCGAAAGGGCGGCCGCGATAAGAACATGGCGAGCCACAAAATAAAAGAAAACGAGGAGATGCGCGTCACTTTGGGCCTCGTCTAAGGTCGAATTGGGAAAAGTGAGATGTAAAAAAACCAGCATCGCCGGTGGGAAGAGATTGCAACGGGTTCAACGCCCGCGATAGGTAGCTAATGGTCATCTCTATGGCTTGAAAAGAGGAAGGATATTGTGATTTCAGAAATACATGGAAGAAAATAATCTGAGCGCCAAACTAATCATCCTCATGGGATCTTCTCAGGGCGAACGCACTGCACTGTTCAGCAGGGAAGGTTACATGGATGGAAGGCCTAAAATCTTTCTCGTCTAACGAAGGGGAAAGGGGCCAAATAGGAAAGCGCCAGAGGAGAGATTCCAATCACTAAAACTATCCCAAACTACTCGAAGCCCCGAATTTGCGTACAAGAAAAAAAAAAAACGAGCAAGGGAGGATGGAGATTGACGTAGCACCGGCGGTTTGAGACCAATTGAAAAAGAACAGTGCCCCGAAAAAAACCGTCGTGCCATATTCGCAAGGTGGATGGGGTCCGACTGAAATGGACGCCCTTCTGATTTTACTGTAATCGAAGGATGAAAGGGAAAAACAGGGGAAGCTTGTGGTACACCGCTCTAAAAGAAGCCAAAGACCTTTGAGATCAGCGAGTAAAACAGGGGGAACGGCCCAGTTTGGAAGGTTCATCTTAGTTGGTGCACATAAGAGGCCTTGGAAGGGGAGGGAGAAGTCAATCACCACCTTAAAGTCACGAGTGACAAGGAAGTAATAAGGTGGCGAGATCCAAGTGCCAAGGACCGAGATAACACCCAGCAGAAAATGTACATCGAATAACGGCTTGGTGCCAACGGCGCTTCAGTCTGAGGATTGGGGTGGTACTAGAACGAAGTCGGATGCAAGAACGGGAGAAAAAAAGGGTCACTAGAGAGTGTTAAAGAAGGAATACTAGTAGATGGGGTAACAGCACAGCCTTCTCGTCCGAGCTAAGGTTGTACAGTAAAAGGTCGAAACAGGCGAATGCAATATTCTACAATATCGAGGGGAGAAGGGAGGAGGTTCGGGAACCACCACAATGAAAGGGGTGTGGACTTTATGCTGATCTGACCGTATATGGAATAATCGTTAGAGGGAAGCTAGGGGACTATGAAGGAAAGCGAGCGGCGATCCGCAAAGATTGGATGGGACGGGAAGACCACGCACGTGGGCGCCCATTTGATGTGACCAGAACGCACCGTGAAGAAGAAGACGCGCGATTGCAGCTGCGGGATGTGGACTATGAAGAAACCCGTCATCGGCGATGCGGCAAGCGAGACTCAAGTTAAAGGAAGGCACTCCCACTAGTCAGGCGTATATCACTAGACTCTGAAGGGTCCCTGCGGGAAACCCAGGAGTCTAGTGACATGAAAGCCCTAGCGTTGCGGAAAGTGGGGCCGGGGTCAGCGTACGGACAGCGAGAAAAAAAAATTTTCCGACGTTCTTCAGGGACTCCGAACAACAATGCCATGGGCATGGTAAATATCTTATGAAGGAAGGTGTTGGAACTATCCGGTATCATCAAGAAAATCGGGTGTGAAACGGCATAGCTTTAAGAAAAATCAAAACGTCTCGACGGTCGTGCTTACGCGAGCGAGGTGCGTCGTGTGGTTACCCGGGACGCAAAAGAAGGGGGTCGCTCGCCGACGGTAAGAAAGAACACGAGTGCCACGCTCATCCACGGGGCGTTGGGAGGCTTAAGAAGTTTAACAGTCCGTGGGCCTAAACCCGAGACGGGTAGGGTGAGAGGGCCCATTCCTGGCCCTACTACAAGAGAAAAAAACGCGGGGGTAGCAATGCTGCTAAAGCCGGTCCGGAGGGGAGGGCGTTGTTCGAGTATTATCGCTGCCGATCAGAAATTCATGAAGGAGGTCTAAGAGGTTCCTAGAAGATACGCTAGGGGGGTG
>Ga0179593_1384630_pt1 | contig 13897 bp, 21 predicted proteins | sample CZODoug2_1_08_16_FD_185931 | JGI IMG/M metagenome (GOLD analysis project Ga0179593, IMG submission 185931) | Vadose zone soil fungal communities from Angelo Coast Range Reserve, California, USA - CZODoug2_1_08_16fungal (PacBio error correction) | ecosystem: Environmental > Terrestrial > Soil >...
CCTGAAAAAGGAGCAAACCCCACTCACCCAACAGGAAACCCGCCAGGAAAATGGGACAGTTGTGGATTTTGTTGGCCGCCCCTAGCCTTTTGACTGGGGGAGTTCGGAGGGGAGGGGCCAATCAAAGGGAGGGGGCGGGGGCTGTCCCTGTGGCCCAATCCTCTAGATTTAGGGGCGGGGGAACGGGAAAAAAAACGGCGATGAAAAGAGTGATGGCTTGGGCTTCATCACTAAAAGGAGGCTGAGGTGGAAAAAGACGGCGGAAAGCAACACAGAAATGGGGAAACGCTAAGTTCCAACTAAACAGGGGGGGTGCGGTGAGTGAAGATGAGGATCGTGGTGAGAGGCGTGGACAATATAAAATACAAAAAAATTCGGGGGCGGACAACGGGGGGGGGGTACGGGGGAGGGTTCCATTACCCTCGTTCTCCCCCTCGCCCAGTAGAAGGGGGTTCAGGAGGGGGTTCTTCCAGGGCCGGGGGGAAAAATGGGGAAAACCGCAAACAATTATCACTACCGGAAAAAGCAAAGGGCTCTGGAATTATTTTTCTGTTTGCAAAAATTAAAACCCCAGAAAAAGGGGGTGGAATGGGAAGGAGGGAGAAAAGGACATGAGTAGTCAACATGCGTAGGAGAAGGGGGGGGGAAAACGGGAAAAAAAAGATCAAGGGGGGTGTAAAATCCATGATTTGGGAAAAAAGTGATGGGAGGTAAAAAGACACGGAACAGGAAGGCCCTCTGAGCGGGTCCCCTCAGTTGGGGAAAAAAAACCGTCAGGGAGGAGGGGGGCAGCAAGGGGTCCACAAGGTTATTCATGAGAAAGGGGTGGGGGTTGGAGGAGCCAAAAAACCGTCCTTCGTCACATAGACGCCAAGCCAAAGCCAGAAACACGAAAAAAGAAGACCAAGAACACCGCTTCAGGAACTCGGGTGTGTTCCGTTTGGAGGAAAAGTGAGGAGACAGTTTCACCAGCCGGACATCAGAAGCGGGGTTCTGGCTGTGGGTAAAAGAGGTAAAAAAGTGGCGCTGGGTGAGAAAAACACGAGCATTCGGTTTCCACAGCCAGGGGAAAGACAGGGGGTAAGTGATGGAAGAGCTTCCCCATACCAAGAGAAAATGCCTTGCAACCCAGCGACAAACGGGAAAGGAAGCCATCCACATCACTTTACTAAGGGGGGGAAGAGTTAAAAATGACGTCATACCCAGAAGTCATGTAAAAGGGAAAGGGCCGGTCTCGGTTGGGGTGTGGTGAGTGAAAGGGGAAAGTTAACAGAAGAGAATCTTTCAAAAGTAAACGGGGGTAAAGGGCCAGGTTTGGTGGCGGAAGGCTGGGGGGGACCAACACACCCTTTTGCCACCCATTAAAAAACGGTGGGGCAAAAGGAGATACAAAACAGCCCCACAGGGCAAAGATGAAAGGGGGTCCGAGACAGTTCCCGTTCATCAGTGAAAAACGAAAAGAAGTGTTAGGGTCGACACCGGCTGAAAAAAAACAAAAACGGTGGGGAAAAACTTTGGTCACCCGCTCAAAAAGCTGGGGGGAGAAAGTAAGATGGAGGAAAACCAAGGTCCCTGGGCATTGGGAAAACAGGGGAAAAAAAAAAAGTCAGTGGGGGACTAAATTACAAGGGACAGGGTGTTATAGAGGGGGGGCAGGAGGGCACCGGACCTGTACAGGGGAGGCGTACCTCAAGCTAAGAAAGTAAAGTGAGGGGGAAGTCCCAAAAAAAAAAAAAAAAAAAAAGGGGTTAGGCAACTGCAAGTGTCTCAGGGGACATCGGGGGGGAAGAAAACAGACAAGGGAGGGACTAAAACGATCGGAATCCCTAAGAAATCCTAATAAAGGCGAGGGAGCAGAAAATGGAGGGCCTGGTCAAAAGTTTTCAGAAAGACTGACAAAAGAACACGCACAGCAGAAAAAGGAGAAGAAACGAAACGGGTCACCGAACTCCGACTCTGCGGAAGTTAAGAAGGGGACCGGTTCGTAGAGGAACACGAAAGTAACAGGGAAACAGACTGGACGCTATTTCAGTGTATAGCCGCTAGCTGGGGGATGGGACACCGAGAAAAGGGAGGGAGTGAATAGCTTGAACCAAAAAACAACCCAACCAGAGGGTTAGGGAAGAACTGAAAAGTCCGTAACGGGGGCGGGGAAACACGCGGTAATTATAAGTTGGTACTTAAGTGGGGAACCAGAAAAGAGGAAACATAAAAGGGAAGGGGGGATGAACGAAAGCGAAAAACCGAAAGACCAGCATCAGAAAATTCAGGGGGTGAAGACAGGTCCAACGCCGCACGATGCGAAAACTGGGATGGCACAAACGGGAAAACAAAACTTGGCAGGGGGGGGGGGAGGACGTAAAGGACATTGTGACATGGATGGAATGGGAAACATAGTGTACGGGGGGAGGAAGAAGTCTTCGACCAACAGCGGCCCCCCATACTCACGCAAGGGAAAAGGGGGGGGGAAGCGCCATAGGAAGGTTGCGTGACACTAATCAAAGGATCGAAAAGACTTACGCAAAAAGAAGAAGGGAACCCAACAAAACCGTGGGAGGAGGGTACGCGCACAAAACCGGGGGACATCACTCAAATTTTCAAGAAAAACCGAAATACATGGAGAAAATGCTAAAGGAAAAAGAAGGGGGAGCAAGGGGGCGGACTCCTGCGATACGGCGGAATTTACCCAACGGACAGATTAAGGGACACGAAAATGAAAGGAGGCATATAAGTGCGAACATTTTCAGACCCAAAGAACCAAGAAGAAGGAGGCTGTGAAGGGGGGGGTTGGTGGGCACATGGGGGCGGGTGTATGGAGGGGGGACCGGGGGGGCAAAACGATCAACTGAAAAAAAGGGTTAAGATGAAGCCAGAGACAAAAGGAAAAGAAAAAAGGGGAACAGGGAAGAGGATTATTACTCCTCGCCGGGAGGGGGGGTACCCCTAAGTGAGGGGAAAAGGTCCCACCCCGGGGGGAGCAAGGGTTTGTTCCCTAAAAACTGAACCGAGGGAAAAAAGCCAGGAAGCCGAAAAGACCGGTCCCCTACACAACAGACCAAGTGGGAACAGTGGTGCAACAAACACGGGACTCCAGCCCTTCTGTCACTAACCGAAAAAACCCACAAGAGGGAGGGAAAGCAGGGAAACATAGGAAAAAAGTTTGACCGGCCCCCAAAAAAGTCAGCACCACCAATGGGAACTCCCTGGAAAAAATCCCCTGCAAAAACCATAAAGGGAGAAAAAAGAAAGGGGAAACTGGGGGGGGGGGACAAGGGGGGGGAGTCTCACCCTTACTCTCGAAAAAAACAACGGAAAGAGGAAAGTGATATGGTCAAACACGGATGCAAAGAACAACCGGTTGTTTGTGGCCTGAGAGCGGAGGAGGCCAGAGGGGGGGGTGCAATGGGGTCCCAAAAATTGTTGGCGTGGAAGGGGGGGGGAAGTTGGAGGAAAAGGAAGATGTGCAAAGAGGCCTCAAGCTTGCCCCCATGGTTGTTGGAAACTGTGGCGCGAAAGGAAAGGCAGGGCGGGGGGGGGAAGGGGGGGGGGGGAATCCAGTGGTTCTCCAGTTTGGGACGGAAGGGGGACAGGAAAATACGGAGAACCACAGGAACGGGCCGGGACGGAAAGCCTACGGCTCACCAGGGCCAGGGGAAGAAAGACCGTGGTCGTCCGCAGAAAAGGACGAAAGGAAAATGAAACTCGCCGCCAGAATCGTGAAGTAAAAAAAGGTAGGACTGGCCGGCCGAGGACACGAGGGAGACGCTCACAGAACCAGAAGAAAAAAAAAAACCCAGCAATATAAAGGTACGGGCAAAAACAAACAGGACCACATGCCGGAAGGGAGGCGTTTGAAAAAAAGAAAAAAAAAAACATAAGAAACCAGGGGAGGGACCCCGGGAATTCCTAATGGTGGTTTTCGTGGGGAAGGAACGTCCTGAAAAAGTTGGGGGTCCAAAAAAAAAAAAAAAAAAAAAAGCGAAAAGGAAAGGACGAACCGTGGTTGTGAACCACTAAACTGGGGAGTAAGGGAGGGGAAATCAGACAGGGGGAGGGTCGAAGTGCCGACAATAGTACCGGGTTGGGGGTAAAGAAAAACATGATGTGGGGGTTTGGGGGGATGATAAAAAAACGTAGCCGATGAGAGCCGTTAAATGGAAAAAAGCCCAGAAAAAACGGAAAGAGGGCAGGGCTACCGGCGCACAAAAATTGCACCGAGGTCAGAAGAAAATTGTGGACATCAACATCCACCGGGGAGTCCCAAAAAAAAAAAAAAAGGAAAGAAAAAAGGAGGAGGACTAAAACTCCAAGAAAAAGGTGCACAAAAAAAACCCGTGGAACAAAAGGCAAAGGGATCCGTTTACTGGTCCAGCAAAGGAAAGTAGTAGAGAGAGCCCAGTCCTTTTGTGTAGAAACCAACTCGTCCAACAACGTCCATAGTGAAGGGGGGGATTTGTCCAAATTTAAGGCAAACAGCACCCCCACCCAAAAAAAAAACCACACAAAAAACAAAAAAAACCCACCCCCACCCCCCCCCCCCCCCAAACACCCCCACAAAAGGGAAAACGCGTCAGGAAACCGCCAAACCAGAAGAGACCTAAAGCGGGCTCACCAGGGGGGTCAGAGGGGGGGGTGGTGGGGGGGGGGGGAAAGGAAAAAGGGGCGTAGGAAGATTACCGACGAGGAAAGCCAAAGACTGGCGCCAAGGGCATCTACAAAAAACTACCAACATCCAAGGGTCGCTGGTGGGGGGAAAATTTAGGGTGTTAAGATAAAAACGAGAGTAACATCCCTTCCGGCGCAAGAAGTCGTAGATGATTTGGTTGGGGCCCTCCGTGCTTTCGTAGAATTTTGATGCTGGAGGGGGGGGGGGGATCGGGAAGAAGGGGGGGGGAATGGCTTGAAGCCCATAAAACAAAACTCCGAAGGAGAATTATAATTAGAGACGGTATCGTCCGGGCAAATCTTTACACGAAGATAGGAACCGAAGGGGGTGGAAGGGGTATCCCGGCCTAAACGGCCTAGTTGGGAAAAAGAACCAAATAGAACCCCAAAAAACAAAGTCCTCAGGTGGAACAGAAAAAATAAGAGGGAACTTCAAAAAACATCCTATCAACAAAGAGGACTAGGGGGGGAGAAGCAGTCAACCGGAAACAGGCAAGTTAAAACAAAAAGCCCAGGACACCGTCAGACGCAAAGCCGCAACCGACCGACAAAAAAAAAAAAAGGCGGCCCGAAATGGTGGAAGAGAACCCAAAGGACATCAAAAAAAAAGACAACAACAACATGTAGGCCCAGGGGAAGTCGGTGTAACTCAAAAAGCACTCAGAACAAGAGCTTCCCCCAAGGGGAGGAGGGGGGGGTCAGGGGGGATCTCAACTGTCCCCCAATTGGAAGGGGGTTAAAATTCCCATTGAAAAACCAAATCCCAGGGGTTTTCAATTCCTCCCACAAAGGGGCAGGAAAGGGGGGAGTAAAGGAGATTAACCTTTAAAGGGACTTTTGGGGAATCACCCACCCAAGGACCCCTCAAAAACGAACCACGGGGGGCCCGAAAGAAAGGACCTGTACCTTTTCGCAAAAACTTCAAAAACAATCCACCAAGGTACGAAAAGCGGAATTGAAGGAACAAACAGTGTTGTTGCTCGGAACTGGGAAAAAGACCTTCCATTAAGGTCCCTGGAAAACAAAAAACTTTCCCGGGGACGACGTCATGAGGGAAAGAAACAAGAACCTTCTCCCGGCTGAGGGGGGGGGGGGGGGCAAAACAACCAAAGGCCTTCGGATGGGAAAAGACATCCACAAAACGGATACCAACGGTCCCTGTAAAGAATTCCAACAACCACCATAACCCAGGGGACAGGTCAAAACATCCGGAGAACAGGAAAAGACCTCACTGAGACAACAACCGCGAACCAACAAAGAGAAGGAGAAAGGAAAACGTTTCGAGGGGGAAGCAAGGGGGGGGGGTTGCGGCTTCCGTGGAAGATCGCGAAGGCCTGGGCCTCAAGGAAGTCCAGGCAAACCCAACAAGGGGGGGAAAGAACTGAGCACAAACGATACGGGGAACTGACTAAAACTCGGAAAAAACCGCAAATTGCACAAAGAAACCGAAGGGGGGGAAAAACAAGGGGTTGGGCATGCCGGGGGGAAAAAACATCTCAAAACCGGTGGCCCTCCCCGGGGAAACTAAGTCCAAGACCCAAGGAAAACACAGCAAAAAAGTCAAAAGAGGGGATTGGGGAAAAATGCTCCCTTTTTGGCAGCAAAAAAAAAACAAACAGAAAGAATACTAACGAAACAACCCTGGAGGATTTGTGCTCACAACTCTCCAAGACAACAAAAACTATGGAAAGAAAAAAAAAAAACATAAAACTCATCCAGAGCAAATAAGGAAAAAAAAAGTCCGCTACGAAGGTGGAATTATCTGGGGTACGGTCAGGTAAAAACGGGGGGCAGGACAGGGGAGGGGCCGTCTCCTGGGCAAAAGGGCGATGGGAAACAGGGTCAAAAGAAATGTTAACAAACACTGCCACCGACGAAAAAGGCAGGAGTGGGGACCGCTACAACGCCCAAAAACCCCACTGATCCGAAACACGAGCACGGAAAGAAACCAAACCAAAACAACACCCAACCCGGAGGTTGGAACACAAAACGACCAGCGGGCAAACCTGTGGTGGTGGGCGGGGGGCGAAACAGGGGAGAAAAAAAAAAAAGAACAAAACCAGCAACCGGTAGGCGTCCAAAACACCCAAAAAATCCCAAAAGCACTCAGCTGGGCCGCCGTCCCAACTTAACATACAAGAAAGACGTCGCTTGGGAAAGGAAAACCCAAATCCCGCGCAGCCGGAAGGGAAAACTACTCAACCAGAATTCTCTGCAGGAAAAAAAAAACCAAACGACAAAAGGAAAAAAAAACTGCCCAACTTTTTAAGGGATCGGATTCGGGGGGGGGGAAAATGGGGCAGGGACGAATCAGAGGGGCTTCAAAAAAAACAAAACGGGTATTATAAAATATCATAGAATACGGGGAAGGGGGCAGGACAAACTAACACCCCCCCCCGCCAGGCTATCACATTAAAAAAAGGGTTGTGGAAAAATGTGGTTGAATGCAAATAGGTCGTGGGGGGGAACGGCGGCCAGCAAGCGTGTTGCGGTTTAAGTGGGGGGGAAAAGGGGGGTAACAAGAGGATTCACAGGGAAAAAGGTATTAGTTGGGGTTCAGGAGGGACATAAAAGGGGGAAAGGGGTTGGGCAGCTGAGACCACCCCCGTGCGAGGGTCCTCATCTTCCTGGACCCGAAGCCCGTTCAAAAAGACCAGTGTGGGGAAAAAAGAAGGGGGGGGGTTGTGCCAACCTTTTTGAAAGAAAGGTAATGGCGGAACGCGAGGGGAAAAAAGAATCATCGGGCGGGGGACGGGGTAGTAGTCAGGGGGGACTTCGCAAAACCAATCTCAACCGACCGACGTCCAAGGAAAAGTGGGGGAGGGGGAAGGGGGGCTCAACCAAGGACCTTCAAGGACAACCGCAGAAAAGGCATGCAAAGGGGGGAAACTGTTTTCGGGGCTCCTGTGGTGTTTGTCGAGTCAGGAGAAAGGAAAAAAAGTTGGGTCCTTCTTAGGAAAGCAAAATAAAAAAAAAAAACCATGACAGGGAAAGCGGGGGGGGGGCCTGTCGTATATGGTCCGTGGATGACACCCCTATTCAGTTTTGTGAAAGAGCCGCTGGAAAGGGGGGGGGGGAGGGTTAGGCTTGTGAAAAACTTAAAGTTGACAGGAAACAAGATAGACCCTTGCGTTGGGAAATGTGGGGGCCACAAGTCGGGGGGGCTTTGAAAAGTTTCTGAAAGGACGGTCAGCAAACCATAAAAGGGGAGAGAGACAGGGGGGGTTTTCCGGGCACACAGTCCATCAAAAACCAGCAGAGGAAACAACCAAAGGCTAAGCAACAAAAAAGACTACCAAGGAAGATCTTTCGTAAGCGTGGGGTAACGGCGGGGGCGCAAGGGGAAAAAGGGGGGCATCGGACTGTCAACCCCAGGACAGCAAAAAAAGGCGGGGGGGGGTGTGCCACGGCCCAAGACCGGGTACGGGGCGCCTGGTGTAATCCAACGAAGCATGGTTGTCAAGGAAAGAGGGAAACACAATTGGCGTTTCCTGCCATGGGACGTCCAAAATACAGGAAATGTCCCTGCCTGCCCAGCCTGTCGCAGAACAAACAGGGGAACCGATCCAGCCAACCTTCGTTCGGTGTTTTGTGGACCTGTGAAAAAAACTGCCGGTGGCGGAAAGGCACCATCTGGGGGGGCCGTAAGCCGGGGGGCGGGGTTGTGACCGTACAGGGGTAAGGAAAAAAGAGAAGAGGGGAAAAAACAAGGGGGAAGGACGTTGGTGGGTCTTTCAAGAATTGTGTTTGGGGGGGGGGGAACAAACAAAAAACCCCAAAAGGGGGGAAAACCCCAAAACATGCCCCAGGTGGGCACCGCGATCGCACCAAGGCCCAACGAGGGGGGGGGGACGGAAAAGGATGGGGGAAAAAGGGGGGGGTCGCACTCTTATTTCCGCTGGCAGGGCCAAAAGGAAGTGGTGTGCGCTCCCCTCATGGATGAACATGCCACTCCGGGGGTGGGAGGGTTGGAACGCCCGGGAGAAAGGGGGAAAAAGGGGAGGTCCAGGGCGTTGCATGCCAAAGTGGAAAAGGCCGGGGAAAAGCGAAGCCCAAAAAACGCGGTGGGCTCAAGATTTGTCGCGGACCGGACTGGGGGAAAAAGACGCCCACCAGACGATGGGAGGAGGCAATCGCCCTTGGGGGTAGTAACGGAAAGCTCGAAGGGGGGATACAAACAACGGCCGAACGAGTCAACGGTCCATCTCCCCGACGGGAACACAGTTAAGAAGGTCATCAGAGCCAGGGAAAAGAAAGCACGGGGCCTCTTGGCACCAAACAAAAAACGAGACAAAAAAGGGAACAAGACCACGCCCGGTCAACAGATCCCCTCGGGGACGAAGTTCGCCTTCAGGATGGGAATCAGCGTCGAAAAAAAGACCGAAAAGGAAAAGGAGAGTTTGTGGTAATCATTTGGCGCGTAGGGGGGAAGGGGGGTCAAGTCGCCACAGGATACACAACGTGATCCACCAACCAACAAAAAACGACCAGGTTGGATACGCATACGAGGGGGTATCGGGTGTGGAAAAAGAACCAGCGGAGGAAGGAGGGGTTGTGAAAAAATTATGGCCAAATCATCTAAACTATTGGAGGGGCTAAAAAGGAGACGGGGAAAAACAAACCGGGGGGGAAGAAAACGAATAACCCGGGGTGTATCGGAAATTACAAAAACTTACCCAGGACGCAAAGGGATCGAAAAAGGAAGGGGCAGGGACCCAAGACCCAAAGGGCTGACGCTTTATCAGGCAGACATGTGGTGGCCTGGTGGATTGTCGAATTTTCACTGAATGACAGGGAAAACTGGCACACAAAAAAAACACATGCGGCCCACTGAAATCACTCCGGCCACAGGCCACCCGACCGGCCCATCGGAAGGGGGGGAAGAAAAAGTGGCCCGTCACTCCAGCTCACATCGCGAAGAGAAATGGGAAAACTCAAAAAAAACCCCGGTACAAGCAGGACATCCACGAAAGTAAAAGACAAATCAAACCTGAAACAAACAATGAGGATAAAATGACTCCAAGGGAAAAAAATGTGAAGAAAAAATGAACGGCGAGTCCCAAGTACCCCACTGGTAGGTGACCAAGGAAAAAAAAAACATTGAAAAAGAATCGGCAGAGGTTGCGTGGCAAACGCAAAGCACCCTCAGGGCCTTGGTTTAAGGTGGTGGGAAAAAAATGAAGGCGGGCAGGGGGTTTTTTGAGAAAATGGCCGGGGGGAAGCCCCTGATGGCAAAGGGACCACGCAAACAGCCGACAACTTAAAACGATGCCCAGGTCGGGACGGAGGGAAAGGGTCAACGAAAACTTCCCCGGTGTACTAACCCTACACCTGAGCACAAGCCAAGGAGGAAGGGACTTGGGGGAAGCTAACAAAACCCGACCCCGGGGACCTGCAGCCCCTTCGTCCAAACGAGACGCCCTATACCGACAAAACGGGAAAAAAGGCAAAAGGAAGTGCCAAACCCCAGGGGACCGAAAAGAGGACAACGAAAAATCCCAAGAGGGGGAGCACCTCGGCCCCCAAGAAGGGAAAAAAGGTTTCACCCGGTCACCAACACCGAAGTAAATCAGCAGGAACACACCCAAAACCCCCCAACACAAAACCAAACAAATGGAGTTCCTTCCCTCCAGACTCGAAAAAAGCAGCAAGGAACACGGGCTAAGACTAGTCCAATCCGATCAGAAGGAAAGAAAAAACAACAACAACGGAGGGGGAGGGACATAGAGAAAGTAAGGTAGACTACTCAAGGGACAAGCCGCGGGGGAGCGGAACTTAGATCGGAGAATCTGGCAGTGTGCCCACTTGAAAGGTGGTTCCGGAGAGGGGGTTGTGCCGGGTGAACTGGTCGATGTGGGCCTATTCATCCTCTTGACTGTTCAAGGGGAGGAAAGAAAGGAAGGAACACAAAGGGGGGGGGCCAAAGTCCCAGGGTTGGCCTGGCAAAGCGGTGAGGAACTGAAAAAAACGAATGGCGTCCCCGCCCCTACAACCCCGTCCAAGGGGCAGTGCGCATCAGACGGGAATGGGGGGGGGTTCGGCCCCCCCTAAACCCAAAAAAAGACAAAAAATGGGGGAAAGATGGGCCGCAAGCGGGGCAGACCGCCGAAGGAATCGCTTACCCAAACAAGACAACAACACCCATCAGAAGGAAAGGGGAGACACCAACAATAACAAGCAACATGCCCGCGAGGCGGTTTTGGGGCCCTCGAACTATGGGAAAACCACAAAACGAATGGTCACGAAAAAAAAGGTCAGTGGAAAACTAACCTGACAAGGTTGGTTCCCGATCGGAAAGAGAAAAGCGTTTTCCGTAACAATTGGACAAAAAGGGGGGCATGGCAAAGGAAAGAAGAAGTGGGATGGCGGTGGGTACCCGAACCTGAAAGGGAAGTCCGGGGGGCGTGCGAAAACGCCCAGCCAGGAGTGGGGGAAATGGGAAAAGGGAGGGGGGGGGGACACCTCTCAAGCGATGGAAAGTGAAAAAGTGGGCAAGAAAACGGGCAGAGAACGTGCCCGGCCGCTGAAATCTGGCGCTGTGGGTGTAGTGAAAGACCCAATACAGGAAATGAATACGGGGGGAACAGAAAACAGCGGCGAGCACCCAAATGGGAAAAAGAGATAGAAAAAAGAGGAACTTCGCCCAGGCACAGTGGTCCCCCCCAAGTGCAGCAACACCCCGTGCGCAGAGGGGGGCGGGGGGAAGGGGGAGCAAAAGGCAACAACTAATTCCCACGGAAGGGAAAAACAGCTAAAAAAATCTGGGGCGCCGGTTGGGTAGGACCCCGCTCAGTTGAGGGAGACAGACCCTTGGAAATCCGGTGGTTCCTATGAAAAACTGACTTAAAAAGAGGGGGAAACACGCCAAAAAAAAAAGAAAACGCTAAGGACAGTCTTCATAAAACCTTTGGTACCGGCTTGGGGGTGGTGTGGGGGGGGGAAGAACGAACTTAATGCAAGGGGGGGAAAAGTAGGGACAAACTTCGAAACTTAAAAAAAATCTTAACACGAACCAACCTCCAAGTTTCTGGGGGTGCGAAAACTTACGTGGGTGTAAGTTCGACAAATTCCATCACTGAAAAGCGCGTGCGAGGGCGGGAGCGCGGGGGACCTAGCCTGGTGAAACTGAGACCCGGGGGGGGGAGAAGGGCAGAGGAGGGAGGGGGGGCCAAACGGGACCGAACCACCGGAGGCACAGGGGGGGTACGGGGGAAAAAAGGATTTCGTCAGGGCCGAAGCGGTTTCTCCGCCTTGGGGTACGGGGTGATAACCGTCCTGACAGGAAAGAAAGGCCCCGTTTCTAACCACGGAAACAGCTGGACAAAAAACCCCACAAAAGAGGCCGGGGGCGTTGTAGGAGTGCCAGGGGTAGCGGTCCCAGTGTCCACCGAAGAGAAACACCCGTACCCAGGACAACGCAAAGGAGTGGGGACCCAAAACCAAAAAAAATGTAACATGGGGGACAAACCCCTGCATGCCCAGGCCCCGTACGGCCCGCGGGCGCACCGGGAAAAGAAACATAAACAAAACACCGGGGAGTGAGGGAGGGGGGCCTCATGCAGGGTTTCCCAAAAAAACAACGGGGGAACGGGCAGAACACCGATGAAAATCCTCGCAAAAGGGAGACGACACCCGACCAGGGACCGCAAATGAATCAAAAGTTGGACCAAGGGGGGTGCGGGGGGGAAGCAGAAGTGGCCCCACACCATTTTGTAGGATTTTGGGAAAATCACCGTTCATTGTTGCCCGGGGACCCGGAGCCCGTCCAATCCAGGGGCAGCAAAGTACCTAACTCATTTCCGGAAACTGGACGGCTCACCAAGCCAAAGTCACCCCCAAACGAGACAAGGCAGAAACGTCCCTTGGTCCCCTTCTTTACTCCACAACGTGCAAGTTAACAAACCTTAAACCTGTATGGGGATCAAAGGTTTGTTTGTCTCCGAAAAAAACCGGGGGGGGAGGCAGGCCGAAGGAATGGGGGGGCCAAACAAGGAACCTTGTGACTGGCCAAAAACCCACGAAAAAAACTGTAACTCAATCTGGTTGCAAACGGCAAACAAAAACTGGACTTGTCGTGGTACTTATACATCATGAACAGGCTAAAAAAAAAGGGGAGTACAACAGCAAAAAAAACGCCCATGCTGTCAACCCGGAAAGCAGGAAGAAAACTACTGCAAAGAAAGCAATTTGCCACGAAATACTCTACCACACCGCGGAAAAAATCAGGAAGAGGGGTAGCAGGGGTGGTGGGGGGGTGGAAAAAGGCTTCCTTCAAGGGGGGGCTGGGAAAGTAACTCCGCTGGACGCCGGTCCACCCAAAAAGAGCAAAAAAACATCTGCAATGAAAAGTCAAGCAGAAGGGGGAAAACAGCCACTTTAACACACAGAAAAAATAAACTGGAACCGAAAAAAGTGGGAAGAGGATAGGTATTTTGGGGGGGGATATACCCGTGGGAACATCCAATCACACTCACGGAAAAAAAGGGAAAACGTATTTCCACTCTCTTTTTGCGACCGGCCCCAGGAAAACCGCCTAAAAAAGGGCCCGAACAAAGGACCTGAAAAGGAGGTCAAACACTCAAGACCATGAATAAAAACCTCAGGGGAAGGGCTCTGAAGCTGCTACCACACATCAGGGGGAAGGCGCCCGGAAAAGACCCTTATTTCGGATGAAAAAAAATGTCCAGTTACGTTTGGTCCCGGGCCCAGGAAACACCCCGCAACGACCAGGCAACAGAGCCGGACCCGGGGCACCGATGCAGGGCACCGGGGTCAGGGGGAATATACGACGCCGCCCAAAACACAGACAGAAGGGAAACAAAAAAGCAACTAACCAGGAAAGACTCACGAGCACTACCCAACTCACCACAGGTTGCCCGGCCAAAACAACAAGGAGGGGGAAAAAACCAATTCAAAAAATTTCAAGTGGCCTGGGGAACTCCGGGGAGGGAACTCTCGACTTTTAACGCAACCCCCCCCCCCCCCAAAAACATTCAAACCCCTCTAGGTCAGCGATCTCTTCTTTGGGTCAACAAAAAAAGGAAAGGCAACCAAAGACAGAAGGGGAAAATCAATCTTGGGAATTCAAAAAAACCACCGAAATCATAAAACCACCAATAATGGGAAGCCCGTAAGAACCACCACTGACAAAAGAAAAAATGGCCAAAAACATGAACCTCGGGGTAATTGAATCAAAATATGGGGGGGAATGGGGATAAAAACAACAGCAGGT
>Ga0179593_1456035_pt1 | contig 13897 bp, 8 predicted proteins | sample CZODoug2_1_08_16_FD_185931 | JGI IMG/M metagenome (GOLD analysis project Ga0179593, IMG submission 185931) | Vadose zone soil fungal communities from Angelo Coast Range Reserve, California, USA - CZODoug2_1_08_16fungal (PacBio error correction) | ecosystem: Environmental > Terrestrial > Soil >...
TGTAAAAAATCATAAGGGCGTTCGGAGAGTCAAATGTCAAAACGCCGTTTAAGGATAACCCGGGAAAAAAAAAAAAACTCGGTGTCTCCGTTTACCAGGGGAGAGGCCAAAGAAAACCATAAAACGGAGGCCGAAACTCCCAGAGACAAGCAAATTCCTGATTGGACGTAAGGGCGGGAAGGGCAAAGAGAATGGATGAGAGGGGATTTAGGGTTGAACGACCTTCAAAGAAAAGATAAACTCACGAAAGAACCCGAAACCGAAGGCGAGGGCTATTAAAAAAAAGTAAGGGAATTTCGTTGGCATGAAGCAGCGCAATTGGGAGGGGACAACGGACAACCTGGAACGCGGGGGCTCTTCTAAACCGTCCCGCAAGTAAAGAGCGCTGCGAGACTTCCTCTCAGAAAAAATAGGCTTCTCAAAGAAAGGGGAGAGCGACAGATTGGGGCGGAGAATGACAAGGGAGCTCAGGAAGAGGAGAGCTAAGGGAAAAGCCGGTGGCTAACAGAGAACTATTCACAAGAAAAAAAAAAGGATACGATTCCAAAAGGTACTACCGGGGGTAAACCCGCGCAAAGGTAAAACCAGGGGGGGTTGACAGACTAAGGCGGCCGATGGGGGGGAAGGGAAGAAGAGTCAAAAAAAACACTCGCTAGCGCACTGTGGACTAATTCACATTGCAGAAGGCTCTCTAAAGGATGCGGGAAAGACAGAGAATTGCGGAGTTTGCAGGAAAAGAAAAAGGAGAGTCAAGGCTTCAGCCAAGCACCAAGCTTAGAAGTGGTCTGGGAAAGATCTCAACCCACCCCTGGAAAACAAACGACTGCTCGATAGACGATAACGAAGGCGGAACGGCACGCTTAGCGGCGCTCACGAGTTAAGCTTGGCGGGGGGCAAGGAAAGGCATCTAAAAAGTGCGTGCGAGAGCAAGTCGGGGGAACCGCTATCACTTTGTCCTTGGGGGGGTAACATGCAGGAGAAAATACAGTGGTACCACATTTTCATCAAATGGGGCCGCAGGAAGAACTCGGTGGATCCTCTCAGCACGTCAAGGGGAAGGGGGGGGGAGTGGGAGGTTGAGGTAAAAAGAGCTGGGCGCACAGATTCATCCCGTTTCACAGCGACTTGAACGCCACCTGAGCCTGAGCTGCAGAGAGGGGGGAGATGAAAAAGCAAAACAGGGAGGTCTAACACTGGGATGACCGGCGGTTCGATAGGCGGTTCACACTTCAATTGAGGAAAAAAAGAAAATCGATTGCAATCTCTCATCGGTAAAAAAGAAAAGATCGCGCAAGGGTCCACCGTCCCAATGGAGGGGGAAAAGCAGGGGGGGAGTAGACGCGGTCGACGCCCTGACTCTTCTTTTCCCGAGGGGTAGCGGCTGGCCAGGGCGGAAGGCACCTCTCTGCACGCAAAGACAGACTTTCAGGGGTCGGGAGAAAAACTCGGAAAACTTGATGGGGACCACAGGTCGGGCACCACTCTGAAGTCTTAACGGCCTCAAAGTGAATATCAATATCGAACAAGGAGGAGGAAAGAAAAAGATCCGGACAAAGGCAAACTTGTACGGGCAAAAAGGGGAGAAAGCAAGAAACAAAACCAACAATCCAACACACTACGAAGAAGGGGCCTATAGGACTGACCACCAAGCAGAAAAAAAACCCAAGCCGCGGCTACCCGCGCTGTAGAAAAAGAAGGGGGGAAAGAAGGGAAGGTGGACTGGGAAAAAAAAAAAAGCGCATTGACAGCGAGCCGCTACCCGCGGATCCCTAGAAAGAAACAGAGTGTATATCCCATTTGAGTGGACCGGGTCGAAAAAAAGGAAAAATCGGGTTCGACCTGCGAATAGAGGAAAAAAGAGGGGGGGGGAAGAAGACAGAATGAAAAACAGGTCGATCAGAGTTTAAAATCGACTTCCGATCTGCTGGCGCTACAAAACCGAAGAACATAAAAAAGCACTCCTAGAGGGAGAGAGCAATCCAAAAGGGCACTGAACAGGAAAAAAAAGGTGTATTGAAAAAAAAGGAAAGAAGAAGCCATGAAACCATAGAACAACAGACGAAGTGGTAGGAAAAAGCTTCGGCGCACACTTAATATTACCCTAGATGCGGGCCAACCAAAAAGGGGGGGGGAAAATCGAAAGATAAAATCAATCAGCGTTCGTCGTGCTTCACCCAAAAAGCTCTGAGGAAGTTTTGGGAGAATTTTCTGGTAGGTGTTCTTGTTAAGGAGGAGGGGAAAAACAGAGATGTGCCGGGAGGCCAGACTATCAGTGCCGCTCGTTCTTAAAAATAAGACGACTAGGGGGTAAGGCACAGAAATTTTAAGATCAACGCCGAACGTCAAAGAAAAGGGGGAACCTACATACGATACTGGGGCAAACGCCCGAGGCGGGATAAACGGCCATGGTCAAAAAACGAAAGTTTGAAGGAGCGGAGAAAAAGGTTGTGGGGCCAAAAAAAAAACCGAATGTGAGGGTAGTCAGGGACCGGGTAAAACCGAGCAACGGGACCCTTCGCGTCACCAGAAGGTCGTGGGAAATGTCTATGCGGCAGGGGAGCCGGCTCAAGCCACGCCTGAGGGGGGAGCGACGGGTAAAAAAAGCGCCTTGCCTAAAGCCTTTTCTTCTACCGAAAAAAGGGGAGGGAAGGAAAAAGGAAAACACCGACGAGAACAAAGAATCATAAGCAAAAAGTAGGTCTGAGACAGTAAAGAAGGCCTCTTGTCCACGGCCAGCTAGCAAGGGAGGGTGTCAAAAAAACAGAAAAAATGCACAGGCTCATCAACCGAAACCAAAAAGGGAAAAAAACCAAGAGAAAGGAGGGAGGGCCCGTCCAGCCCCTGCTGCGGGAGGAGTCTGGCTCCGCGCACAAAACACCTCAAACCCTTCCCACATCAGGCGCTAAAAGTGAAATAAAAAACAAAAAAAAGGGGAGTCCAAGCGGGAACTTGCCAGGAGAAAGAGAAGGGAGAAGAAGGGTGCGGATGTGCCAAACAGAAAACTGTATCAACTAACCTCTCCTATCCATATGTGGGGGGGGGGTTCAAAAAAAAGCTAGGGCGGGGACAAGGGGGGGACCTCGCCTCCGAGCATTACAGAGGAGGGCCGCTTGGAGGGAAAAGCATAAGAGAAAAAAAAACACGAGGAGAAGGGATAGCTTAAAGCGAACCGCACGACGTGGCTCTTGAGGGATGTTAAGTAAAAGAAAAAGCTGGAGGGGAGGGGGGGGGGTAGGTAACAATACAAACTCTCCAAGCCGTGATAATCGGGGAGAGAAGAAGAGGAAAAGGGGTCGGAGAGGAGGGCAGACCAAGACACCCGCTTCACTATGAAAAAATGCTTGCTAGGGGAGGAAATGGCTATTCGAAAGGTTGAGAGGAGATTGAAAGGGTGGGGGGGGGCCGAAGAAAAAAGTGACGCGGCGCCGCCCACAACCCCAAACTCTCGCTCTGTCCCTCCAAAAAAAAAAAACTTAGGCTTAGGGACCACTGTAATATGATTGAAGAATGACCAACGCGGCAAGGGGGGCTTTCCCCTGCAACCTGTCGAGGGAGGGGGACGGAGAGGCGGGGCAAAAAAAGTGGCCGCACGTAGCCTTAGTCTGTTCTACGCCAAATAAAGGAAAACAGCAGCATCGGAGGAGCGGCTCAGAAGGAGAGCGAAGACCTTGGCGGAAGACTGCACTCGGCGCTCTCCCCGCCAGTCCGTATCCTTAGGCAGAACGAAGAAAGGTGGCTCAATTAAATCCTCCGTTAAATTACTGGACGAGACCGTTCACGGGGAAACATCCCAGAGGGGGAAGGAAGGGATTTGGCCGCGAAAATCGGAGGGGTAAAAACGCGGCGTAACGCGATGGTCCCCAAGAAGGTCCCTTGAAAGAAGGGGTACCCTCAGTGTGGACAGAAAGGTCAACCAAGACGGGAGGAGGAGGGGGACTCCGAAATCGATCGCCGCTAAATAACTTTACGTGATTGGGACAGAGGAGAACAGCCAAAACAAGGAGAGGTCTCCCAGCAAAGCTCTAACGAAAGAAGAAAAGAGGTAACACGAAAAAAAGGAATTACGGCGTTTAGCACCTAGGGAAGACCCTATCGAGCAGATGAGAGTTCTAAATTGAAGGAACCGCGTGCTCTTGGTTGGGGGAAGGAAAAAGAGAGGACCAGGGCAAACAAAATCGGAAAGCTGTACTGCTCTCCGATCGGCCTCAAAGTCCCTTCTTTAGGGGGAACAAAGGGAGAAAGCTTGGGCGTACAACGCTTGGGGGGGGGAAAGCAACTGTGGTTGTCCGCTCTGTCCTCGTGTGTATGGTGGAAAAAACTATCGTCCGGGGGAGTGGGCGGTTTCGGAAAGCCGGGTCAGAGGGGGGGAGGAGGGGGGCTGGACACGTGATCCTTCAAAAGGTGACTGACTCCCGGGTCGAAGACCTGATACACTAGGGAAAGGGGTGAAAAAACTCGATCATTTAAGCCCAACAGTAAGGGAGACGACTAACGGCTGTCGAACCCGACAGTCTTGTTCCCTGGCAAAGGAAAGGCTAGAACCTCAAAAAAGGGGAAAGAAATAATGTCCTTTAAATCAAAGGGTAAACCGGAAAGTACGAGGCAAACAGGAAAAAAAAGGACCTTGCTTAAGAGAGGGGATTCAGGATCGGGACGACCTGAGGTTCGTTTTTCAAAGCTACACAATGTCGTCAAGGAAAAAAAATGCGCTTCAGATGGAAAGAGGGAGGGGAGTCGGTACGGAAGGGGGGATGCGTTGAAAATTGTTTCTCGGGTGTTAGAAAAGAAAGAAACCATTTCGAAGCCGGACGTGAAGAAGAGGGAAGGATCTCTAAAACCAAGGATGAAGAGGGAATCCCCGTTCACCGGGAAAAAGTTGACGGGAAGGGGGACGCGCCCAGTTCCCAAAGGGAAGGGGAAAACCCGCACTAACAAGGAGAAGATAATTCCGATTAGTAGGGATGGGAGACCGTCACCCCCCTGCCTCCGGAGAAAGAACAAGCCGAGGGCAGGGCGTCGCCGCAATTTCAATATTAAAAATTGAGGGGATGGACGCAATGAACAAAGAAAGACCGTTGAGAAAAACGCCCGAGGGGACGATTCAGGAAGGGAGGGGAAGATGAGGCCGGCTCCCCGTGCCAACCGAGTAGCCGCATCGGTGGTGAAAATCCTGGAAGCGTAGATTCAACCGGAAGAGAAGTGCAGGGGAGAACCCCAGGGAACATATAGATCGGAAAAACTTATAAAAAAAGCGGGGCTCTCATCAATAAACCCACAAAAAAAAAACCCATGACACTACGGAGAGAAAGGGAGAGAAAGAAACCGAAAAAGAGAAAAGAACATTGAATACACACAAGCGGTTGAAAAAAAGCCATTGGGGAAAAAAGCGCATCACGAAGAAAAGCTACCGGGGGAGGAGACAGCAAACAGCGGGCTGATGCCTTTAAGGAAAAGGGCGGCCAAAACAAAAAGAGAAAAAAAGTTAAAAAAGCGAACCTCCTCATCAGCGGCTTGGGGGAAAAAGATGCAAGCTTATGGAGGAAAACATTCAGGGGATTTGGGGGGGAGAAAAGGGAGTCCGTGGTACGGAACGGGGAGCCAACTTAAAGGATTAAAAAAACCAAGCTGCCAGCTGAGAGTGTTTGAAAAAACGATCTCGGTTCGGAGAGCGTTGAAAAGAAACGACCGTCCACCGCCCAGAGGTGACGCAATCCAGGGAGCGACGGTCCGGAGGAGGAGGGGAAGAAGAAGAAGAAAGGAAACTAGTTGGGCCTTAGAAAGCAATTTCGCAAAGCCCAGGCAGGTCTGAAAACTTTTAAAAAAGGGAAGAAAAACAGTCCGTCCCAATCGTTCTTGTAAAAGGGGGGGGAGGCGGGGAAAGGGGAGACCGGGGACACTGCGCGCGTCAGAAAGCCTTAAGAGCTGCGTGAGTAGCCGGGAGAAAGATGCGACCAAAAATCAAAAACCGACGAGTCAGACTCAAAGAGGGAGAGGAGGAGTTAAGGAAGCAGGACGACAAGAAAGAATATAAAATCGTCCGACCCCACCGTCCCCAATCCGTCTGGGGTAACAACAATAGGGGATGAAGAAGGAGAACCTAAATATTCACCGACATAGCCCTCTAGCCGGAAGGGGGAGAGGGGGAGGGACTCATAGAGCAGCGGGCGGTGGGCGTCAACAAATTCTTCGACTCACCCTACCATCTCCCTCGAGGACAGGGCCTTAACAAGGAGGTCGGTCCAAGGGAAAGTGAGATACCGCCTCCTGCATCCGACTTAGGAGGACCGGGGAGAAGAAAGAAAGAACTGGAAAATAAAAATACTAGAGCCCTCATGAAAAAAGCAAAAAACCTCTCTCGGGGCATACAAAAGAGGACGAAAACCCAACGTCGGGCGAAACTACCGCAGACCTCGAGGAAACAAAAGAGGGGGAAGGGAAGAAAATAGAAAGAAGGGAAAAAGTAAAAGTAAGAGCCATGGGATTTATGTGCACCCTAACGTTCGTGCACCCTCTCAAGGGAATCGGCGAGAAACGCCGGACAGGAAAGGGTAGTCGGCATCCAAGGAAGAAAAAGCTGATGCCTGGAGCCGGGGGTCGAAAAAAAAAGAAAAGATTGTCCGCTTGGGAGGGCTTGAAACGCAATGGAGAACAGAAATGTAAGGGAGTTTTGAGCCAAGCGCTCACTCACCGCCAGCAACCTCAAAAGCCCCCCCTGAAGGCGTTGAGGAAGGGGGAGAGGAAAAGGGGGAGGTTGGTGCGTGGAATGAAGCATCACTTTGTTTCCCGGGAAAAATCGGGGGGAAGGCTGGCGGGAAGAAAGGAAGCACTTAACAAGGAGCGACGCAGCTCGTCAGCGGCTGAATCAAGAGAGCAGGAAGTCGGAGATGAGGCGAAAAAAACAACGAAGCGTCACGCTTGTGCGGATTAAAAGACGAATCTACGCGCTGGAACCGCGGCTGGAAGTAAGCGTGGCCGAAGGCTGCCGCAGGACAGAAGCGGAAGTTTGAAAACGCAACGAAGAAACTGGCCCTCCTTTTCCGTGAAAAAGACAGGACTTCCAGGAAAGAAAGAAAAAAACCACGCAAAAAAAAAGTTGGCGCCCTACCGGTTTCAGCAGTGCCCGAAAGGATCGAGGGAGGGGCCCAAGATAAAAGGAGAAAAAAGAAACGTGCGTTCAAATTCATCTCAAACGGAACAAACTCTTAGAAGGCACGCAGGGCAGCACCTCGGAGCGGCCCTCTCGTGCATCATTAAAAAGAGGGAGAACCGCTTGAAAAAAAAAGCGGTACCAAACCCGGTCAAAGGCTAAAAGAAGGGTAGAACCTCGGACGGGAAGAAGGAAAAAGGGACGCTGAAGGCTCTCGCTTCGAGCAAAAGAGGGGGGAAGCTCGGGGGGTGGTGGGGGGCACGCAAAGTTCAAGGGCGCGCATCGTGGGGGGGCTGCTATCCGAAATTTCGCGGAAATAAAAAAGGAGATAGAATGAGAGCTTGACCAAAAACTTGGGGGAAAAAATCGGACATCACTGCTTTCGGTGGGGGAAAAGAATCCGCCGGAGGTCAGGAAAGGGAAGGCTTGCTGGTTACTCAGCGTGATCCGTGCCGCCTCTACTTACAAATAGTGGAACGGAGACCACCTGTGGGGGTTAACTTCGAGACTTCAAAAAAAAAAAAAAAAAGCAAATAGGAGGAGAGGGGAAAAACAATTCGAAACGATGGAAAACGGGCATCGACATATAATTGTGGAAGAAAAAGGGGAGACGGGTAGAGAGCATCAATTCAGTGCTCGTCCATCTTTGAAAAAAAAGTCTTTGAACGCTGCGGTCGAAAAAAGGTACCCAGAAGCCTGCTTCCGGCGAATGGGGGTAAGAGAAGGGAGGAGGACGCACACAAGGCGGGCTTGTGGAGTATGCAAGATGGTGCCGTAGCGGACGGTTCCCAAGCTACGGCACAACATCTACAAGAGAGGTCGTGTGCGGCGGGGTCAAAAATTGAGTGACCCCTTGAGCAAACGAAAGCAAAACCCCGGGGCCGGGGAAAGAGAGAATCGAAAAAACAAAAACGGAGGAGGGAGGAAAATGGGTGGGGTGGGGGCAATGGAGTTAAAGATACACCTCACCAAAAAGAGGGGACGCCCGATATCAAATGGTAAGAAAGGAAACACAGAACGAACACGAAACTTTCAGTCCTGGGACTGAAGACAGGTCAAAAAAACACTACCCGTCCATGCCTGCAACAACGAACCAAGAAGAGGGAAGTGGAGTCAAAAAAAAAGGGCAAGATAAAAATCGCTAATCATTGGAAGGTTATGGAAAGGCAGAGCCGTAAGGAAGAAATCAGAACCCCTAGTTAGAATGAGAGAAATGAGAAATGGGGAAAAAAGAAGGGGGGAAGAAAAGGAACGTAAAAAAAAGAGGACCAAACGGTCACCATCATCGTTCTAGCCAAAGGTGTCTATCCACACGACCGGGGAGGAATGACGAAAAAAAGGAAGAAAAGAGTTTAAGGAAGTCGTAAAAAAACGAAAAGCGCTCAAACATAAAACGTGCACAAAAGAAAAAAAAAGGCGAACAAACTCCACCCTGCGACAGATAGGACAAAAACAGAGAGACCTGTTGCTGACACACAAAAGTCGGTTGTAGGAAAAAAGAGATCAAAAAAACGGAAATCTCCGGGACGAAAAAACAATTGGCGACAAGTGGGACGAGAGCCGAACGAAACTTACCGCTGAAAACCTGAATATGAACAAAACAAACAAAAAAGCCGGTTGCCAGAGAAAAAGCTAAGCAGCTGTCCCAAGGAAATCGATGAGAAACTCCGAGAAGGGGGTGAGATGCGTCAAGGCGTGGGGCCGTTTTGGATCGGCGGTTAGAAGAGAGTAGAAACCATCAAACAGCCGGGCTATGCTTTGAAAGCGGGTGAATCTAGTAGGTCCAAGTAGGAAGAGCGCCTGTAGAGTCAACGAGCTCACCGGCCTGAGGGGGTGAAAGGAGAAGAAATGGGGGGCAAGGAGGACAGTCAAAATACTGAAGGAAAAATTCAGCCACTCGTAAAATAAACTGTCCGTCCAAAGGGGGGGGACATACAAGCATAAAGAGAAGGGTACAACCCGGTGACCTTCGGAAACTCGAGGAAAACAAGAGAGGGGATGTCAATCAATAATCCTTGGGATCTGGAAAGGCCCAGAAAAGGAAAGAGAAGAGGGCGACTGTGGAAAAAGAGGATGAAAAACCGTGGAAGATCAATAAGCTAGCACGCGAGACCTCAGGAATAATAGGAAAAAAAAGAAATCCGCCTATGAAGGGAGCTGCAAGGAGACACGCAGACAGCCCTCGAGAAAGATACCCTTGAGCAAATAAATCCCTAGCTTGACAGAAAACGCACTTCTGGCCGAGAAAAGAAAAGATGACCGGGACACGCACCTGAAGGGGGAGAAAAGGGGACAGGAAGGAAGGGAGGGACGGTAGGGGCGCCGCACCCTCTTATGAACCCCCTACCTTCCCAAGGGAATCTTTCCGAGAAGAAAACAACATGTAAAAGGGGGAGGGAAATGTACGGGGAAGAAGCGAAAAGGAATTCCTTGGTCCTAAGAATTCCAGCCGCCAGAAGCGGAAGGAGAAAGGGGGGGATTGAAGGGATTTGGTGGTTCATCAACCAAGAAAAACGCTGTTCTGAAGTTATACATCAGCAATCGACAGAAGCAAGAGGAGAGAAGATATAGAACCAAAAACACGGAGGAAAAGATGAGAGACTGGGAAAAAAACAAAAGAAAAAGTATGGAGATGAAAGAGAAAGAAGGTGTAAACTTCAACTCCCTCTGGGGAAAAAATCATCATCAGTAGAAAAAGGTCGTAGAAAAAACAAGAAAGGAGGATCAGGAGCCCGTATACTCCCCCGAGGACAAGGGAAAATTTCAAAGGGGTCCTTGGTGGGGCGGGAAGGGAACGGAAGAGGAAATTGGCTTGAGGGGAGAAGGGTAGGTGGGGAAAAAGGAACCAAACAGAGCTCTGCGCGACAAGGACAACTAAGCTAAGAAGAAAAAGGGAATAGTTTAGCATGAAAGCATCGCGCAATATTGGGCTGTGAAAGAACAAAAGGGGGAAGAAGCGGGGACAAGACGTGGGCCATCCAATTCAAAGCTTCAGGCTTCCTGAAAGGCTAATCGCGGTTTAAAGATAGGAGGAGTCTCGAGGGAACTTAGAAGAAAGGCGGGAAAAAGAAACCGCAGCTAGGGACCACGGCGCGGGTTCCTATCAGGAGGAGCGGGAGGGGAAACGATTGCAAAAGGAAAAGGGCGATGAAGCTGCCACCGAGAAAGTGTACCAGACGCGGCACTTGCCGAACAGAAATGGGAAAGGGCTTTGCCGCAAATCACAAAACCGGGGACGCGCTAACAAGAAAAGACTGTGGCGCTGAAAGGGCAGCAGTGAGTCCCCCGACCCGGGTGCGGCTTCTAAAAAAATAGGCGGGGTTCAGTCGGAAAAAAGGAGATCAGGGCTGAACGAACTCGGAGAGACAAAGAACGATCAGAAGCAAAGCCGCGGCAAAAGAGGGGGAGGGGAAGGGGGACAGGAAGAGCGGCAGGAAAAGAAAATCAACGGTACTAAAACAAGATCAAACATCAAGAACTAATTACGGAGCAAATTAGGAGGAAAAGGCTAAAACTAACTCGCGTCGATGGCAAAGCGGGGGGGGGGGGAGAGGGGGGTTTGGAAAATCCAGCATAATCATCCGGTGTTCAAAAAAAAGAAAAATCGTGAAAGGAGAGAACTTTCGGAGGGACAGGCAAGAAGATCCAGGCTTGGCGACTAGCTTTGGGGGGGAAAAGTTGAAGGAGGAGAAGGCAAGGGAGGGGGGAAGTGATGCCGATCGTGCGGTTGGCTTAGATTGGCGGCAGTCGTGAGAGTTTCCGAAGTCCTCGGGAAAAAAAACCACCTGGGTCGCGCCTGATCCGAGCAGCGCAGGGGGATAGGAGGGGGAGATCCCAAAAGGAAGCAGAACTTTATTCACCAAAGGCAGTGTAAACCACCTAAGAGGAAAGAGGGGGAGTCAGGGGTGGCAACTGGGGACCAAGAGAGGGCCATTAGGATGGAACAGAAAGTGACAAAATCGCTTCCTCTATGGGGACAATTTTCCCAACGAGGATTGGGTAAGGGAGGGAAAAAAGAAGAAGGTACGTCTGAAAGTACGGCAATGTCCTTCCGCAAAGGGGGGAAAAAAAAGTTAAAGAAGAACAGCTTTCTCAAGAGAAGGTTTCTCGGGTCAGACCCCGCGGCGCTTTAAGCACGACCGTCCACAAGTGACTCAAAAGGGGAAGGGGAGGGGGATACTCAAAATAGAAAAACAACCAAGAAGGAAATGGAAGGCCGGAGGATCGCCCGGCCCAGTATCGGTGATTCCCGATGACGCAGGTCCAATCAGCACGCCGAACAAACACGGAAAGCGGTCAAAGTACGTGCGAGTTGGGAAAGGGATTGGAAGGAAAACCAGGTCAGAAGAAAACGGAGAATTCAACCAACACAGCCTGGCAGAACCAAGGAAAACCCATCGTCAACTTCTTGGGGGGAAAGGAGAAAGGAAGGAAGGCCGAGAAACAACCCTAAGGTAAGATGAAAAATGATGAGGGAGAGAACAAAAGACGGACAACGAAACGATCGGGGTAAACAGAGGGAAAAGCTTGCTACGGAGGCGCAAAAAAAGAGGAGAGCGACGCCCAGTGCGAGCAAGTGTCAAAAAGAAAAAAAAAACCAACACGGAAAAAGGGCAAAGCTAAACGCTCTGAACAAGAACCACAAAAAAGCACAATCCAAAGGGGCCAGTTGCGAACAAACGCGGTGGAACATGAAGCAGCCCAAGGTTTAGACGCCCCGAAAGTGATCGTAGGGGAAGGGGGAAGAAAAGCACAAAAAAGAGCTGATCCTGAAGATATGGGCGGAAACCACAGTGTTCAAAAGCGGCAATCAAAGAGGGAGGGCAAAAGGGGGGCAGAAACTCCGTGCAAGCAGGTTTGAGAAAAGGGGAGGAGGGGGGGAAACCGGGAAGTGAGGGGGGGGAGCGCTTTGAGTTCCTGCTGCCAAGAACAAGAGCCGCGCGGCGAAAAAAAAGCAGCTAATCTTTCCGAAGAGAAAAAAGGACAAAGAAGGAGGGGTAAGCAGCGCACAAAACGCAAGACCGGGAAAGGGATCACTGCAGGAACAGCGGGGACACCGAGTGAGCCTTTGATCTAACCTGCTGTGTGGTTTCAAGCCCGCAGAAAAAAAGCCGGAAAGCTCGATACAGAAAGCGGGAAATGGAGAAGAGCAAAAGTTAAGAGAAAAAGCTGGAGGGAAACAGACCCCGAGCGCGCCGAGGCTAGGAAGAGGGAAGTATCCAGAACTTAGAAAAGAGACAAAAAAGGCCCGGCGAAATCAAGGAAAAGCGTCAGCCCATCAAAAGACGAAGAAGCGGCTATAACTACTGTCCCCGCAAGTGGCATAAAATACAAACTGAGAGGCCGTCGCAGAAACGAAATATTCCCGCCGGAAACGAGCCGAAGAAAAAGGCGGGGGAGAGGAAGGGGAACGGACGGAGGAACGGTCGGAAGTGATTGGCGCGACTGGCTGATCGTCCCCCCCACAAAATTAAAAGCACTAGCGTAATTTCATCACTTGCAGCACCCAAGTGAGCTGCCGGAAAAAAAAAGGGGAGGGGCCCAGGCATAAACATGATTCTTCTTTGGGCTGACAAACGAGAGGAGGGGGGGGAAAAAGCCGGATCTAGAAAAAGGGGAAGTCCCGGGGAGGGTTCATAAACGAAAAGGAAAAAAGATGGGAGAAAAACAACTCCTTCCAAAGGGATCAGTGCCGCTGGATCGACACAAAAATAAAAGGGAGATGAGTAACAAGACATGTCGGGAAAGGAGGCAGGCTATGTAGGGCCAAAGGAAAAAACGGGCGGGTGAGTATTAACACCATCTCAAGCCGGTATAAAATCCGATTTACAGAGGTGAGAGGGGGCAGCAGAGAAAAGTATATAGCCCGATGACAAAAATGGGGACCCACCCCCAAAAACGACTTATCCTTGGGGGGAGTAGTGGAAAACGGGGAAGGAAGGGGAAAGGGGAGAACTACCGGGCGAGCCAACCACCTCACACCAAAAAACTCAAAACTAACCCCTCGGAAGTGTAAGGTTAAAACGGGGTTATAAAGAAAGCCGCAATTTGCGTTCACCGACAACAAGGGGGAAGAAAAAAGGGGGAAGGTCTAGCGTGACCCGTGGCCGACTCTCAGGACCTAAGACTCATCACGAAGCTCTCAAAAGTCGGAGGTCGAGGAAAAAAAGGAAAGGTAGAGAAGGGGAAAAGCGGTCCTAGCACGACGACGGGAAGAGAAGGAACGCGGTACATCTGAGCACGGGACGACGACGCTTGCAAACTCCGAGCCCGCCTCGCCATTTCCACTACCTGGGATTTGAAAGCTACCTCTTGGGGACGACATGAAGAGAAGCCCTTTGGCCCATGCACAACGCCTGCGGCTCTAAAAAGAAAGGACTCAAAGGGGGGGAGCGAACATGTTACACAGTGATCCAGAACCAGGTCGCTTAGGGATGCGGGCACCAAAAATCTTCCTGATGGGACAAAGGCGAAATCTGGGTCGCGGAGATGCAGAAAAGCCTCGCCGGGGGAAGCAGGTCAGGGAAGGAGAAATCAAAGAAGAAAGAAAGAAAAGCCCGTCTGACAAACAAAACCTACCCCGCGCGAGTTTAAAAGAAAAGGGTGAACGGGAATCCGAGCTTAGAAGTGGCTAAAGAGCTTCGAAAGTGGCAAACAAAAGGGTTAAAAAAAGGGTGGTGTTTGTCGAGCCTTGCAAAAGACTTGGCTGGAGCGGCAACGAGTTAGAGGAAGCACATTTAAAATGGCAAA
>Ga0179593_1461724_pt1 | contig 13897 bp, 11 predicted proteins | sample CZODoug2_1_08_16_FD_185931 | JGI IMG/M metagenome (GOLD analysis project Ga0179593, IMG submission 185931) | Vadose zone soil fungal communities from Angelo Coast Range Reserve, California, USA - CZODoug2_1_08_16fungal (PacBio error correction) | ecosystem: Environmental > Terrestrial > Soil >...
TGATATGGTCTTAAAAGGGAGGGTAGGTGCGGCTTCGTCATGGCGAGGTTTTCCTGCAATTCGAAAAAACTGAAAGGAAACTGGGCGCGCCGACGAGACGCGTCGTTCAAGACGAACATCCAGGGAAACAACACCAGATTGCCACGCTAACCTGGGGTCTGTACGAGACGGGGCAAAGATCCTGGCGGCTGTGTAGCCTTGAGGGCAGCCTCGTGCAAGAGGGAACCGAGGTGAAGGGCTTGGGAGGGAAAGGTCCAAGAAGACTACGGAAGCAAAATAATGGGCGGGTGAGGACTGGTGACAGAGTTAGTGATCTAAAAAACCCCTCGACCGGACCAGGGCACGAGAAACAAAAAAATTTTCTAACGACAACCTGCCCGCTAGCAGAAAAAAGAACCCTTTGTACGTAGGAAATGCGCCGCGGTGAGGTGGCGCCAACGGCCTGTGGGGGGGAGAGGGAAGGAAGAGCGACTCCCCTGGTCCAACAAAACCGGCAGGGAGACTCAAAAAAACGTCGCCGCTGTCTCACCGCGGGCTTCCCTTTTCCGCGGGCACCTTCCGGGGCGAGGGAGACAAGGACACTAACGCCCCACAGCCTCTCTCGAAAGCCAAACAATTAGAAAAACCACTCTAGACCCGAATGGGAGAGGAAGCGAGAGCATTAATCTTGAAAAAGCAAGACACGTGGGAACCGACTGGAATGGGGCGCTAGTCCATGGGGGGAGCTTCAGCCAGGTCCGGGGTCTTCTACATGACGACCAAAAGGGAAACCAACGATCGCCAGAGAACGGAGAACTACCGAACGGTCGTGCAGGATGTTTCTACAAAAAGGGGGGAGGGGGTCGGGAGTTTCAGCCCTTGCGTGAAAACCTCTCGCCAGATCAGCCAGGCCAAGAGGAACTACCCATTTTTGGGGCGCAGGGGTGCGGCACCCGCGGTACTGAGCCGAGGGGACAAAGCGTGTAGGCGTCAGTGAAGGGCTAATCACCGTCCTACTCCAGGGGACGTCCATCATCTATGTCTTTCACATTGAAAAAACTGGGCGCTAAGAAGTCAAACGTCCACGATGCAAGAAAGGGAAATTTTCGAGCTGATCAGGTGGGGGAACCGGGGGCATAGTGGCCATGGAAATTTGTTAGGAGAAATCCAAATACAGAACCGCCGACTAAAGGTGCTCACTCCTAAGAGCTACCTGTCCCAACCAACTCCCGAATGGCCTCACGTCGGCCCCCCTGAGCAACACGCAGGGCGCGGGTGAAAAACTCACGCAATTCCACCCAACCTTCTAAAGTTTCAAGAAAAAAAGACACCAGTCCTAAGGGGAAAAGAGGGGGGGAGTCGCTGCGCAACGACGGCGTGTGGGGTGCCTTTGCACGACCGCTTCTACCGAACTAACATCAGCAAAGAAAGAAGCGGTAAATACTTACCAACCTTTGGGAACGTGGTGCCACCTGGGTGCCCTTAAGGCAATTTTCCTCAGAGGTGGAGAAGCGGCGGCGAGCAAAAAGGCTCGGGGTTACACCTGGACTCTCGAACAGATGGACAAAAAAGGTGGAAAGGGGAAAGGAAAGAAGGGAAGGGAATAATGAACAACCCCTATCCCAAGATTCCCTAACTCTTCGTGGCGGCCCAGGCTGGTCAGAGGGTCCCCCCCCTTTTCAAAGGTTGGAAAAAGGAAGAAATCCAGGAAGTATCCCCGTCGAGGGATTTAGTTTTCAGAGAGAGGGATCGAAACAGATTCGGGCACAAAGAAGAGGTGAATCTACGCCCGACATCCAGGGGGGACTGATGTTTTTCACGGAGTACAGGGGGGTCGGGGATCTGCCGTGTACAAGGGGGGTGAGAACAGCGTCGTGGTCCAAGCCAGTAAAGAAAAGTTTTGAGATGGGGCGTTTGGGGAACATAGGGGAATGGGGCATTAGCCGCCGGAGGCAGGCACCAAAGGTCTTCTATTTTCTGCTGATCTCGAGGGGGGGGAACCCTGGCCACAAGCCCCGCAATGCCATCCCGCGGATCTCGTTAAGGGAAGGGGAAAATCGACGTTTGAAGCGGGAACAGAGTTTTAATTCCCCCCCGAATCCGCAAAAGCCGTCCTTTCCACCAAAGGCGGGAGAACCTGCCAAAAAAAAAAACGAGAAGAACTATGGTCGCAGAAAAGGAAGAACCGGGACGCCGGGCGAAAACGGCAAAAAACTCCCTGAAAAACAACTTCGCTTAGAGAGGATCGACCGGGGCTACTTCACTGGGGCAAGAAAAAAAAGACCCATGGTCCCCGTAGATCAGCCGACAGGCTTGAAGAAGTGGAGGTAATTTTCTGATCTGATCCCTCCCTGCCGGCAGGTACCCCTGACTCGGGAGGGGTCCAGAACTAATTTGAACTGGTAGCAGTGAAAAACGGCGCCGCCACCACCCGGGGTGACCGAAAAATTAAGGGAAGCAGTTGCGATTGTTGGGGCAAGCCTTTTTCAACAGCCTTCAGGCCGAAATGCCGCTTCAAAGAAGGGGAAAATCCCTGGGCGGACCTGGTCAGAGAACCGGCTATCCACAGGAAGTGGGGATGTTTCATCCGCAGAACGGGACCGCGAGCGGCAAGAAAGAAAAAAAGGCGAAGCGGCGAAGGATATGAAGAGTGCGGGACTTTCGTGGGGCCATCCTAGAAAGTCAGTTCCTCTCCAAGCCCGTGCAGACCCCACTACAGCACCGGGATCACTAGAAAGAAGACAAGGCCCCGGGCGGAGAAGTTCAGGTGGTTTCGTAAGACCAGAGTGTGCCCCGTTGGCGTTCTGGTGTTCAGAGGGTGGTATATCACTTACACAAAAAAGACCCATATCGAACCGTAGCTGCCGGAACAACATGTTTCACACCTCGGGGGACAGGAGGCAAAAAATCCCTTTCACGCATAGAAACGGTGGAAGGAAGTGTTCTAACACAGGATCGAAGGTACAAAAGGGACGAACCCAGACGTGCCCTCGGAAGGCGGGGGGCGCAAAGAAGCCGAAGACCTCCAGCCGAAGAAGGAAAAGCTTCGGTGTGCCAGACCCTTTGTGAGGACAGACGCCCGAACCAAACGCCATCATTGAGGCGAGCAACCGACGGGAACGAAAACGCGCGGCACGGTTGCAAGTCGCGGGCGCGGTGAGGATGAAAAGTCGCCTGTTGTGCGGGAACGGGTTGGCCAAAAACACAGAAAGCGAAATTGTTGAGGCCAGCCAATGCAAACTCAAACGAAAGGGGGGGAAGTGAGGTGACGTACGCTATACAGGGACCCTTCGGGGGGGAAAAAAAAAAGTTACTGCGGCCGGGGCCGTGGAAAAGAAACTCAGGCGGCAAAAGGAGTTGACAACAATGAAGGAAAGAGAGAATGAGTTCTGGCCGCCTGATTAACCTGGCCGGAAAACGCGAAAGGCCAACTCTTAAGTTTCACTGGTACAACCGTCGGACGGGCAGTGCGCTGATTCATTGGATACCGAAAGTGGAACTGGGGGGGGAGGGGGGGTACAACTCGTATCAGCAAAGGAAAACCCGGCGCCACGCGAAAGAAACAGCAAGGAACGCGGGTGCTCCGGTCGTAACTAACAGTTTCGTGAGGAGGGGGAGCTAGGCGTCCCAATGCGCGAAAACTACATGGGAAGCGCAACTTCAAATTTTTCCGGAAGAACGCAGCGAGGCCGGAGAGAGGCTACAACCTCCTGGAGCCAGAGTAACGATGGCAGCTCCTGGGGGGAGGAAGGGCGGCTGAACCGGGTGAAACATCAGTTTCATCCCCGTGTGACCTGCGCAATTTCCCTAAGTGAAGTAAGGGACAAGGGGCCCGGCACCTACGCGGCAACCACTCGGGGCGCGGGATCGGGGTCTGTTGTCGCGGCTAAGGAGACCACCAGACTCTTTCACCCGCAGGGTGATCAGGAGGCTCAACCTGCCGCCGGCCTACGGTGGTAACTGACGTTGTACTCCGGATCGGTGGAAAGTGGGGGAAAAGAACTAGCCGGCCTGTTGTGGGGGAGGAAAAGGCGATGTCCCCCAAAGAAAGTCCGCCCGTCAAGGGATGGGAGGGAAAAACCGCCTGAAGGGTCGTGCTCACGCCATTCCTGTCCGTCCGCTTCGAAATCACTAAGGATTGGGTGAATAAAATGAACTCGATTAATCCGGTCGCGAGGGACCGTTCCCCCCTTACTTTCCCATTCGACCACGAGGGGAACCTAACCGCTTAACAAGGGTGACCCGACCACACGCAGCTGGAAGTATCGTGCGCACATGCCTGGCGTAGGGGAAGGAGGGGGGGGATGAGGGAGCCTCGGCTACATTTCAGCATTCCTAAAGAACATCCCTAGCCCAACCCTGTAAACACTCGCGATGACGACGCGATACCAAGAACACGCGTTCCGCCTTCTTGGAGACGAAAGGGCGGGCGACTTCCGAAACTGACGGCTTAAAAAACTATATTCAGCCGGCCAGAGATCCACCTTGGGGTTTCGCCTTAAGTGGGAAGGGGAAAGAAGTACGAAGGCCCCTTCGAAACCCGGCGCGTAGGAGGAGGGGAAAGAAGAAAGAAATAAAAACTCCAGGGGTGAACAGTCCATCAGCCTGATAGGCCCTACCATCACGGAGCGCCTAGGACCTGACTTCAAACTCCCGTCAAAAAAGCCGAGCTGACATTGTGGGGGGGGGTCCGGACGTTTGCATCCGGGTGGCCAGGGACCGAAAGTCAAATCAAAGAAACGAACTCTCCTACGCCGTGGTTCTTCTCAAATCTGGTCGCTTCTAAAATTTCCACCAACGAAAAAGGGGGCAAAAGGGGCGTCATTGGGGCCAAGCTTTCGAGCAACACCGTAAAATAATCCCCCTAATCAAAAAATTGAAGTGAAACAAAATCGAAGCTTAAAATGATGTCGGAGGTCTGGGAAACAACGGAAAAAGTGCCCCGATCGGGTTGTCCGACTAAACTCAGCCCGAACGACATCCGAATAGCTGCGAAGGATAAAATTTTCCCGGCTGTCGGCAACCTGGTTGGGAACAACGACGGGCGGAAAAGAACGGGGAGGAGGCCGACCGGGGCTCGGGTATTTCGTAATAAAAAACAAAAACTTAGGGGGGGGGAGGAGGAAAAGGAAGAAGGTCGACGTCCCCAGGGAACCTAACAGGAAGTCTAGTCTCCAAACAAGCTTCTTGGGCCGGCGCTATGTCCTTGGAAAGGTTGCCGATAAACCAGAAAGGTGTGTCGCGCTTCGCGTGGAATGTCGTGGTCGCGCTGTCAGTCGCAATCAAACCTCGGCAACCAGAACCAAACCCCCTTCCGGTAATTTCACCTACACTCAGGGGTCAGTCTTGCGACAGGAAACTTATCCCTTCAGGTCGGGTCAAAAAGGGGGTTGCGAACAGTACCTGTGTGCATTAAGCCCTTTACGGTTGAATCAACTTAATTGGGTGGGACAGGGGCAGAACGTCGGGCCTCACCCACGAGGAATTGGGGTTGGCGGAAGTATCTCTCCAGGTTGGAAAAATGAAAGGAAAACCCCCCTGCCCATCCACCGCATCTCGACAGAGGTGAAGGTATTGGGCAGAGGAAGGGGTCCGGAGTCCAGAGCAAACTGGAGCAAAGGAAGGGGAGGCCCCACCGATACATCTGCCGGGGAAATCACCCTGGAGGGATGGAGGACGGCCCAAAATAGAGCCGGGCAAGGCCCCTCCGTCACTAATTTAACGGCATCCCAGCAAAACTCTATTTCTGCCACCTGAAAATCGTTCTAGCCTTTTCCCGGTTGAGGCCAAAAGAGTGCCCGCCCTTGACTTAGAAAAAGCCGGAAAACTCATGGAGCCTTCGTAGGTAGTTCTTCGGGCGGTGATCCAGGCAAGATCGGGGTGCCCGTCTCTTCTGGGGCTGGGGGAAAAAAAAGCAAAACCCAGCTCCCCCAAGAAGCCCACCAGCTCTAAGCAAGATCCAAACTATTACTGGGGGAAAAAAGCTTTGGTCTTGTTGGTCGGGTCACCAGAAGAGAGCCGCCTCCCATCTTTTTAAACCTCGATGGGAGGCCTTTTCGACGGTCGCGAAGACAAGGGCGGCGTAGGTGCATGGTTAAGAAGACAAAAACGAATTGAAACCGAAGAACTGCAAGAGGTATAAACGGCCGAAGGCGGGGGACCTTTCTCCGTCTGAGCCGGACGCACCAGCCGGAGCGTCTGCGGGCCGAAACGAACGGCACTGGCTCCAAATTAAGCGAAAGCACGTAAAAAGTCACAAACCCAGGGCCGGGTTAAAGGGCGTAGTGTAAGGGAGACAAAAACCGTTGGGTTGAGCGTGTCGTTGGGGGGAGCGTGGTAATAATCAAAGAAACATAAAACACTAACCCGCCCCCCAAGCGCTCGGAAATTTCCGGCGTAACATTGTTGGCCCCGGACGGCCCTTCAGCCGGCACTGGAGAAATTCAGGTACAAGGTGGAACCTATGGGGGGAGAACATGATCTAAAAGCTGGCATAAACCTTAACGAACCATAAGCCCTTAAAAGGGTACAGATGTTCAAGCCATATAACCTTCAAATAGTCCAGGAAAATTCTGTATTTGCACAGGACCAGGTATTCAACAAAATGACAGACCGACACGAAAAACTAAAAGCAAAACCGCAATCCGAAGAAACGGTGGGCGTCGGGCGGAAGTTCAGCGGGCTGTTCCGGGAGAAGTTTTTAACTGGAGGAGTGCCCCCAAAACACCAAACGGAAGGGGTCTGCCTTTCCCCGGGCAAAGAGGGAATCTGCACGTAACAGAGAAGGAAAATTGCAGAAAGGTTCGGTAAAACTGAGGCTGGAGTAGCGCAGCTTGCAAGAAGTCGGAATCACATCCTATCTAAACAGGATGTAAAATAAAGAGAGGAGGTGCCCTGAAGGGACTGGCGCACTCGCAAAACGTGAAAGAACTGAAGGTCACGATTGGCATCTAAGGAAGGGTCTTGATTATTCAGGAACGCAATAGGAGATCACCGGGGTCGTTGTGAGGGAACTCCAACCGGCGAGTCAACGCGCCCGCCAAAAAACAAAGGGTCACCGGGCGCGGCGTAGGCGAACCAATTGGTGGAATTTGCGGCCGGCAGGATGCAACCTGGTCCTGCACATGCTGCAACAGATGGATTTTCCGCCGCGCTGGAAAAAGGGGAAAAAACTCTGACCTGGTGCTCACAAATCCAGGGTCCCATTTCACCGCTCCTGGGGTTTCGTATGAACCTAGATGCGATCCAGGGGCAGATGGGGGGGAGCCACACCGTGGCGCTCGTTGCTTCGTCCCGTGCAGGGTTAAAGGGCGGTGGCGTCAAAACAATTGGTACGATCAGAAATTGCGCTGGGGCTCTTTAAGGCGTTGGTGCTAGGATCTACCACCTAAAAAATCGCACCTGACGAGAGCTCAACCCGACCAAAAAGGGGGGAAACTTCAGGCTACGACAACCTGCACAAATCCTTCAACAGGACGTGGTTCTCGTTCGCTAGTGAGAAAAAAAAAAGTGGAAAAACTCCTGCAAAAACTTGGAGGACGGCCAACTGCCCAACGCGCACTGTCAAACAAAAATCAGGGCAGACAAGGCGGTCTCAAACGGGAAGAGCGTAATAACCGCCGGGTGCCCTGTCAGGAAAACTCTGAGGAAGGAGGGGTTAGGTAACCCTGCAAACAAAAACTAACAAAAAAAAAACACAAAAAAAAAGATTATAAAAAACCCTTGCCGTAAAACTTCCTACCATGGTGTTGGCACCGGACGGCAAATCTAAAACCGTATGCCTCTTTAGGAAAGGAAATTGGGAGCCAAAACAATCAGCAAGCCTGCCGAACCTCGGGGGTGGGAACGGGGAAATTTATGCTCCCGCTGGGTGGCCTGGGAAAAATGTTATCGCGGCTACCAGGGTGAAGAACTACCAGGACAAAACTGCCACGAATCAAGGACGCGCCAGAGGGATAAAAACTCAAACTACCGCAACGAAGGAGACAGCCGAGGGGTTTACTACACTGTTCAAAATCTTTACTCCGGGTGAAACTCAAAGACCGGCCTCGGATCCAACCTGTGTTAACAGGGAGGTGCCAGGCTCCCGGACCTCTGGGCCTCTCGTGAGTCTGCAGGGAAATTCCCCAACGACGGAAAAAAAAACAGAAAAGCTGCTGATAACGGGCCTACAGGATTGGATCAAAATAAGCGTCAAATCACGATGAAAGACACCTAAAACGAGCTGATCAAGGTTTTCCGGTAGCGGGGCAGTTAACAAAATGGAAAGTCTATCACAAAGCCTCGAAAACGCCGTGTGTTCTCGACCGGCCGAAGGAAAGAACTTCGAACCAACCAAACGCCAAGGCTGGAATTACACGCTTGGGCCACTCAAGGGGCTTCTCTTTCTCCAGAGACACGCAGAGTCAACACCCCGAAGGGAAGTTACCACCAGTCGAAAGCACCCTGTCCTGAGGCGATTCGCAACGAAGGGGCGGTTAAAGAAGCGGGTTGGGCGACGACCGCGAGAAAGCCATCACACCAAGAGACTACTACTGGATCGGATGTGACAGGCGGGCGGCAACCTGGGGGTCCAGGAAAAGAAGAAGTGCTACGAAGAATCGCTGCGGGGCCCCGACCAAAGTCAAATTGAGTCCGACGACATCTATACGGAAAGGGAAAGAAAGAGATGGTCCGTCAGAGAAGGTATCCGGGACCTTACAGACGCGCTTCTCGCTCAAACATGGGACGAAAGGAACTCGGATGGAAAGACAAAACATCCTCTCCAGGGGGTAGAAAAATTTATTCGGAAGTTCCCCGTCGCCCCACCTCGCAACCTAAAAGTCCTTTTGCGCAGAGAAAATCAAGGTCATATTAGACTGTTGGAGAGGGTCGGGGGGATCTGCTTTTAGCAGGGGTTTTAACAGGCTCCCTTTTCGGGGTGGGGGGGGGGCACAAGGGCGTTTGCTGCGGTGGTGTAAGAAAAGTTTTGCCCGGATGCGGGAAGGTCGGTTCGTTCATCTCGCCGGTGAAACCATCAAAAATGGGGAGAAAAAGCCCGGCCCATCCCACCAGCAGAGACGAAGCTGCGGGAGGGGCAGCTTGAACTTCCAAGGGCGAGGAGAGGAGCTCCAGTAGGAGCCAAGATCACCTTCAAAATGTGCCCGTTCGAACGGCCCCCTGGAGTAGAGAACTGGCACGCACGCCGTATTTCAGACGAAGTAAAGCGCCACTGTCAGGGGCACACTGCCACCAACAGGGATATCCCCAGGATGATCTCTGCTAGGATCAGGGTCACGGGCAAAACAAGGACCGGGTCAGGAAACAGCAGAAACAAAGCTGTAAATGAGGTTGGGACCAGGTTATTTTCTTGCGGGAGTTTGGAATCCAGGGGGAGCTCGGTGTGGCCCGCGCGGGCTTTCCGGGTAAACAGGACTGTAACGAGCTCCCCCCAGAGACGAGGCCCGGCCAGCCACCCGGGTGCCGACCAATTAAAAGGAAGGGAACTTTTTTTCTGTTCACATCATTCCTAATCTGGCTGCAGCGCCCCAGGTGACTTCTATGGAAAAATAGGGCGCAACCTGGTCGAAGAGGGGGCTGGAGCCGCCGGAGTCAAGCTTTTTCAAAACGCCATAAATGGCTGAGACAAGAAAAACGAGAGAACGGCGAAGGCGGAGAACCCGGGAAAAGAATCAGGGAAGGGAGTTTGTTGGGAACAGCAGATCCAGGCAAATGAAAAAAAGGAAGGTCCTGTCTTGGACCTCTAGAAAGGAACAAATCCAACAAAGCTGAAGTAAAGCGTGCAGGGGTCGAAAACCCTGCGGTGCACCCTGTGTTGAAAAAAATTGAAGGTCGCAGGTGGTAGTCAACGAACAGCAACACGGACCGAAAAAGAGAGGCCCTAGCTTTCCCGGGGAAACCTGGCCCGTCGTACGCCAACCGCCGGCCCGGAAAAGTCCGAACGGTGTCCGACAGAGGGCCTAAAAATAAAAGAAAAGGGCGACATAAGACAAGAGCAGTGTCCCAGAACCTGTTCTCCAGGTGTTCGCAAGATTTCCGTCAGCGCGGCCTCCCAGAAGTTCAGGTTTACCAGGGGGGTAAGGTAACAGTAGAAGGCAGCAGAACTAAGAAGCTACAAAGAAATCAACTTGAAAAAACTTCAGCCACTAGCGACGCAGCGATCGTCGGGCTTGCGGTTAAGGGGGTGGCTGTCCCCAAAAGTACGCCGGGGTGGGTGAAATTGGCCTCCACCCCAGTTCCGACTTTGCAGGGCAAGCGAAGAGCAAAGGGCTTCGTGAAATACAAAACAAGTGACACTTTCCTCATGTGCGGGGAATTGGCAGGGTTGCGCCACTTTTCACTGCGCTCGATCTCTAAAAAGTAGAAAAAAAAAAGATAGATAGTCTCCGGAAGGCAGTGAACGAAAAAACAATAGGCAACGAAAGAAAAAGAAGCGAAAGGAGAAGGTGGGAAATGTAGAGAGGACCATCAGTCATGCCCTGAGGAATGTTGGTACGCCACCCTACCGGAGAGGGACCAACTTAGTTTTAGGGCCTCGATCCAAAAACTCAGGACAGAAAATTAAAGAAACCGAGACCCTCCAACGACCCTAAAACGTCGCGAGAGTGGACGCAGGGGGGATGTATCAAAGTAAGTTCTTAAAGGGAGATTCAAGGCCATGGTGTCATTTGGAGGCACCTGAAGATTTTAATTGTTGAGAAATCGGGACTGCATACGCGCGGACTGGAGAATAAGGAGACCCGCTCCCCGTACTATTGCTAGTTCTTCAAACGGTTCGACGGACCGTGTCTAGAAGAACAATACACCACCGTCTGACGCTCTTGAAGGGCCCCGGCCGTGAATTACTAGGAGGCCCCGGCAGCTTACTCGAAAGATCCGCTGGTGGCGGCGGTTAAAGGGGTGAGAAAAACTGCTCGCACGAACCAATTCAGATCAACAAAGTTCTGCTTCCTAAAAACCTGCGGAAAGCCCCGGAAATTGTAAGGAGTGCTCTTTTCTGGGGGGCCTTGGGGCAACGCGCAAGCCTGTTGGAGCGGACCTGTAGGGGTCCAACACTCCCCGCAAGAAGGATCAGCTCGAAAAAGAAATCCGGGTATCAACCTCTGGAAAGTCCGTAAACGATCGAGGGGAAACCTTATGGGAGATTTAACGAGTAAGAACCAGTCGGCGGGACGCGTAACCATTTAGCCCCGTTATATATTAAAGACCCTCGGGAATCGGCATTACAGCTGGTTGAAAACCAACAACCTCAGCCTGATTGTCGGCAAAAAGGCCTCTCGTAAAAAAAAACGGGGGACTGAAAGGGGGGAGAGGGTATACCGAACTTCTCTACAGGAACCATGGCACACTCGATGCGAAGGGGAGGGATAAAACGAAGAGAAACTGAAAATCTGAGGACCGGTTGTCCGGCTTTTTACTACAAAGTAAGGGAGGACGTCCGGAGGTCGCCGAGATCAAAGCACATATAGAGTTTTGGGAGACAAGGGACGTGCAAGGGGACGGCGAATCTGGGAACCCAAAGATAAGTCGAGGGAGGGTGCAGGTCTCCACGCACCTGAGAGTCCAAAAGAACCTGAATCGGGGCCCTAGCTGGCGCCCGCTCAGTAACGGACAGAAAGGAACGAGATCCTCGAAAGAAGGGTTGCCCTAAAGGGGCATCGGGGCCAGGAAATAAAAGACGAGATCACACTAACCTCGGGAAGCGCGAAGCGTCTACGGAAAAGGGGAGATAACAGGTAGGGGGAGGACAACTTCAGGGAAACTCAGGGAGCCGCTGTTTGGCGCAAAACCCTGAGCACCAAAAAAAATAAAAAAAAGTCCGACGTTTTAACACCAGTAAATCAAAGGAAGGGAGAGTGCGCAGTGTGTCCCCGGAGGGGGGGAGATAAACGTCACTACATCCTAAGCCACCGGAGCAGCGGACTTGAGGGGTAACCACGTCGTTCGGGAAACCGGGGCCCGGGGAAAAGGACCTGAGACAAGAGATGTGCGACGAAAACTCAAGAAAGAAGGGACGGGAGGGGTGGTAACCGGGAATGTAAGACAACACCAAACGGATGAGAGGAAACTAAGAGATTCTTCCTAAAACCCCGGAAAGGGGGGCCTGAAGCCCGACTCAAAAGAGAGGAGAAACATAGAGTGAACCGAGGGGAAAAAAAATTGCACGAACGCCGGTTACATCCGAAAAGGGAAGGAGGGCTCTCTCGAGGGGAAATTGTTCGTTCGGGCGCTGGTTCGTCCCGCCACAATCGGAACAACGCCAAATCGTTAACGAAAACCGACAAGGGGGTACAGCCTTCTGAAGGTGAAAGAGACGGGAAAGGCTCGGGGAAGGGGGGGTAAACAGGGGGGGGCCGAAACGCGAAAAACCGTAGGAAAAAAAGCCCGTGTACGTTGGCAATCCTGGTGGGTAGTAGAATAAAGGTGCACCGGGAAAGCCCGAAGGACACGGACGTCGCAAAAAGGGTTGCGCTGTAAAAAAAAAGCTCGCCGGTTATCCCCTCAAAACAAAAAAAACGAACACCGGACCATCAAAAAAAGGTAATCAAAGCCGAAACGGGTCAGGGGGATTGAGTTGAAAAACGTGGGGCTTAGGAGGCCTGGCAGCTCCGACTACCTTGGGAGGGGAACAACGAACAAGAAAGAAAATGTGAGGGCCCGACCTCAAATGTGCGGGGCGAACAAGTCAAGAAATCGGGTTGTAAAAGCAAAGACAAACGGGCAAGGAGCACTCCCAAAAAATGGGGATATGCCGGCTGATCTCGGCAGAAAAGAAACGTTTGACTCAACCCGAAGAGAGTGCGTGTCGTAAGAAAGGACGTAAATGGTTCCGCCGTCGTTGCGTAGGGGGAGAGCGGGGATCCCGACATTCGCAGGCGAGTAGAGTGGTGGGAAGGCTCTGTGGGGGGACCTGTATCATAAAGAACTGTAAGGGAGATGCCCCCAGGAAGCCACAAGCGACGACAGGGTTAACACGATGAAAGTGCAGCTTGCGAGGGTTGGGGTGTCACCATCTTCATGCCAGAAGAGGCGCTGTCACAATCGGGTGACTCGATGGGGCCGTCAGGGGAAAAGCTACCGTCGAGCCGACATTATAAGAGGGGGCAATTGTCATAAAAAAACGAGGTGGCTGCGAGAGGGACAAAGGACTGCGGTTAATAAAGACGCGAGGCCCGGCCCTGGAAGCGCGGCACAGGGGCTGTTGTTGGCATCCAGCGGGAGGGAATCAAAAAAAAGCCCGTTCCCGGACGTCCTTGAAAAAAGGAACCCCAACCAAGCACCAGCGAGCAGAGCAGTCAACAAAAGGGACGTTCAGGCTGCAGGTGGTAGTAAATCAACCCGTGCGGGGGGGTGAGTCGTGCCGGGGAAATGAAAAAGTGTTAGAAATCAAAGGGAAAAAAAACACAAATGTCACGCCCCACATCGGCAGAGGTAATCTGCCGGTCCCTTTAGCAAAAAGGAGGAAAAATACAGGACCGGGAAAGACGGCAAAAAAAAACAGCAGGGCCGACCAGATGGGCGCGATCTACAGGTGAGAAAGGGAAACGAACCATATTTGACTCGAGGGAACCCAAAAGGCTTTGTGACAAAGGAAAAGGGCGCAAAAGAGCCTCCAGCGCGGCAGTCCAAATAGGGTGACACCGAAGTTAAGAAAAGTATAATCACATGTACGAAACCAAAGGGCTCAACGCCATACCAGGAGCATGAAGAGAAAAAGGGCTTCTCCAGGGAACTGCGTTCGTAGGTGAAATGGTGGTCTGTAGGTCGCCAGTGGGAACTGTGATACGGGGCCCTAAAAAAAAAAAAGGGCAAATCCCGTCAGTCCGTAAGACTCACACTACTGCGGTGATAGGGATATACATTTAAAAATCAGCAGTGAGGCACGGGAGGGCCGCCGGTTTCACGACTGAAAAGCTTC
>Ga0179593_1409031_pt1 | contig 13896 bp, 15 predicted proteins | sample CZODoug2_1_08_16_FD_185931 | JGI IMG/M metagenome (GOLD analysis project Ga0179593, IMG submission 185931) | Vadose zone soil fungal communities from Angelo Coast Range Reserve, California, USA - CZODoug2_1_08_16fungal (PacBio error correction) | ecosystem: Environmental > Terrestrial > Soil >...
GGCAACGATGTGAGACTTTCGACCAGCTCGAATAACCGATATTAGGTCGAAGACGAAACACCACAAAAGTCAAGGTTGTAGAAGGCGGCGCAGGAACCCAATCGCCCACATTAGTTACGCAGAGATCAGAGCCACGGATGGAACCAAACCATGGACACACAAGAAAACACCCAAGGCAAGTGAAATCGGGACAAGAAAAAAAAGAAAAGGTGGGAAAAGGGTTTCCTCAATGAAAGCATCGTCAAGGAATGAAGTAGAAGGGACAAGGACTTGGCCACGGCGGAAAATGGCGAGAGATTTGGGTTTTACGAACATCTAAGAGTCCATACGGTCACACCCGGAGCAGAACCAAAACATGGAGATAGACACCTCTTCATGGGTGAATCCTCACGAGAGTGTGAGAACCAATAGAGTAGCACAAAAGAGAACAGGATAGAAACCTCAATCAAAAATTAAGGGGAGAACGAGTAGGAAAAAGCTTCCGGGCGTTCCTGCTTGGCCAAGCAACAGTGGGGGAAGAAGAGGGGGGGGGAGCGGGGGAAGGGAAGTGAGGGCAAAGAATTCGGTACTTTTCTGGACGGGAAAACTGCAATCGACCCCCTTCAAAGAAAAGCGAGCACGAGAAAGGGAAAGTGGGCAAGACAATTTGGGACAGAAACGGCGAAAAATGAGCAGAGAGTAGGGTGCCTAAAGCATGGTGGGAAGAGAAAGGACGGATATCTAAAAGGCTGGAGACAAGTGGTGGCGCTGTTTTGGGGACGCGAAGCAATGACATCAAGAAAGACGAAGAGAAACGCCAGAACGAAACGCGAAAAACGGCGCGATTCCAACCGCGGTAGGATCCATTCAATCAACGAGAAGAAACACAGGGAGGAGTGCGTACTAGTCGCAAACCAATCCGGCTGGGGAAAAAGGGGGTGACAAAAACAGGGAGCGAGCGCCATTCCCGGCTCACATCTCACAGGGAAAAGGCAGACTTTGTCGAGAGGACGGAGCCCGGCATAAAAACCCTGATAAGCCCTCGTGGCACGTGGAGACTTCAGAGCCGGGGGAAACAAAAGCCCACGAAAGCGAAATCGGCACTTTAATGGGCAGCCCCATTGCGAGCAACAGCGGTCGTCAAAGAGAGTCAGGAGAAACACAGGAGGGGGTAGGGACATAAAGCGACATTTACAAAGGGGAAACTCTACTAAGGAAACTTGAGCACAAGAAGATCCTCCTAGAGCTCCCTTAAAACGCATGGCTCTAACAGGCGCGTTGTCACAAGGGAGAGGAGCTAACAAAAAAACGAATCAGGCCCAAAAAGAAAAACTTGTGGGAGCGAAACCGCCGCCGTATCGGCCCGTCTCTCAAAGTTTTATAACACAAGGAGGAGGTTAAGGGACGAGGGGACACAAGGGAAGTCGAAAGCCGAGAGGAAAAGGAACTTCTCAGCCTAACGACCAGGAGAACGCGACGCGGCCCGTAAAAAGGCGCAGTTGGGGGACAAGGATTTTCACGGCAAAATTCCGGGAGGGGAAAACCGAAGGAACAGGAATCGGCAGAAGAAAAGTGAAAAGGTTATCCTCTCACTATATCGGAAGCACAGGTTCGTGTTTGAGAGTGCTAGCTTCCTTCAGGGGCCCCGTGTCCCGGGAGCTCGAGCGGAAAAGGGAGTCCCGGAAAACAGAAAGGTTTGAGGGGAGGGGGGGAACAATAGTCCATTCCTTAAAAGGAAAAAGTGGGGCAACACGGTTTGTGTCCGGGGGGGAAACGAAACACCGCACCCGTCGAGGGGGGGAGGGCGATTTGATTGCAGAAAAACAGTTCCCTTGCGCCAAGGGGAAGTCTATGAGGAGGAGGCAAAATCTCCAACCAAAAAAAAAACAAAAATCGGAAAAGATTAATGGCCATTCAAAAAATCGAAAGCCGTTCGAACGTTGAATACGATACGACGCTTCTAAGCTTTCTTGGAAGAAAGGAGACCGTCCAAAAAGGGAATGGACAGTGAGGTAGTCAACGTGCCAGAAATAACTAAAACGCCACCATCGTACCGGGCAGAAAGCACTGGGAATTAGATATGAAGGACAGTGTTGTCCACACGAACCAAGCCATCCGACTAAAAAACGGGGAAAAAGGGGGGTGATTTCAACACCAAAAAAACGGCGCTAGGCACGAAACTTTACCGTCGCGGAGGGGCCCAGGGAAACGTTTAGGATAATAAAAATACCGGTCACCAGGTCGAACGAGTGAATCGTGAGTGTTAGCTGCTGTGGCTTATGCGAAAGACTGCAAGAAATGAGGGAGAACTTTGAATCGTCCACCGTCAACGAAATTACCACTGTAGCAACGTCGGCAACTCCGGTAATAAGCACAAACGCGGCCAGCGGGGCCGAGAGGGGGGCGGGATTCTTCGCCGAATAAGGACGAACCGGGGCAGGGGCAAAATAATTTAGGGAAAGAGGGAGGAGAGTCAGAAGTTCTCATCACAGCCCCGCGGGTTCCACAACGGAGAGAGGCAAAAGAGAGGATAAGAAATTATTATGAGTCCTCGGAGAAGCGATCAACGTAGTCCTACCAGGGGGGGGGGTGGAGACAGAAGCCTCTTGCGACTCTGGAGTAGGAAGAATGTCAGATCACCCCTTCTCGGCCGAAGGTTGGGGGGGAGCGCGCACGGCTTAAGGGAGAGGCAGGGAAGGAAGGGCCCGCTCCAAAAAAAGTAGCCAGACTGCCGGTCAAAGGGGAATGAAGATCCCATCAAAAAGGAAAGATAAGGTAGGATTTCCTGGAGGAGGTCGTACATGGTGACATCATGGGGCGGTATTCCTACACGGGTTAGCTAGGAGAACCCTCCGAAGAAAATGGGCGACGATTTATGCAGGGGAGGACACGGTCCTGGGTATCGATCAGGGAAGAGGGTATGTCTTTGCAGGCGAAAGGAAAGGGCATGATAGAACTTCTCTACGAGGCTAAAGTGAGGAGAAAAGGTAACGTACGGCCCAGGCGATCTGAAAAAGGGACTCACAGGATCAAGTTCAGTGTTCGTATCAATGAGGTATACCTGGCCGCACATCATGACAGCAGCTGCGAAGAAGGAGCCATCCGAAGTACAGCAGTTACCAGGACGGATGGACCTTCAGGAAATAAAATAGCGCGCCGACCGGGATTTTTCTGTTACGTTAACACTCAAGGCAGAGGCACTGTGTGGGCCCTAGACTGTGCCGGCACAAAGCGGGGAGACAAAGAAAGAATAGGCCAAGGGGACCGAATGGGGCGCCTCAAAGTGGTCGGACCAACCGAAGTTTCCACGAAAAAAGGAGGGAAAAAGATGATGGAACTCGTTACCATCGGCACCAGCTTGGTGACTCGGTAACACAGGGTCCGGTCAAAGGAAGGGCCCAGCTTAAAAAATCCGACGAAATACTCTAAAATATAATCGAGCAGATGAGAAAAAAGTGTAAGGGTCTGTGCGAGGACAACATGCACGTGAGTGATCTGCCTCCCGAGCGAAGGGGGGGGAGAATCGGAGCTAACGGGGATGTGTGAGCAACTAAAGGTTTGCAGTAAGGGGGGAATTCCGTAAATCGGTACGGGGCGGTAGCTACGCTCTGAGCGTTTAGGGGGAAAGGAAAATAGGGTGAGTGCAAACTGTGGATTCAGCCGGGCGACGGAAGAGAATACATGTGGGTTTGAACGGAGTGGAGGGAAAGGGTCCTGGAGAGTAACGCCTATTGTGAGCGTGCTGAAGAGGCGGACAGGGGGAAAAGGGACACGGGAACTCATGCCGGAAGGTTGTAGATAGGAACTCCCAATATATGAAGGACCGACTGCGGAATAGTAAACTTAGCTCTGGACGGAACCAAAGCACGGGGGACAGGTAACCCGAGACTTACGGGGGGATTTCAGTAGATAAGGGGCAGCAACTCTCAAGTGGGGGGTCTCTTGCTAGGAAAAGAGACTCTCAAAAGTAACGAACACGTTTTGTGGGAAGACTCGGGCGGGGATGATCAGACGAGAAGTGTGGACACAGACTATTCGCTAGATGGCGTTTCCCTAACGCCGGAACGTGGTTTCTCTGGGAGCCGGACGGTGGAGTACACTGGACGGTCGCTGGCAGAGGGGCGCACGACGTTTGTGCCAAGACTGCGGAGCGCAGGGCTAGGATTTGCACTACAGATTCACACGTCTATTAGGGAAGTCCCCAGGCGGACGCCGAGGAGACAGCTTTGAGGTCGAGCGGAGTGGTGTACGAAAAAAGGGTATAGTACAAAGTTGTGCAAAGCTTGCCAGAGAAGGAATGGACTATCTAAAGATCCTAACGGTCCTGCATTGCAGGAACACGCACGGGGGAAGTTACGGGGCGTGGGGGCAGTCAAGGGAGACACGACTACTAAAAAGTGGCTGTATGGATCATCCTCTTTGTGGCAATCAGCGGGTGATCCTCGATCAGAAATTGAAGCGAAGACGAGTGCAAGGGGAGCTGGCGTATGATCTAGGAAACGAAGTGCGGGCCACGGTCTTCCCAGAACAGATTTTCTGGGCTTGGGTCTGGAGATCTGACTTTCGAAAAAATAATTTCATAGCGAATCGACTGACTACCACCCTGTTTCTGCGATTAAGGATCGATTACGACGATTAGGGGTCCAGGCTGCGTTCGCGGCGAAATGAAAAGGGATGGTTGCTTCACGCGTGCTTGTGAGTTTTTCTGGGAATAATAGTTGACGTCGTGGCAAAAAAAAAGCACCGCTTTCGGCCAGGTCGCTGGCAAACAAGCCCATACAGGTGAGTTAAACCCTTGAGAAGGTGGGGCTCTTGAGGAGGAAGCGCTGAGGGAGGTAGGCCATCCTTTAATACGACCCTAGAATCAAAGGAACGAGAACACATAGTAAGATAAAAATTTGGGGGCTGAGGAAGGGGGGCACTCTTTGAAGGCTTTACCGATCCTATAGGGGGCGAAGTACACTGGGGAGGACAAAAAAAACTATGAAGAAGAAGGGCTAAGAGGCAATGTGTTCTAGGTCGGACTCGGGTAGGAGAAGGAATCGGTAGGTTGTTTTGGAACACGAAAAAGGCAGGTGATCTACAAACCAAACGGGAGATTGGTAAGACCTGACCGACAAAGAGAAGGTACCCGTAAAGGAGGACGGAATCACGGGGCTGAATGCAACTCCCTGGAATTTTGCGAAGGACCAGCCACGCTGGTCGGCAGGTGAAGGTTTGGTTTGACACTGGGGCGCTGACCGGCCCATCGCAAAAGAAATGGGGGGTAAATCTGTGGGATTGGGATCCCCGATACACAGACTGGGTTGGGCCCTAGGATAAAGAGCCGACTCTGGGGAGTAAGACCGAACGGGGCCATTCATCCCAAAAAAGGAGGAAGAACAAACGTGGTGGCAGCGAGTGCAAAGTAGGCGTTTCACCCCAACCAGGAGGAACAGGGGAGGTCAGTATCATAGGAACTAAACACGAAAACACAAACTTCTGTGGGACTGGGGTCAACCAGAAACAATCGAAAGATTGGTCGCTACGGACAGAGGCGACACGGGGTAGTGAACACCAACCATGGGCAAATCACGACCAGAGAAAAAAAACCAAAAAGCGACCGATCAGCTAACAAAACCGTACGGGATTCCGAACATAAGCAGAGAATTACGGCGTGGCGCGGTGCACACGTTGAATAAAAATAATCCTGGAGGGGAAAAAACGTTGGTGGCATACCCTGGTAAAAGAAACTGGCGGAGCAGAGAGGCGAAAACACAAGCCTAGAGGCAGAGGACAAACCACTGACGAAGAAAACGCTTTCATGATGGACGCACAGAGAGGAGAAAAGAGCCCCTCTCAAAAAAAGAACAAAGAAGAGAAAACACGAAAGAAGCGCGAACACCTTGAAACCATTGAAGATAACTACACAATAGGAGGGATGCTCCACGGAATAGAAGAAAGAGGGGGGAAAGAAAGAAAAGGGCAAAAAGGGAGTTGAAAGAATGGCTGTTAGAAAGGGAAGAGGACAGGGGCTGTTCCGCAATCGTGCGAAAATACTGCCCAGCAGCAAAGCCGCGCAAGTGTCGGGGTCGGACGCGGGGACTTTGCATCTTGGTAGGAAACATCACTAGGCTACCCGGAAAGAGCATACTTCAAGAGAGAAAAACAGAATTTGAAGATAGGCGTCACTAAAATAGCAAAGGGGGAGACCGAAGACGGGAAAAGCATTTTGGAGTTGTTCTGCGATAAGCGTCGGGCAGCGGCGCCGGCAAAAACACGGATTATGAGAGAACTCCAAAAGGAGACCCGCGCCTAACATTCGTAGGGCCGCTTGGTAGGGGATCGAGGACCATTCCACTCTTCCAGCCGAACAACAACGATATTAGTCGGCGTGAGAGCCTTCGCGAGAACAGAACTCAATACTGACCAAGGAAAGCATTACCCAAACACGTCGAGGAGACAGCCACAAAAGGGACAAGCGGTTAACATTCCCTGCCCTAGTCAGGACACCCGTGCGATCGGGCACCACCAACCCCGTGGCCCGCGCCACCAGTCGCCCGCGGGAAATGGGCGGTATAACTGCTACGTAAAAAAAAAAAACTTGAAAAACTCAAGATTCGTCCAAGCACAAAGACTATAAATTTCCGACGTTCGGAAAAAGGGGAAACGCGTCAGGAATCAAGCAGGCGTGCATAGTCGAGGATATAACACTGAGAGGGTTTGAAAGCCGAACTAACGAACTTGCGAGAAATAAAGGCAGGAGACAAGGCTCACACAAAAAGAAGAGAAGGACAGCTTATTTCCCACCGAACGGAGCAGCGTCCGGATCTCACGGAAAAGCGGCGCTTCCGTAAGCGCGGCCGCGAAAGGAGCAGAAGATTCCTCGAGAAAGCACAGTTTCGTCCAGAAGGTTCTTTCTCCAAGGAAAACCGGCCAGGGGAAGGGAGTCAGTCGTCACTTGTGGGGGGGGGGCAAGTCGTAAGCTCACGCCCCGAGAAGAAGGGACGCAGCCATCTGAATGCGCGGGAAAAAAAAAAGAGTATATCAGGGTGAAGAGAATTTCCGCCCTTAGAATTAAACAGGCATAACGGCCCAAGGACAGAACGCCCGCATCGAGTATAGCAAAAAAACGTACGTGGACAAGGTTTGCGTAGACAAGTGAATAAAAAAAGAGGGCGCATTTATGAAAACTAGCGATTCACATCACTGGGAAATCAAGGGGCGGGGCACACGGGCACGATAGCGGTGGCACCAAAAAATCACTGGTTGCATCACACCGTTAGAGCGTTCTAGTGCTCGTAGGGAATTTTCAAGGAAGGGGGTGAAAGCTGGCGGTACACTCGAAAGAACACGTTAAGGAAGCCAAAAGCAAGGATGGCGAACACAGCGGAGGTCATGCAACTAGTGGGCAGACACGTACAAGGTGAACCAGACTTTGCCCCAACCTCCAGAGGATTTTCCCGGCAGGAGTTTGCAGTTGGGGTCTTGGGCTCCGGCGAGGGGGCAAAAAGGCCTTCCCTCAAGACTTTGCGGAAAGCTACCGAACCCAGACCCGGGAAGTGTCAAAGCAAAAAAAGCTCAATCAACCGAAGAAAAAAAAACAATAATCCGCGGAACGGACATCTCAAACTACATTCAAAACTGTTGGATACCGGCACCCGAACGGGCGGGGCTCGAGGGGGGTTTGTAAGGACAGGCCATTGTCTGGTTAGGCGGAAGGAAATCCTAGATCGCTCACACGTTTGTGGAAGTAAACCGATGAGGCGTAATGGGGGGAAGACACTCCCCAAAAGGAAGTCTGAACATCAATGAACGAATGCCTGTTTCGGCTATGTTACGCGCGACCATGACATACAAGCTAGTCCGAAACGGGGGGGGCTTCAATAAATCAAAATACCATCGCGGGCTACAAGATAAGTCGTTCAATCAAAGGTACAGTCGACGGCTTTCCCGTAGCGGACGATTGTGCGACAAGGGGCACTATTATTTCACCTGAGGGTCTCAGTCGGAGCAATCGAGTAGAGGGATTCTTGTGGGAATGTCCGACTCAGAAAGGGGGAAGGCAAGGGATACTGTTTGGCCCCTGAGCCGGTCAACGCGATAAATGAATCGCTCACGATAAGCTACCGAGAAAACTTGTCGAAGGGGTTTTGTTCGACACCACTCGATAGAGGAAAGGTCGGGGCGAAATATCCCAAAGAAAAGGTGGGAAGATGTCTTAGCAGTCCTTGGAAAGGGGGACATATAAGCCACACCACTCGATCGAAAACAAAAACGGAGGTAAGTAGCAAGGTGGATACTATTAGCCTTCAACGATGAAGCACGATACATCTCCCACGTGGGGGAATCTTCAGCCAAAGACCGGGCGCGCAAAAATGAGGATGCGTCAAGGCAAATGTAAATCGCATATAATCCAGAGGAGACTTGGGTCGATCGTGGTGAAGTTTGATTTCAGCGTGAACGGAAAGTGGGAGTAAAAAAGTGTCCATTCCTTGCCTAGGTGTACCAGGGCTCCCGGGAACCTCAAGACGAAAAGAAGAATAAAAGGCTTAACTACCAGGGAGAGTTAAAAGTACTGATTTACAAAGGGGGGGTAAAACTAGGTTGTCGTAATTACCGGTTCGTGACCTGGGAAAACAGAGGGCACTCAGAGGATGGATTTGGGCAGACAAGATTTCACGTTCTCTTTTGCTTTTTTGTGGGGGCTGGCACGCGCACACAGAGTTCCTCTGTAGTATCCCACGTCTTTTCGGGTGCTGACACTTTATCACAAAAAAAAGTTAGGAAATGGATCCTCCGACGTAGTCTAATTCGGTTTACTATGGTGCCGTTCTCACACTGGATACCCTAGGCTGCGGCTAAACGGGGGGCCGAGCACAGGTCAGCAGGGGCTATGCGAATGCGTCAGGAGCGTCTGATGCGACGGCGCGCAGTGGACGCTTCAGCAGTACGGACTGCATGGACGGTCTGGATGGAAGAATACCAATGGATAAAGTTGCGTTTGTTTGTTGGTGGGTATAGTGTGGGGGAAAACACTATCATGTTCTGCGGGGGCGGAGGGGTAGCTTTTTCTCCACCTTGTACCGGAATGGGAACAGTTGGGCGGGAAACAATTAAAAGGCATCACGAAAGAACAAAAAAATCGAAGGCCCCGTCTGGCGTTTTGGGAAATGCAGCACAGGAGAGTACAAAAAGGGTAAAATTAGGAATGGGAACTCGAGCCATCAGCACCACGAAAGATGAGAAAAGGACGCCGGAGTTCAAGTGAAGGCGAAAGCGCCGCAGAAAGCGGCACACCGCCCTAAAACCAGAATGCAAAAGATATAAAGTAGGATCCGGAAAAAAGGGCGTAGCTAGTCAATCGGGGCGACACTAGAAGAGAAATTGAAGACAGGGAGTGGTTTTCCTCGAGGACAAAAAGGCTTGTAAGCAAAGGAATCATTATGACACCGGGGAAATTTGCAGGAATATACATTGACAAAACTGGCGCGGGGCTTGGTCCACTACTGGAGGGGAGCGTTCATCTGGAAATCGGGGGGATTGATTGGAATAGGTGGAGTCAGCGCGTAAAAGCTCGGCAGAAACAGTACCTGGGGGGGAGAAATTGCGAAAGTGATGCGTCAACCGGCAAGGGTTCGCAGAATGGAAAGAGCCAGACGTCACGAGAGCGCGAGAAAAATCAGGAAGAACGCACGATCCTGAGTTCAGCTGGGACTCGTAATAAATCGAAGCGGACTTACATGTAAAACTCGCCGGAGGAAGGAAGGTGTGAGCGGCTAGGAACCGGGTGGCAAGGAGGCAAGGACCTGGGTGTAAACCGTTTAAATCGCTTAGGGGAACCGGACCGGGCTTTAGAGAGAAGAGCGCTTAGTCGAAACAGGCGCGGGGGGGGCTTAAATCACACGAGACGACAGCCCGGGGCAAAAACGGGGCTTAATCCAATAAAGTGTCAAAAGGGGTGGGGGGGAGCCTCACTTTAAGAGTCGGCTAAGAATCTGTGATAGAGGAGCGGCCTAGTAGGGATCCCACCCGCCACAAAGGGGCTACGATTTCTGAGTGCTCATCGGGAGGACACGTTCGGTGGTTCTATCGCGAAGAGGCGAATTGCCTTCCGTGAAAAGGTGAAGTGAGGAACGATGGGGGGGGCCCGTCTCAAGACCAAAACCCGTTAACCTGGTTGGCAAGTAAATCCGCACGGATTGAGAAGTGTGGGAGTGAAAAAGTGGAAGCCACTAGAAAGGTGCAGTTTCTGACGAAGACGGTGGAAGAGGACAGACGAACCGTTGAGGAGGAAGAGTCAGACGGAAAAGCTGGGTAGCCCAAAAAAAAAAAGAGGGCGTTTCTTATTCCGAACGTCATGGGGATGGCAAAGTCTTGGTACGAAAAGAAACACCGAAAAAGCGCATGGGGCGGCGGTTGGAAAATCGGTCCCTATCCGGCTCGCGGGAGAGACAGGGCCTAAACCCGTTTCGTAACCGAGGAGCTGGGTTCGTCTCCTTCCGAAAAAGAGGAAAAATCTGCCGGTCTTGAGGACGGAAATAACCGGGACAACGCTTCACTTCTTCGCTGTTCGGAAGGTCTAGGGTGTAGTAGAAAAAGGAACGCGAAGAGCAAATCTCTGCACAGGAAGGCGTAAATACTGTTACAAAGGCTTCAGGATCAAAGCGGCGGACACCACAGCGACTGGTGGAAAGCACGGAAGGGGACGGCCCTATGTATAGACAACCAAAAGGCGGTACTGGTCGGACAGAATAGGGCGCATGGGCAGGTGGTCGACTCGTTTTGTGAACGATCCATTTCTGGGCTAAGAGGGGTGGGGGAAAACACGATAGAAGGGGTTAGAGGGGCAATTGGTGTAGGTCGCGGGGCCGCAGACTGGAGGTAGTGGAGGCAGACAACAGGATTCTAAAAACAGGCCAAATCGAAACAAGTGTTTAGTCACGGGTCGTTGACAGGCCTGGAATCAGGACTTATCTTATTGTCGAAAAGAAAAAAAACCTGCGGTTAAGCACGACGGAGGGCTGGGGTTTCTGCGGGGGAAACGGGGGGGGGGTTCAGAATTACAGGGGGGGGAGAGGGTGCGGCCCCCCTGCATCCGGGAATCGGAGGGGGGAGGGCGGAGGGACGCAACTGCTCACACGGGAAGTGTTTTGGGAGATATATTTTCTAGAGCGGGCTCCTGCGGACTGGGTCGAGGAAAGACAGGAGGGGCAAACGCATCATGAACATGAAGCACAACGAACGTAGGTGGGGGAGACCCCTGACATATGGGAGCTATACGAAGAGTCCGGGAGAAGGATATAGTAAATAGAAAGCCAGAAAAGAGTCTTTGAAGCCGGGCTCCCAACCAACCAGCATTAAAAACCAAAAAGGGTCACTGAAGCAAATGAAAGTCCACCCACACCACGACTAGAACACGGCAAACCAGTTGAAATCACCTAGAAACACCCGACAGGACCACCTACAAGTGGCCCGGAGCAAAGAGACAGGGAGTGGCGCAATACAATCAAAAGTAAAGAAGTTGGGAGGCGGTCAATGGGTTGCCAGGAAGGCAGCAAAGAAATCTAGGAGCAGTCCGGGGGGTGGCCAGCAAAAGAACGCTTATTGGGGTAGGCGAAAAATCGCCAGCGAAGCCGGACCACAATATTAAACACTCTTCAGCCTCCGACATTCCGGGGCAGTACGATAGAGTGAACTAAGACCCCATGTTATGAACGGAAAAAAGACAAGATGCAAACACCGAACAGAACCAACCTTTTGGACGGGTGAGCGGATTGCGTTACTGACCGTTAAGGGGGTGTAACATCTAAATGACGAAGAAGGATGGTCACAACATCTCGCCAGTCTCCGATGACCAGAGCAGGTGCACCTGCAATCGAGAGCCCTAGATACAAAAAAACAGACAAGAAACGGGGGAATGCCTTCAGGGGGGAAATCACCGAGACAGAACATCAGCAGAGTTCCACAAGATAAAAGCGACGGGTAGTAGCATGAGAAGATGTGCGACGAGAAAATTGGCGAGCGGAGAATACGCAAGAAAAACACCGAGGGGGGGCGGGGAGTTTTGAGCCGAAATACGGTGAAAATAAAGAAACACTCTGAAGATGAAACGGAATACTGTACCTCTCCGAAAAGGGAGCGATTCAGCAATAAAATCAGGTAAGGAAGATGAAGAAAAAATACGATCATAGAAAGGATTTGTGAGAAGGGCCGAGCTTTCAGTACACGAAGGGGATGCCAAGCAAGACCGGGAGTGGGTAGAAGCCTTGTGGCGGGGGGACAAGGGATGACAGAGCTAACCCTTGCTTTCGTGAAAAAAAAAAAAAACCGGACGCGAGGGGAAGAGACCACACGGTCGGATACTTTCACCGACTCCGCGGTCTCATTCCCAACCATAACACAGGGGAGCGGGAAAGTGTCGCATCGTGAGGGCAAAACCATGAACGCAACACAAATTGGCGGGATCACGCCATTGGGGAGGGGCTCGTCGAGGGGACAGCGGGGGGTTCAGATGTCAAAAGGAAGAGGGAAGGGCCCGACGGCCCAAGAGAGAGACTCACGCGCCAGCAGTCCCAAAGAAGGGATAGCTTTGAGGCACGCAGTCGGCGGGGGTTCCCTTGAAGCAAAGGCGGGAGAGATTGACTCATTCAGGCGAATACGCACAATGGCGGGGGGGCTCCACGAAACCGGGCCGGCACGAGGAAAGGGCGCGAGTTCCAAAATGTCGAAGAAGCCACGCGAAAAGGAGTGCGGTGAAGCACGAGGCACGAGGGACGAGTAGTTAGGGCCCAGATCCGGGCAGAAAATAAAACGAACAAAAAAAACAAATCGCTGAGAGTTTGAGCCAGAAGCATCAAAGAAGCCGCCAAGGAAAAGTTGGCGTTAGGTCCCGAACTGGAAAAATTCCAATCGGTTGAAAATAGAAAAAACCGGAGGATCAAACCGTAACTAAACGAGATCGCAGAAACCCGGAAGGCTGTGCCGGACGCGCCTGAGGACAAAGCGCCGACACACGGGTTATACCGTGCCTCGTGGCGAAGGGTCAGCGAGAGATGCAAGAGACCCAACGACCTTCGGGGAAAAGTCTAAAGCCCTATAGGCGTGGTTCCTGAGAATATCAAGAGGTCAGATGGTAAAACGAGTTCTCATCATGGAAGAGGTGTTACGGCAAGACGAACCTGTTGGAAGCCCTGGACTTGTCTCAGGCCCACATGGGCAAACTTTGGGGGGCCCCCTGGGCGCTTTGGTGGATTTAGTCAGCTTCCTGAAGCAATCTCCTCACTGCCCAGGGGGATCTGCAACCCTAAAAGAGCACCGCGCATCTTGGGGGACACAGGTTGCAATGAATAGCTACCCCACTCAAAAAACGCAGAAATCCAAGGTTTGCCATTTCACAACAGTAATGGCCGGAACAAGGTTGGGATAAAATCGGCCGGTTTTACTTCAAGCTTAGGACGGGGGAAAAAAAACGCTTGGCGGAGGGCTTGTCGGGTCAGCTTGGTGCTAACTGACACGGCTCCGAAACCCCACCGGAACAGGTGCTGGAGGTAGGTGGCCGCGCCAGTTCTCAGAACACCGACTACAAGGCTACTGAAAAGCGTAGCCGCGCCGTGGAACGTAATGAGGAAAAAAGTATAGAAAAGTTCTTGGACGCGCGGGAGCCCAGATGACACACAAGACTCCGATCTGACAACACTGGGGGGGTATGCGGCCACAACCAAGAGGTCACGTCCGCATGGAAGTATGCCTCTGTACCGCAACTGCGGCTTTGCAGGACTCGACGCAACTTTATGAATAAAGGCACGGGTGGAAAGGCCATGGTCACTGAGGAAGTAATTGTCTGCATAAGGATCATGGAAAGACAGGCAATCAGGGGAAAACGGAAAGACTTTTGGGGCTGAAAATAAGCGCGCCACGACATCACACGACAGGGAA
>Ga0179593_1446123_pt1 | contig 13896 bp, 21 predicted proteins | sample CZODoug2_1_08_16_FD_185931 | JGI IMG/M metagenome (GOLD analysis project Ga0179593, IMG submission 185931) | Vadose zone soil fungal communities from Angelo Coast Range Reserve, California, USA - CZODoug2_1_08_16fungal (PacBio error correction) | ecosystem: Environmental > Terrestrial > Soil >...
CAAAGCGACATTGTAGTCGGGCGGAGAGGAAGTGGGGCTAGGTCCGCGCGAGAAAAACGTGGGCTAGAAGTGCCGGGAAGAAAAAACGCGTTTTCCACGCCATGTTTTGCAAGCCAAACCAGGGAAAAAGAGAGGATGATTGGGAACCGGCCGATCCTTTGGAGCGAGCTGCCCGAGGACCGGGGGAGACGGAAGGAGTATCGAATGGAAAGGAGAAAGGGATCAATCCGGCAAGGACGAGTGGGTTGCTAGGGGTTCGGTCTGCTTCTTTGACGGGTGGAAGGGACGGGCGAGACTGATCCCGGGCTGGAAAAATACCAGATAGGATAACTAGGCGCGCAAGGTTTCTTCAAGGTGGTCGGGCGGACCATCGCCGCGCTGACAGAAGGGGAAAAGGAAGGCGTTAGTTATTCGCCTCGTCAGGGGGATGAAATCCACGAAACCTGCAAAATGAAGCAAGGAAAGGGTAGTTGAAAAACCTTCGTGTGTAACGCGAAAGCAACCCTTAAAAAAATCTTGGCTGGAGGAGGAGGGCGACGAAGCACTAAGGGGTCGTCTTCCTCTTCGGAAAAGGGTTGGTGTGGAAAATCACCTTCGAGAAGACGAGAGGTAGGGCCACAATACTAACGGCGTTCAACGCTTGAAGGGTCGATATCACTTGGCAAAAAGCCACGTTCAGCTTGTTCCAAGGAGAAGAAGGCGGGAACACCACAACTCTTTCCAGTGTGGAGACAAAAAAAGAAGGCGGAAGGGGGCGTCTTCCTGCCCATAGGGAAAAGTAGGGGCATACAGCAGGAATAGCCTCAGGGGAATAGCATCTTGAAAAAGGTAATCTGCCGGAATCCGTAAGAAAGGTTGCTTAGGAGATACCGGGCCATAGTAAATGGGGGGCTTGAAAGGTCCGGACCCGGAAAGTGAGGTGGAAGCCCGTTCGTAGGTGGGCGTATTTGCTCCAAACGGCGAGGTCATGTCCTAATGGGAACAATACAATCGGAAGGTGGCCCCTAGTCGGAAGAAAAGAGCCGAAGTGAAAAGCGGTCGAAGCGTTCTAAAATGGTCGTGGCCGTGACGCCAACATCGGGTGCTTCGTCGATCTCAGCCAAAGAGGCTTGAGACTGCGGATCAAAAGTGGAAGGGTCGATCCGCCTGAAATAAAGAGAAGTTGGGCAAGGCAGCTGTGCAATACAACCACATGCACAGCTATGGTAGGGCACGCTAAATGTTTCCTCGGAAACAGCGGAAGAAAACGAAACGTCAGGAATGTTCAATCCTAGATGGGAAGGTAAATGATAAAGGAAAAGTGTTGGTTCAGACCGAAGTAGCGCAAAAAAAGGGATCGAGATATGGAGGGGCCCCCAACGTAAAACTCGTGCTTCCAGAGGAGTTCGAGGATTACTTTAAAAGACAAAAAGGGGTCCTGGATAACAACACTAAATGAAGGGGGAATCGACTGATCGTAGTGAAAATTGAACCGAAAAGTGTTTCAACAGTTGGGGGGCCTTGATCGAAGAAATATCATGGAAAGTCATCACAGAGAAACTCCAAAAGAAAAGAAGAAATGTTCCCTTCGGGAGCCAAAGGGAGGGATTGGGAGGGTGTCAGAAGATTGAATCAAAAGAAGAAGGTGCAAAAAAACAAAGGGCAGGGAGGATGATTTCAGACCCGAAAAGGCAGGGGTTGGGGCCGATCGCTCGTAGGGATTGTAGCAGGGGTTAAGCCGAATCGCAGAACGAAGAGGGAACTCCGTCTCGGGGCAAAAAGGAAAAAAGGGCAGAGTAAAATCTGATCGTCATTGATAAAGGTCAAAAACAGGCGGCGAGGTGGTGAAAGCAGCCTCGAACAAACATGGAAAGTAACACGGGTAGGCGCAACCGAAAGGCAGTTGGAAATGTCAGAAAAGTTCCGTTGTTAATGTCCCCGGCCGTTCACAGAGAAGGATTTACAATCTGGGAGGGAAAAACGAATGGACTAGGGGAGGGAAAGGCCACCGTGGTAAGGGATTGGAAGAAAGGAGTGCGGGAGGTCACATGGTTGGAAAAAGTAAAAGAGGGAACGCCAAAAGAACGAAACGATCAGGACAAAGGTTGGGGGGCAGGGAAATGGATAGTCAAACGGTCACCAAAAATGAAGTGGCTCGAAAAGAAAGGGCCCGAAAAAAGGTCCGAAAGAAGGGGGGCCGATTCGGGGAGGAGAAAAGAAAAAGGGGAATGGACGCAAGCTTTTTTGAGTTGACAAGAATTAACTCCGGGATAAAGAGATATTAAAAACATTGACCGGAAAGAAATTTCAGGAAGTAGGATCGTTGAAGCTGGATTGAACTTGCTTAAATGAGTGCAGGGTAGGGTTGGGCAAACGTGATGAATCCCTATGAAAATCAATTCCCAGAAGTCGAGCAAACCAACTAGGGGGAAGTGTGATTCATGGAGGAAGGAGACATGCGAGAAGGATAATCTGCATGGGGCAGGGAAGAATGTTAAGATGTAGAACACGCGAGGCCGCTTGAAGACACAGGATACATTCAGCAAGTTTTCTGTGGACCGTTTTGATTCGCCGCAAGGCCAAAGGAGTCAGGGAGGAGAAAAGGGGGAAGGGGCGCAAAAAGAAGAGCACTAAGCTAGAAGGAAAAAAAAAAGCTGATATTTTTCTCAGGAAAAGGTCATAGGGAAGAGGACTGGGATATTGTACTGGGACCCGGGTGCTGCGGGGGTGGGGAAGGGAAAAAAAGATGTATCAAACTCCGATCGTAATTGGGGGGATCTGAGAAAAAACAAACAATAGAGGGAGGAAAAAGAGATAAAAAAACATGATAAGGGTTATCATATTTCCAAAAACCGAGCAAAAAAAAAAAGGGGAGAAGAAAATCACTAGGTCCCTATGGTTCAGTCCAGGGAACGCAAAAATTTTGGGAAGAAAAAGAACGTGATTTTTCAGACAGAGGACGGCCAATTCGAGGCAGGATTCTGAATTTTCAGACAGAAGGGAAGGAAGTTCCCACACGGAATCGCAGGGGCGGCGGAGAATCCAAAGAATGAAAATTGGGGTCAGTTCATGCGACAAGGCCTAGTGGTCTACTTATCAGCACTGACTTCAAGGAGAAGTCCTGAGAAAGGGAAAGGAAGAAAATATAAAAAGGCGATTTGGACAATTTAGAAAAAGGGGGGGTAATGGAGGGGGGAAGAGGGAAATCTCGCACCTGGGAAGAAACTTAAGGAATGACTACTTGAAAGAAAAAAGACCTTAAGATAACGGCAACGAACGACTAACGCTCGGAAAAAGGGAACGGAGGAAGATAAAAGGGCGGGAACTCAGGGAGCATTCCTAAATCAAACCACTTCCGTCCAAAACAACGAGAAAGAAAATGAGAAGGAAAAGATCAAAAACCAAGGGCTGAGCAAGAGGGAAAAGGAAAGCGGGAAAGGTCTTATTCAGATGAATGAAGGGGCAAGGGATGCGGACTTAATGGAAAAGAAAAAGTTGGAGGCGATTTGGAGAGCTTGGGAGGGGGGCTCTTCCATTTGGAGGAAAATCTTTAAACCATGGGAAAAAAGCGGGGAGAGGAGATTGGCCAGACCAGCAAACTAACTGTGGAAGATATTTTCCAAAAGAGGGATTCTCGTTTGGTAAAAAACGTGGAGGTGAAAAATCACTTCCAGAAGGGGAAAAAGGGGCCGGGGAAAAAAAAACAAACCGAAATGGGGGAAACGGCAACTCAGATATGTGCAACTCACGGGAAAAAGGAAGCCAACAAAAGGGCCAGGGAGGAAGCGCCATCGGGGGGAGCAACTTTTGTTTGAAAAAAAAGAAATTACAGGAAGGACAAAAAAGGGGAACAAATGTTGAATTACATCTGCCTCTCAAGGATGAAAGGAACGAAAACGGAGCCGTAAAAAAGTTCTAAAGCAAGAAAGAAAAACAAAACTGCATGCGGAAAAAAGGGAACGCACTAAATCTGTTGTTTGCAACCGTAGGGGTGGAGATTTGCAGGCCAGCGTTCCAAAATGCAAATAAGAAAGAGAGCACCACTGGGCCAGGTTCGTAGAGTTTGCGAGGGGAAAAGAGGAGGTGGGGATAGTGGCCATGAGAGAAAACACACTGCAAAAAAGAGGAACAATTCTGGTACGGGAAGGGTACCCGGAGGAAATCGAGGATGGAAGAAAAAAAAAGGAAAAGGAGGGTGAAACAGACCTTGGTCGAGTGAATCCCGTACTAGAAAGGGGCACGGGTCAAAAGCTGAGGGGGAAAACGCAATTTTAAAAAGTAGTTGGGACGCGACTTCAGTGCGGAACAAAAAAAAATATGGGGAAGGACTGGTCGAATCGTTACCATTTAAAGTAAAGAGGGACTCAGGGAGTATTTCTCGGATGTCCACTTTATGGGGTGAGGAAGAAAAACATGCTAGTTCAGAAAGACCGAGGATTCTCCGCCGTGGTACAAACGCGAGTATTTCACAAAGCGACTTGGGGGGGAGAGCTCAAATGAAAGAAGTTCAGATCTCTGAAGAAAAGCAGGAAGAGAGAAAAATGTTGGGTACTGTCAACGTGACCGACGAAGAGTTGAATTAAGCGGGGAATCCGCACAAGAAAGGCAAAAGGGTGCGATGAAGCCTAGGGGATCGAATTGTTAGTGGGTGGTAGAAAGGCAGGAAGAAAAACTTGTGAGAAACCTTCTCCAAAAAAAGGAAGAAGGTGAACATGCGATGCGGGAAACTGAAAAAAAAAGAAACATTATTGTGTCAGTTGAGGACCAATATCAGTAGAAAGAGAAGCAGTACCTGCAACTGATTCTGGTTGTGGGGTAGATCAAAGAGACTAGGTAAAGCTAGTAATGTAAGAATCTGGGGGCAGGGAAGAGCAAGGGAAAAAGGGAACAGACTTTCATCTGCAAGATGAAGACAACACGGAAAAGAAGGAGGGGCGTTCAAAAGAGAAGTCACCCAGACTAAGGAGGAAGAAAAGAGGTTGGGGAAAAGGGAAACAGATGCAAAGTTTCTCCCTCATGTCAGAGGGGTGGAGAAAGAAGACTGCAAAATCTCGAAAAACTTCAAACAAGCAAGGGAAAAAAGGGGAAAGAGGAAGCGACCGACTTCGATTTGGAAGGGGAGATTGAAGCCCTCACAAGGGTGTGGGGGGGGAACTGGTTGCAGAAGAAAGAGAAACAAGCCTTCGGCGTGTCCCATCCAGGGAAGAAGGAAGAGGTTGAAGGTGCTCTTGGGAGGGGCACCCCAGGACGAGGAGCCAGCTCCCGCCTATTCAGACTAAAGAGAATCAGTACGCGGTACATTAATGAAAAAGGAGGCTCGGAAGAAAAAGCTTCGGGTTCCCGCACGTTCTATAACGGCGAGGAAAAGTAACAGCACCTAAACACAAACACGCTTCATTCAGTAAGGGGGGGAGTGAAAATAACAATAGCTTTCGATTAAAAGAATACGTTAATCTAGTCAACTACAAGAAGGGAAAGGAGCCTCGGCAAAGGATCTTCAAAGGAAAATCTATGGAAGAGGGAGGCTTTGGGGACAACGCTTTCTCGGGCCTCTTTACTCAAGAGAGGCGCTTTTATCTTTTATACTCCTGGAGGAGAAAGAAGGAAGTCAATCTCCGCCGATTTACAAAAAAAAAAGGGAGGAAGTAGGGGAGAGAGAAAAACAACAGGATTATTTGGAGAAAAGATAATATTCAGATTAGGGAGCGGAGGCTCCGTAGATTTAGTTAATATGAAGTAACAGAGGATCAGGCGTGGTTCTAGTAACGGGAGAAGTCAAGAAGGGAGACAGACGCCTTTGACGAGAAGAAAGTGGGTGCAGCCACCGGCAATAGGAGTGCAGGTGAGTTTCCTGTTAAGGGTAGACGGGGACTGGGGGCGAGCAATTATTAGATAGATGACGGGTGGAGTCGTAGCGGAATTGAAAGAAAGATCTGTAGACGGAGGAAGAGGAGCGGGAGTGGTTTTGCTCGGGATGATGTCTCTTTACTTGAGAGGCGTAAAAATCAACTCTCACACCGGATCGTAAAAAACCAATAGAAAATACCTAATCTCAAAAGGAATCATGGGGGGGGTACCGCGTAAACTGAAAAAGATCCCGCGCTGACCGAGGGCCAGACAACTGATATTACTGGACAGCCGAAAAGAGCCCTGAAAAGGAAAAGAAAGGAGTTGGAAAAGGGAGGAATGGGGATGCTTCTAGACGTTCAACCGGCACAAAAGCTGGCTGGAAGAAAAGGAATACCAAGAAAACCCAGTCAATCCGGGAGAGGGCGCAGAAGGACAAAAGCATTGTAGGTTTGTGGGGACTAAGAAACCAAAAGGGGGGGGAACTTAGACCCAAGCGAACGGAAGGTCCGGTGCTATTCTGAGAAGTGAAAAAAAGAGAGAACGCCGTGGCCTTTCATCCGGGCGGGGACGAGAAAAAAAAAAAACTTTCCATGTTTCTCCCTCCTCTCCAGGAAAGGGAATATGTCTGGAAGAGAAGGAAGGTATCCAGTATCGCGATGCATCCCGAAAAAAGGAAAAGGAGGAACAATAATTGACAGGTTACTGGAGGACCTGAAAAAAGAGACGGGAAACTGCTCGGAATAAATTGGGTCCATTATAACTGGGGATTTGGGGGGTTAAGACAAAATGTTACATCACCGGACTTCTCTTGTGGGAGGAGTTTCGCCAAAACTGGCCGAGTTATCATTGCCGAATGAAGAAAACAAAGAAGCAAACGAGCGGAATCAGAATCTAAGCAGGGGGGAGCCTTCGAAATAGTGAGGAAAGGGGGAAAGGGGGACAAAAAAAGGGGGTCTGGTCGTATTCCAAACAAAGAGAGACAGTTATCTCGGATCGTTTCCGGGATCTCAAACAAGGAGAGAAAATTTGGGGACAATAGTCAAGCTTGAAGAAAAATAGGAAAAGGAAAGGGAACGCAGCAATTGTTAACTTCTGGAGACCGCTGTGGAAGTAAAGAAACCGAGAGCTTTCCTCACGATGGATGTGACAGTACCAGAGTGAAGAGAGGGGAAAAATTTGGGGACCGCAGTAGGAGGGGAAAAAAGGAGGGAGTGGGAGGGAAATACTTGAACTCGGTTGAGGTGCCCTTAGAAGGAACGTACTGGCACAAAAAAACAGGATTTGTCTTAAAACTCGATGGAGACTTTCGAGACCATCATAGAAATCGCCGGGGGGACCCAAGGAAATTCCAGTAAAGTGTTCAACGGGTTTTGGGGGGCCGGGGCGGGGGGGCAAAAGAAGAAAAAGAGCCTTGAAAAAAGGTCACAAAGAGAAACGAAACAAAGGGCCTCTTGACCGGGAGCCGGATAGTGGTGGGGGGGGTTAAGGCTGGGGAGCAAGAGACTACTGGGGAAAAAAAAACGGCAATTCAGTGAAAAATAGGCAAAAAGGAAAGTGGGGGGGCCTTCTCGCTTCTCTTTGTGAGTGTGAAACTCGACGCGCGTAAGTCTGTCAGCTTAGGGGGGAAGAGAAGTCAACCCCGAGCTCAAAAGCTGGTCGGATAAGAGAAGTCAGGGGAATGGCCTCATAAAGAGAAACCAGGGAAAAAATTGGGAGGGAGTGAGGCGAAACATCAAGGCAAGGAAGGAAAACACTAAATTAATCCGTGTTAAAAAAAAAAAACGTCAAGAAGATTTTCCAAAACCTCCGGAAGGTACCCAAGTAATTGACCTAGTGGGGGGAGCATAAGTCCACTAATTGGCTGGGATTGTAACGAAAGAGTAAAGTAAAGGGACCTTCACTGGGGTGGGAAGAACTCGTGAACTCCAAAAGTTTCCTAAAGTCAGTAAAAGGGGGTGAATAAGAATGGCCCCGTACCAGGGGGGGCAAAGGAAGTCGCGAATCAGAAAAGTCCATCGGGGCAAGAGGAAAAAAAGAGAAGGAATCTTTCAAAGAAAAAAAAAAGAGATCCTCATTGGGGGCTTGGGGGGAAAAATCATCAGGGGGATTTGAGTATGCAGCCGGAAAAATCAGGGGGAGAGGACACCCTTGGAAGACGGAAAAGGAAAATATCGTTGCAAAACAAAGTCTTGAAAGGGTAATGAAAGGGTCAGGCACTTTCTCGAGATCCCGAGGCCAAATAAGGAAAACAAAGAGAATTTTCCCAACAAGGCCTGGGGGAGTTCCTTGGCACGGAAAAACGAAAGGCACAGCATAACTCTACATTGGCAGTGGAAAAAGGTGGGCATGGGGGAAAATAGGCCCCTTAAACTGAAGACATTCACTTTGGAGTGGATTTGGACGAAGAAAAATGAAAGGTCATGGAAGAACGTGTACAGGGGAGGAGAGAAATATTGCCGCGCTGAGAAACGCAACGCAGTTAATTGTGCTCTGCCCATGGGATTGGAAAAAAAAAGGCTCTAGAAGGTGGGGGCGCCCGGGGGCGCAGAGGGAAGAGGGGGAAAGAGGGACGGTGGTGGTTGATAGAGATCACACAACAAGAGGGAAAGAGGGGATAAAAAAGGCTAGAGGGGGATCAGTATTTTTCCAGAACCGCAAAAAGGGGGACCCCACCTTCACTATCGATAAGAGTTGAGGGAAGGAAAGGAAAATTCCGAGTCGTTGCAGTGGTTTCTGAAGAGAGGCAAAAAAACGGCTTTACTTGTTCAGACCTACCGTTCAAATGGGAAAAGGAGAAAGACGGGAAGAAAGCAGAAGACCAAGGCCCAGAAACGTGAATGGGCAGAGAACAGGGGAAGAAAGGTTGAAAGAGAAGAAAAAGACTGAAAAAAACGAGAGGTATGAAGCCCTGGCGGAAAAAAGGCACCAGGAAAAAAACGCGGGGTTGGAAAGATAGAAGGTTTGGGGGGAGGAAAAGAGCTCTACGCCGACACTTAAAGAAAAAAAGAATGGCAAATACCCGACGCAACGATCACAAAAACGTCCCTAAGATTGGACAAAGGAAATACTCTATCTCCCTTAGGGGCCCAAAAAAAAGAAAAGCTTCCTTCAACAAGAAACTACATCACAGGGAAAACTCATCAAACGTAAAGACCTGTTGGGGGGGACTGCCTTCGTTCTGAATCGGAGAAAAAAGGGGGTTTTGAAGTGAGCTCAAAAATGGAAGGAAAAAAAGTTTACTACGTGGCCCGAGTGAGAGGGGGAAAAGGGGAACCATGGCAACTGTTATTCGGGCAATGGGTCGGGGGGGGCAACTACCAGAAACTCGGGGGACGAGAGGGATCCCTCTGAACATCTCGTTGGAAAATGCAGGGGGGGGGGGAAAACCTGACTCCGACGCCTTTCACTCACCGGAAAGGGCCCAGCAACTGTCAGTTTATGTTCGACACAGGGGAAGGAAGAACCGACTCAGATGCTGATGAAAACCGAAACCCAAAGGGGGGGGGGTAAAAAACGAGAAGTGGGGAGCAAGAAGTTGTAGTCCAGGAACGAAATCAGGATTAAAAGATTACGCGCATAAGGACAGAGAAGGTAAAGGAAACTTTAGGTAAGAATCGGGATAAGCCCACGGAATTGTAAATAAGCGTATTAAACTGAAAACGACAATGTTGGGATGGTTGAAGTTTTGCAGTAACATCCAGACAACCAGGAAGAATAAACTAACTTCCCATGCATGTCAAAAGTTCGATCGTTCAAAAGGGAAAGGGATCGGCTGATGGGCACTGATCTGTAACGGAAAGAAAGCAAAGAAAACTCGGCCATTCCGGGGTAAAAGGGGTCATGGTGAAAGGGAGATATAAGACTAAAAGCATACGAGAATTTCTGGGGGGGGTGGGGGGGGGAGGGGGGGGGGGTGGGGGGGGGTACTACACCCGGGGTCCGAAGCCCTGGACTCTCCCATGTAGAAAACAAAAAAGGGAAAAAAAAAAAGTTCAAGCCATATTTCTTATTTTCCATACACGGAGGCGGGGACCCAAAAAAAGGTAAGGTATACGAACTCAGTACCGAAAATATTCTGAGCAGAGAATGTACGGATGTCTGGGTTAGAAAAGGTTTCTAAAACCAAAAAAGTGCTTCTTAAAATCAGGAGCAAAGTAGGTCAGCGCTGGGCCTATCACAAAAGAGTTAGTAAAAAAGGAGCGCAACGAACCGATACCCGATATCAGGATCGAGGGAGAATAGAAGGAAGAATTCATATGTTGTCGGAAAATAAAGAAAAGAAGGACGCACGAACTCCTCATCATCAAAGAAAAGGGAAACCGCTCGTTGCCTCAGCGAATTTGTCGTTGGGAAAAGGAGGGAAAGATCAGCGCCCTTTTGTCACCTAAGAAAAGGGAAAAAGACGAGGAACTTAAACTCACCATAAAACCCACAGGATGAGGAGTTTAGGACAAAGCAGGCAAGACTTTACTTATTCACGCGAGGAGGAAAAGTCTTGTTAATTAGATATGCTGAGGGAAAGGAAGAGAAAAAAATGGAAAGGAACTCTCCCTCCACCCAAGAACGCAGGGGTTACACACGGGAAAGATGTTGGCGGGAGAGAAATCGCCAGAGTCAAGTCCTAGACGATATCATCTTGAACGACTAGAAATCGAGCAAACTGTGCTCACTCGAAAGAGAGTGTGTTCTTTAAGCGAAGAAAAGATAGGGACACGGAGAAAGTCGCAAATACCATCTTTGTAAGGACTAAAAAAGAGAGGCAAAAAGGCGGATTTACCTAGGCAGGTTAGCTCCAAAAGTTGTTTTGTCGGGGGGGGTGCACTCTTAAGCAAAAATAACTAAGAAACAGACATGGCCGCGCGGCCATTTTCATGTGAGGAGTGGCGGTCATCCCCCCCGAAGAGGCGCAGAGGTCCACAGACAAAGAAAGGGAGTTACCTTACGCGAACCTTATGAAAAAGCGTAGCGGGGGGGGAGATTGGCCGCATAGGCTTGGACGGTTCGCGCCGAGAGGGGGATAACGAGTCAAAAACGAGAAAAGAAACAGCCCATCTCACAAAAATGCCTCTTATTGGAAGGGGAATTTGTCGAGAACCCTGCAGACGTGGAACTGTCAAACATTAGCTAAGAATCCTTCATTAAAGGGAGTGGGCAAGAACCGAGCCAGAGCCCAGCCATTCTCGGAACAAGAGCAAAGATTTAAGGTCTTGCAAAAAATTGGGGGAGGGGGAAACGCGTTGCTCGAAAGGAGGAGCCGCTAACACCGTCTCGTGGTTCCTACTTGGGACTATCTCACCAGAAGAGACAGAAATTGGCAACAGGAAACAAGGAGAAACCTAACACACAAAAAAGGAGAACACTCTCTCGTATGAAAAATCTCCTGACAGTGTGAATCGTCCTGAGATTGAGTGCCGAGCGACCCAGCGGAGAAAAAAGAGAGCAACGTGGGCTGCAGGAGAAAAAGGGGGCGCTCCCTGCTTGTCAAAAATCACATTGAATACATCACGCGCGTTGCTTGGATCCTGAAGCACCTCCGAATCTGATATAGGAGTAAGGGGAGTTCTTATCTAGTTAAATAGGTGGAGGGGAAAAGACATCGGGATGTTTGGCTCTGTTCAGTCAGTCATGGGGAAGGTATTCTTCGCGCATCGCTCCCGGAAATAAGAAAAGGAAAAGGAAGAGCTTTCCTTCAAGTGGAAACTGGGAAAGACAAAAACTGGCCATAATGGCCAGAATGCGGTGAGAAGGCATTATGAATAGAAAGAGAGGAAACTAATGTTAAACTCTTCAAGGTTTACATCTTCTTGGTGGGAGCTGCGGACAGTGCCACCAGTCAAAAAATGAGAGAAGCCTCAAAAAAGGGGTGGGGGGGGGTGGGGGGGGGGGGCTAGAACCTAACTTGGTCAAAAGAAGAAGTATGTAGGGGGCCGCCTCCCCGGGAAGAACTTGAAACTTAAAGACCCCAATCAAAGGGGGAGAAAGGCACAAAAGATGCTTCTTATCAAGTTCCAAAGGAGCTCGTAGGCAAAGGAAGTATGGACTACTCCACCTAGATTAGAAGGGAAAGAGAAAGAGGGGTCAGGTTCGGGCCGGGCCTCAGTAAAAACAAAGTGGCAAGGAATCAGCCCGACGACAGATCTCAAAGGGAAGAGGGGCAGACTCTGCCTTAAGTCCGGAAATCTCGGAAGGAGGGAGAAGGGGGAACCATAACTTTGGGCTGGGGGAGGTAGGAGAAGCCAGGCTGTTGCATCCCGACTTGATGTGGGGGGGGAAAGAAAACGGCTATGAATTCATTTCCGCGGGGCCCAACAAGGCAGGAGCCTCTCGGAATCAGCCGACGCCAAAATGAGGATCGGCGAAACGTTCGTAAAAATCAATTAAGAAAAGTGGGGGAGTTGACAAAACCTTAATGTGGAGATTAAGGATAAAAATAGAGTTAGCTCTGGGATCCGGTGGCCGTGCACCGCAGCAAAAAAAAAAAGAAAGAGAGTACTTGTTGCCAATAGTAACACGTGCCAAAGATTCGCGAGAGGGGGAGGAAAAAAAGTGGGTCCGCTGACACAGCTTTGCATCCGAAGACAACAGAAGTTCGCTTTTCGCAAGATGATTTTGGACAGGGAGAAGGATAGTACCTGTTTTGTCGCAAGAAAGAGAGGGGAGAAACAAAGAAAAGTAACTCGTTAGTGCAACGAAGGTTCGTTGAAGAAGAACAAACAGTCATTGATCGTAACACTCGGAAGGGACTCGTTCGAAAAAGAATCAATAAGGCGAGATGATCACGGAAAAAGGAAAAGAGAGGGGGGGGGGGGGGGGAGAAACTGTGTGTCCGTTTGCTTCCTCTAAGAGACTTAAAAAGGAAAGGGTCAAGCTCCACCTCTAAGTAAATGCACCGGCACCTAAAAATGGGATGGATTAAATGAGCAGAGAAGAAATTTGCACCCAACAACACTTAAAACGTCAGGGAGAAACCTCTTTGCCCCCCCCCCAGTTCAGGGTGGGGAGATGATCGCGTGGCTCTTGTATTTCGCCCGTGGGGTAGGAAAAGGGAATTTCAAGAAGGCAAGTTCAATAAGGAAATGGACAAATTCGCAATCAAATGTCGACCTATTCAAAACAAAAACAACGGGCAGGGGCTCCAAGGACACAAAAGAGAAAAGGAGGGGTTGGGGAGGCCTTAAAACCTATGGTGCACAACATAATTCGACAGGAAAAGGCAAAAAGGAACAGGTTTGTGACCAGCCGTCACGGAGGTGGACACAAAAGACTTCCGGGCAATTACCTCCGAATAATGAACTATTGGGATTGGAAAAACCACGAGAAGGACAACAGAGGTACTGCATCCGCTGAATTTCCAACTAAAATTTCTGAATTACAGAAGGGGGAAAAGGGGAAAAAACGCTGAACTCCAAACTGCAGCCGAAACATTACTTGGTGGGCTGAGAAGTTCGTATCCACTTGAAAAATCGTCAAAAAATAAAGGTTTTCCCTGGCATTGCACAAAGAGGCTAAAAAGGGAGGAAAAAGTTCGAGAATTGCTGAGAGGGGGGAGGAAGAGTCAGGAGATGGAGGAGGCCGCCTGGGGCCCCCGTTTATATCAAATAAAAGGGAACCTCCTGAAAACGAACAGAGCTTTGCCGTCGCTGAAATGGGGGAAAGAAGGGGGAAAGGGTTTGATTTATTCGATATCCAGGCCACTCATTCAAAAAACTTCAAAAAAAGAAGTGTCCCCAAAAGCTACTGTGGATTATGGGAAGAAAAAAAACCGGGAAGAAAGAAAGCCATAAATAAAGCGTGAACTTTTCAAATCGAAAACCCCTAGAAAAAGGGAAAAAACAGACAAGGGTACTTGTCCTTTGGGTACGAAAACTGCTCAAGTTGAAAGGGGAAAAAAGGTAACGGGTCTGAAAGAGAATCCGATCAGAATGGGGAATAAGGATACAAGAACGGTTATATGTGAAAGAAAGCAGGGAAGAAGGAAAAAAAAAGAAGTTAGTTAAGGTGGGGGGTCGCCCGGGTTTGGTCGGGGAAAATAAAGAAACAAACGGCCTATGAGTCATTTGGGTTTGG
>Ga0179593_1453140_pt1 | contig 13896 bp, 19 predicted proteins | sample CZODoug2_1_08_16_FD_185931 | JGI IMG/M metagenome (GOLD analysis project Ga0179593, IMG submission 185931) | Vadose zone soil fungal communities from Angelo Coast Range Reserve, California, USA - CZODoug2_1_08_16fungal (PacBio error correction) | ecosystem: Environmental > Terrestrial > Soil >...
AAAAAAAGGGAAAATAAAAAGAGAGCGGTCCCGTTACCACACCAAGAAGGGAACTGGGCTGCCCACGGGAGTACGGGAGAGGCAGGAAGTTATCAGCAAAAGAAAGGTGGGGGGGGGGGACCTGCCGCACCTGCTGTTAAAAAACAAATAAAATCGAACTGGGGGGAGGGGAGAAAGGATCAGAATGTTCAAAACAAGTCAAAACATCCATAAAATCCGGCAAGGAAAACACCAATAGATAAACGAAATACACGAGAAGACGGGGGGGCGAAAAAGACGGGGGGGGTTAAGGAAAGTCGGATCCCGCCCATTGCAACGAAGAAAATGATGAACAGCAAGAAGTCTGGAAGAAAAAGGGTTGCCCAAGCCGCGGAAATCCTGACAATGGGATCACATCCTGACCGTACGTTACCAAGAAAAAAAAAGTTGCAGGGCGGCTGACAAGAGTCAGTAAAGCCAATGTTCGTTGGGCGGCACACCTGGGTGGTGGGGAAAAACTAAAAACGGGCGTAAAAGGTTGGAGCTGCAAAGGCTTGGGATCAAGTTCAGGGGAAAAAAAGATTGGGACAGGGGAGGACTGAATGAGACCACTTATGAAGGGAAAAAAAAAAAAAACCATTGACTCTTGAGAGGGGGAATGGAAAAGAATCGTCAATCACAAACCCACTGGCCCCAGCTGGAAAAGGAACTCCAAAGGAAAGGAACACTGTTGAAAAACATACTACTGGAAAAAAAAAGGGGGAGACGAAATACCCCCTCTTACCATGGAAGAGGGCCCCACACGCCAGGGCTACATTCTCGGCAGAAAAAAAATAATTAGGGGTGACACAACTCCTGGCCAAGGGGGCCCCTAAAAAGAAAATGAACTGCACCGGACCGGATTGAAAAAAAAAAATGGTCCAACCCTCCGGTCAGGGGAGATATGGGAAACTTACGGAGATAGAACGAGGCCATTTCCCAGGAGCAGGGGGGTCGGTTACAGGAAGCTTCTACAGGACGTGAGCCAAAGAAAGCAAGTCCCAGAAAAAACCCGAAAGAGTGAAACCCTGTACGGCGCATTGGGGGGGTCCTAGCAAGTTGGGTGTTGGGGGGTGCCACAAGATAAAATCGAACCATAACGAGAAAAAGTATCAAAGATGACAAAAAAAAAAAAAGGAAAATCGGGGGGGGCCCAACAGGGTCGCCCGGATTGGGGGCGGGGTAAAAGTTAATGGACTGGCGGAGGAAGTCAGCACTGAAAAAAAAAGGACTGCCAAGAAATCAACGAACAAAAAACAAAAAATTGAGTGGTATAAAATAAAGTTCCAAACCGCTGGAGGCAAGGGGGCCGCAGGTGGTACCAAGACGAGCAGGGGAGCTGGGGAAAAAAACAGGAACGGGAACAATCAGGTCATCTTAACACGAAGGGATAACTTAGGGAAAGTGCGAGCACCCCCAGGGTGGAGAAGGGTCCTTTTTGGGCAAAAGAGATCTTTCCCAAACAACCATCAGGTTCGGGGGTCAAAAAACGCCAGACGGGACCGCGCGGGGTGGGCCCTGCAAAAGGCATCGAATGGGAAAAAACGGACCAAATTACTCGCGCAGAAAGGGCAATTGGAAACCATGGGGGTGTGAAGGTGCAACCGAAAAAGGTGCTTAAATCCACCTGATCACTCACTAACAGGGGAAGGGGGGGGGGGCAGGCCGGCATGGGACAACAGATGACAGGCTCAAGTTTTTGCAAAAGAACCAGGGGAAAGGCGGTTGACACGAGGGGAACCGGGGCCGCAACTATAAAGGAAAGTCAAAAGAACAGGGCATCAAACCTGTCTGATGGCCGGAGGTTTGGTCAAAAAAAAAAAAACTCAAGGGGGGGTTAAAGGGTACAGAGATCGAACAACATCGCGGGATCTGGCCGCCCCTACGACGCCGCCAACCGGGAGGGACAAAAAGCCTTCCCTCGGGATAAGCATCAAAAGGAGGGAAACAGAAGTTCAAAAAAAATTGGGGGACAAAAATAACGCAATCGCCGTCCCCGTAGGAAAAAAAAAGGGGGGGGGGGGAGTGGAAATCGTTACCATGAGGAAAAAAAACTCCTCAAAGGTGTGGTGGGTCTCGTTTTTCCGCATGAAAAAAGCCAGGAAAGGGGCAGGGCCCAAGAATTCAGAAGGGGGGCCGGCCGGGGGGGAGGGAAAATCCGGTACAGGGTTTCTGGGCTGGTGATCTTACGTCGCAGAACTGGGCAAAAAAAAAAAAAGACCCCAGCGAGGCGACCTCTACATGCGTCAAGCCGGGAAAAAAAAATTCCAAGGAAGGACATGAAAGTCGTGGTGACGGGGGTGTGGGCCGAAGGATCGATCAAAAACAAAAAAAAAAGAGGATGAAAAGAAGGGGGCAGCAACCCATCGCAATCCCCAACCAAAAAGGGGGAGGACAAAGGGAACCCTCCTTTGATTGGACGCTTACCAGGTTAGCAGAGACTCCCAAAAAGAAATCCTTTTTTTGCAGCAAAAAAAAAAAAAAAAAAATAAGCAGGCCGACGTAGACAACCATCAAAAGAGAAAGGAAGGGCTTCGCCGGCGGCGGACGGGGATCGGCCCAAAACAGAAAGACATCACTATCGGAAAAAGAAAACCAGAACAAAAAAAGGATTAGGCTGGGGGAAAAGGGGGAACTCGTGAGCGAGAAAAGCCGGTAACGAGAGGAAAGCATTTCCGGGGCGGCACCAGATTTCTTTGTTGAACAGAAAAAGGCTGCCCACAAACAATAAATCGTGACTTCGGAAAGGCTGGCCGAAGCTGGGAAGGCCTGGACGCGGGGTCAACATGCTGAGGGAAAGGGACAAGGAGCCCAAAGAGAAGGAAAGGTTTGAAGGGAAGAGGTAAGTACACAATCAACACAGCCTCAAACCCAACAAAACGAGCAAATACCATGTTTGAGGGACAAAAAAAAAAATTAAGCCGATGAGATTGATCTAAAAAGAACAGCTCCAGGAAAAAGGATAGGGAAATGACAATTCCGGTAAAAAAGAAACATAAAAGGAACCAAAGACGCATTAGATCTGAATAGCGGATCCACAGAACACAGACAGACTAACCCAGGTCAAGTTGCATTCGCAAAAGAGTAGTGGGAAAAAAAAGCTTAAAAAGAAAGCTGGAGGGAGCAGGAACTAGCACTTGTGCCAGAGCCATTATCACCAACAAAGACTTGAAGGAACAAATGGGAAAGGAATAGAAACACAAAGGACACGTTTCGGCTTGGCAAAATGAAAAAAAAATGGGGAAGAAAAATCGACTCCTGGGGAAGGAAGAACACAAAAGAATCAAAGCCGGTGCAAGCGTCTTTTGAAGGGGGGTCGGGGGGGTTATACCAAAAAAAAAGACACAGAAGTTTTGTCGCTGGGAAAATTCGACTCGTAACAAAAGGCCGAAGTCACACAGTTCGAAGGGAAATTGAAAAGCTAGGCGAAGGACCCGGGCCCCGTCAGAGGGGAGGGGGGGGGAGAAGAGACTAAAACTAAAAAAAATGTCCCGGGGAAGGGGTATATGGGGGCCCAAACACAATGGGGGGAAGGGACAAAGGCCGTAAACGGGGTTGGGCACGTTGCAAAAGGAAAAGGGGCTTTCAGGGAGAGGGCGTGGGGAGGAAAATATGTAGAACCGGCCGTACCCTAAAGCAGTAACGTAAATCTCTTCACGGGGAAAAAGGAGGGGTAAAAAAAAGCAGTAGCTCAAAGGGAGGGGCAAGGGGGAACGAAAAGTGGGGAACTGCCGTCAGGGGACGCAGGGTGCATGCAGGGGAAAAGGGAGAACCTCGGAGGAAAAGGGGAAAAGGGGATTGTACCAGCAGGAGGGGGGGGGAAAAGGAGAGGGGGTATTGGCTCAAAGGGCCGATTTTATTTTTCAAGGCCCCTAAAAGGGGAAAGTCGGAGGGGGAGGGAAAATAAAGCAAAAAAAAGGGGGGAGTGAGACAAGGGAAAAACGGGGCCTCAAAATCAAAAAGAGATAATTTCTGGAAAGTGCACCTGAAAGCGCCATCGAAAGGTCAAGTGGGGGACCGCTCAAAAGTCCAAAAACTATGTACCAGTCCCCCCCATCACCCTGACTGGTGTTAGTCGAGTATTCTCCAACGTTGTAGGGAATTGTACGACGCTACAGCTGAGGGGAAAAGGGCTAAGGGATGGCAGGGGTGGGTACCAACGAATATCCGGGGAAAAGAGGGATCAACGCAACCAGATGATCGTCAGGGAGAGGGATGGCAAGAGCAACAAAGTGCACCTTGGAAACTCCAAATAAGGTCTCCTCGGGGCTAAGAAGGGAAAAAAAACATGTTGTTTTTCTAGAGGGAGAGCTGAGACGTCGTCAAAGTTAGGAGGGGTGCGGGACCTTTGCCCGCCGTTCTTGCAGGGCCGGGCTGGACTATATATCACGTGCCCAAAATTGTGGCCCAACGTAGGGACGATCTAAGAAAGTCTCAAAAGTGGCTGCAAGCACCCGGAAAAAGGGGAAAACGAAAAGGAAAGTTGGGAGGGAAATCCACATCCTGCCGCAATAACCAGTAAAAGGACATACAGGGGCTCGGGGGGGGAAGTAGGTAAAATGAAAAAGGGGTGTGGGATGGAAAAGGTTCCGTGGTTCGCATATCGGGCTTAAAACAACAAAAATAGAAAGGGGGGGAAGGAAAAAAGAGATCAGGAAACGGGAAAACACCAACAAGAAGGAGCGGTCCTGGGGGAACACATCCTTTTGAACAAGGAAAAAACTTATCTGAAAGATAGACCAGGGTGTGATATAAAACACGGAAGAGGTGGATTAGGATAACCTGGGCCGTTAAAAAAAAATTTCAGGGAAAGAGAAGTGGCAGGGGGCTGCCGGAGAGTGTAAAGAAAACCGGACCATGCAATTGGGAAGGGCCAATCCAACTTCGAAAAAGAAATAATCCAAAGAAAACCTCCAAGAACTAAAGAGATCAATTAACTTGGGGTTCATGAACGCTTGGACGCGTAGAGTCCTAACAAGGGGGAGAACCGGGGAATCCCATAGAAAAAGGGAGCGTTACCCATAACCGGATTTTGAAATCAGCGTAGCTGGACAGGCCTTGTGACTTTAAGGCAGAACGACACCGACTAAAAAGGACCAAGGGCCTTAAATTCGGAAGGGCTTGTCATGGGGAAAAACGGAGCGAACAAAGGATTTTTCAAAAATTGCTCGCTGAGGGGGGGGGGGGGGGGCGGAGCTGCTGACGCACCACTTTTCTGGGGAAGGGGAGAGGGGGAAATCGATCCGAAAAACCGGTCAGAGACGACAAAAAAAACATTGGGCCACTTGGTGCCACCCTATGCAAAAAACACCCTGACCGAACTACCCGAAGAAAGGGTAACAACCGCAAAGGAACAAAAGGAAGGGACTACCGTATCAAAGGCCCTCCACAGGGGACGATGAGCACCCTCGACGGTCATGGCCACTCCGCGGGGTCACCTGCGGGAAATTTGTCCCCATGGACAGGTCCCTGAAGTGGCGCCTTTCCCGCCTACTACGACGAAAAGTGAAAGAAAAAGGGGCCCTTGAACAAGCGGGGAAGGGAAAAGGGGAGGCGACGAAGGTTTTTCTGCAAGACATAAAGGAAAAAAAGTCATAAAAGGTACTGAAACGGCAAGCCCAAAAATTGGTGGGGCCAAAGAAACGGAGAACTCATTGAGCAAAAAAAGACAAAACTCTAGTGGGTTAAACCTAGATTATCTGGGCAGGGAATCGAAAGGGCGAAAAGACTTGACTCCTTTACAGGGGAAGTAAAAAAGAAAAAAGCAAAAGGACACCAGTGGGGTACAAGAACCTTTCCAAAGAAGGAAAAAAGCAGGAAGCAGGTCGCCCGGAAAGTAAAGAAGAATTGATGACATGCGGGAAAGGGGTGGAAAGCAGAACGACCAGGAAGGGGGAAAAAGACAATTTCAAACTTGCATCGAGCAAGGGGGCCTCAACAGTGGCACATAAAAAAACAAAAGAAGTGAGGCCGCGCCGGGGGGAGTAGCCGCAACTACAAGGGCTAGCTTAATGGAACGTCTTTTGGGTCTGGGATGAGACAAATTTGTCTGAAAAAATACTCAGAAAATGGGGAACACAGGGGGGGAAGGGTTGGAGGGTCCACACGGTCGGCTTCATTGTCAAGGGGAAAAAAAGGGTTGTCCTTGGGGAGAAGGGGGGGGGCATAAAGGGGGGACAGCGAGTATCAACTGGCTGTAGGGATGACCATTTCGCGGGGGGTGTTACTGATGTCCAAGGGGGAGAGGGTGGTGGGCGAGGGGGAAGAATCGGTGGGATTTAACTAGATCAAAAGGAACTGGCGAGGATTTTTATGCCAAAGACAGAAAAAAAAAAAGGGACTGACGACAGCCTGGGGAAAACAAGAGGGCCCGCGAGAAGGATGGGGAACCTAGGAAGGACGATTGGGGAGGCCTAAAAAAAGAAAAAAAAGAAAAAAATGAAGAAAGGGGGAGGACAATTGATGGGAGACGAGAGTTACACGGCCTGGGTAGGAGAAATATAGGGAAAGAAACCTCATACTTGGGGTTTCAGGGTTCGTCAGGGGGGGGGGGGAGATCGCAAGTGGGGGAAAAAGCTCAGGGAGGGGAGGGGTGCGGGCAATCATTGCAGCGGCCAAAAAGGACACGCCGAAGTTTGGGCTGGTTTTTGTAGAAGAACGGAGGTCCTGGGGGCGAGGGGGAGGGAAAAATTTCCCTTGGTGGGCAGGGCTACCAAGGCGGACGGGACAAAAGCGAAACCCGAGACATGACAGGTGTTTGGGGCGACGATGGGGGTGGGGGATTAGCGAAAACCCAAAACAAGAGAGGATGGGAAGAGAGAGATAATCAACCAAACCAGGCCAATCCAAAAACAGGAAGGTCTGGAGTGGACGCTTGATTTTGAAAAAAAAAGTAAAGGGGCAAAGGGGGAAAGCGAACGAGCCAAGAGCTTTGTGGGGGGGGGGGGGGGTCAGCAAAAAACCAATCTGCCGACGGGGGGAAATCAAAAAAAACAGAAAAGGAAATTGGGCGGTGAGGGAACGGAAGAAAAGGAAGGGGGAATCAGTGGGACCAAAGGGGACAAGGCAGCCCGGAAACAAAAAAAAAATAACGACCCAGAAAAAACAACGGTAGTGAGTCTTCTGGGGTCGTGGGGGAGAGTGACGTTAATCGCGATAAGAAAGTAACGAGACAAAATCAAATGGGAACTCGCAAAGATTTAAAAAACAAGTTGGGCAGGGTGGGCCCCGAGGGGGGAACAGGAAAAAATCGTATACTTGGGAGGAGTTCTGAAGTCCCGTCAAAGGTGTGGTGTCGGACCCGGCTGGCTGTCAGTGCAAGCCAAAAAGACAAGAGAATTTCCCGTGAAGAAGGGACAAGAAACAAAACCGTCTAATTCCTCCACCACTATTCAACTCATCACCAGGGGTGTGGAACAGCGAAAGTGACTAGACGCCAAGGGAGAAAAAGCAAGGGACTCCGAAAAAAAAGAAAAACGCGGATAACAATTGGTTTCCCTCAAAAAAAAAAAAAAATAGACATGGGGGCGATTTAAGGAAATCACAGGAAAAGGTGCGTAAGAAACGAAAAAAAGAGCCGTACAGTCCTTCGCGAAGAGGGAGGGCACGCGTAAAGAAAAGAAACGGGGCAATAACACGGTGAGGGGGGCTGGGGCCCAATCTTGCTAAAAAAATGGGCCCAAAAAAAAGGAAAGGGTTTCGAGCGAAAAAGAAGTTTGGAGGGAATGAAGAAGCGGTGGCACAAACCAATGTCATTAGGCTCCCAAATTAGCGTCCGCGACAGGGGGGCAGGGAACCGCCGTGCCAAGAGGTCTTGGGGGGGGAAGGGGATAGTGTGCTCCAACTTGCCAGGGGGATCGGCGTGATAAAGAACTGGGTAACGGGAGAAGGAAGGTCCGAAAGTCAGGGAATTACCTGTAAAAAAAAAAGGTTGACTGTTGGCCGAAAGGAGGCAGCTTGAATTACGGAAAAGGGGGCACGGGGATTTGAAGGGGGGGGGGAAAGGGGGTTAAATGGGGAGAGGGAGGCGCCGTCATGGGTGTGGGTCCAAACGATGGGGAAAAAGGGCCTGTCCTGTTGAAAGGATTGATGTAGGCGAATAAGCAAGGGGTCCAGTGGGACGAAAAAAACTTGGAAGGGGGCATGGGGGAAGCGAGAAGGAAAGGTCGGTTAGGTAGGAAGGAACTCCCAGGGGCTTCGGGGTACACCTTCGGGGGAAAAAACTTAGGTCAGTGCCGCGAAGGGGGGGGGAAGGGAAACAGTGGAAGGTAGGGACCTCACCTCAAGGGAAGGACGAATGTAATGGGCGTGGGGGGGGGGGGGGCTAACCGCTTGTACAGGGGGGAAGAATGGTCTGCGCAAAAAACACGGGGCAGATTGTTTAAGAGGGCAACCGGTTGGGGGAACGAAATCCCTGTTGATCCGATTTGTCCCAAAAGAAAAGAGGAGGTCAAAAGGGGGAGGGAGGGAAGGGAAAATAGCTCGCAAGCAAAACCGCCAAAAAAAGAAATGAAAACAGGGGTCCTCATCGGTCAATAGGACCAAATCCAAGCCAACGCGGGCGGACCATCCTGAAACCCAGGCACGTGTGATGGGTGGAGAAAGTAGCGCCGCCGTCGCCGGAGGGGGAATTGAAAAAGACGCTCAAACGGAAATCAAATCTTTGAGGGGGGGGGTTGGAAAAACAATTGAAGAGAGGGAGAGGGCGTGGGGGGGATATAAGTGGGTCCAGGGAGGAATCCTCGCATCCCCACAAGTCAAATTTCAACTGCTAAAAGACACAGGAAGGGGAATCAAAAAATAAAAATGGGGGGATCCGTGCATTTTGTGGGGGGGCAGATCCCCCGTCTGGAAAGTTAAGACAGGACTCCGGGAAGAAAAAAGTAACCGTCCCTTTTGTGGAAAAATAAGGAAAAAAATCCCACCTTAACTCAGCAAGGACCCAAGGAAAAAAAAAAACAGGGGAAAGTTTGGTCACATGAAGACCCCAGCTCCTGGCCGGAAGAGGGGGCTTTTAACACAGGGGGAGGATCAAATCGGATGGCCTCAGGAAAAAGGATTGGTGTGGGGTCGAAAACCTCGAGTAAAAGGGGGGAATCCAGAGTCTCATTAACAAAAACCTCGGATGGGTAGAGGAAAAAAAACGGGAATAACTTCAAAAGACAACTTGTCAAGGAACACAAAAGGGTTCCTGGAAAAGGGAAAAAAAGATTAGAAGAGGGGGGCTATGCCCCAAAGGGCGGTCGGAAAAAAAAGATTTCTTCCGAGGAGGGAAAAAAAAAGAGGGGGGCAAATGGCAAGAAGAGGCCAAAAAAGGGGAAAGCCTATGTTCCCAAAAAGAAAAAGAGAACAGGCAGCAACAGTCGGAAATGGAAAACCCAGGATGTCGGGGAATCAGCAAAAAGAGCAAACGACAAGTGGAACAAAGGGGACCGAAATTTTGGGGAGAGAAAATGCGGACGAAGAAGACGGTCAAAGGGGTCCATAAAAATCAATTTCCCAGGTTGCCAAAAAGGGTACCAAATCCGAAAGGCCCGGGGGGAAGGCAGCGAAAGGAGTAGTACAGGGCAAGGCGACGGCGGGCGCTACTTCGAAACTACCAGTCTTCAAGTCCTGGCAGGGGGGGGGAAGTCGGGGGGGAACTGTGGAAGGGGGAAAAGGAAGAGGAACCCATGTTTGGGGACGAGAAGATGGATTGGAACGGAGCTGCGCAACGTCTCGACGGGGGCGCACGGGAGAGGGGGGAATCAGGAGGTTGGATTCGTGAGTCCTCAACCGTGGGCCTCCCGAAAAAAGGGAGGGGGCGACGCCAAATATGGGGAAAGTTGCCACACCAAGGGCTACAACGGTTGCAAGTGTAGAAAAGAGAAAATCATCGTCAAAATGGAAACCAGCACGGACTGGGGGGGAAACAAAACCCAGGGCTACATAATGAAAACAGTCAAACCCGGAGGGGGTTGAGTTCACCAAAGAAGGGAAACGGGGGACCACGGGATTGAAACGGAACCGACGGAAACTTGGCCGTTGCCATGTCCAAAAAGGGGGGACCGGGAAGGGCCCATGGTTACTTATGACTAGAAAAGGAAGCACGAGGCAAAAAGGTGGCCCCGTGGACAAAAAAAACTTTTTACGTCTTCTGCAGGGAAAAAGTGGGGACACAAAAAGGGTACAGCAAAAGGGGGAAGAGGGGGGGGGAAAAAGTGTAACGGCTCAGGGAAGGACCATTGTGGGAAAGACTCAAACAACGACATTAACGTTTCAAGGACATGGAACTCAACAGAAGTGGGGGGGAAAGGAGGAAGGGGGGAAGAAATAATTTTTCAGGGGAGGTAAAAAAAAGGCGGAGGTGTCACTACGGACCGGGATCTCCAAAGGCAAGAAACCGGCAAAACAGTGTGTTTATAAAGAACCAGGCCTAAAACGAGGAAAAAGGGCACGGGACCCACGGTAAAACCGTGCAAAAAAAAACACACAGAGCAAGAGAAGTGGGGGGGAGGGCCCATGTGGAAGGGGGACTGCTGGGGAAAGAGGTCACCCGGCAAATGGTGGGGGACCGATAAGTTAAACAAAAAAGTGAAAGTCCAAAAAAAAAACAAAAAAAAAAAAAAAAACACACAACACCACACACGTGGGGAAAAGGGGGGGGTGAATGGAAAATGTTGGGGGAAACCGAGGGGGAAAGACTTGCGAAGTGGAGTTGACTCCTTCCGGGCTCCCCGAACTGGGTCTCTTTGGGGGGTTTTGAGTATTAGACCCTGGTGGGGGGGACAGGGAAAAAAAAAGGGCGGACGAATACTAAAAACATCACACCAAGAGCAATGTACGGCTATGCAGACGAAATTTAACCAGTGGGCTCGTTTTTGGGGTGACAGTATCAAAAAGGGACAAAAAAATAAGACGGCTTTTTATGACGGGGACACATCAAACCGGGGGTCGGAATGGGGTATCGGTTGGGGCCTAAATTCGCCCTGGTGTGGGGGGGGGAAGGGGGGGGTTATATCGGAGAAAACGGGAAAAGGATGATTCTGGAACTAAGGAACGCCGCCGGAAAGGGGGGGAAAACCGAACAGCCGCAAAAAGAAATGGGAGGAGACGACGAAAACGAGGGGAAAGGTGCGGGAGGGGGCAGGGAAACAAAACGCAAAGAAGAGGCCCACCCGGAAAGGGGGGGGGACGACATAATTTACCAGGTTTATCTCAAAAAATGAATACAAGCGTATAGAAACACTTTGGGGGTTTCGGTTCGTCTATGGGGGAGAAACGCGAAAAAAAAAACGGAGGGATGGGGGAAGAAATGAAAAAGGCAAGGCGTGCCCGCAAGGCATACCGCACACGGGTGAAAGTTTTCTGGCTTGGGGGAAAAATCAGAAACCGGACAAAAACGTTTCCGGGGGGGGGAACCTTCCTGGGCATGGAAAAAACAAAAAAGGGGGGGGGGCCGGCTGTCGGAGGTTGGGAAAAAGAAAAAAGGGGAAACTTAGAAGGGTCTTTTGCTGAAGATGGGGGGACTGTAGTTCCTCACCAAACAAAAAAAAAAAGATGAGGGGGAATAATCATAAAAACCAACCAAAAATAAACAAAAAGTAAGAAGAAAACCCGACTTGGATTTTTCTGAAGGCAAAGGGGCGTGTTGGAACAAGCAAAGAGGAACAACCGCCAGAAGGAGGGGGATCAGAAAAACCAAGAAAACGTAAAATGAGCAGGGGGGGGGGGGGAAGGAAACCGGCGGAAAGCCGGAATTCAAAGTGCGGCAAGGGGGGGGCAGCTAGCCGAAATAGACTAAAAACGAAAAGGCCACGTTGTCTCTGAAAAAATATAATATGGGTAAAGGGAAGGAGAGACAACGGGGGAGCAAGGCGGAAGTATGGGAGGTCTGTTGTTCTTGGACCGCCCCTCGGAAAAGTGGTCATACGTCATTGAGGAACTAAATGGGTCCGGATGGCCATGAAGAGCAGAAAAAAAGGGGGTTCGTGGGGCCGGCGGAAGTCCAGGGGGTAGGCCCAGGACGATCGTGACCAAGAGGAGGGGGGAATTACCCCAAAAAAAACAGGGAGAAAAAACCACCACAGAAAGCCAGAGACCCATTTTTGTGTCTAAAATTAAATAGAGAGGGAAGAGGGCCCAAAAAAGGGGGGGTGGGGCCGAAGGGATGAACAGAAAAGAAAAAGTAAAGAAAACCGAGGTGGAATGCCCTTCAGATTGTAACGGGAAAGCAATGACATCCTGTCGGTTAGGACAAGGAAGGGAAAAAAAAACGGCTAAGCAAGAATAAACGAACCAAAGAATCCGGAACAGAACCGCAAATATGTCGTAAAGCAAGGAAAAAAAAAGCGGGGGGGGAGAAAACTATTACATGTGAAAAAAAGATGAGAAAGAAAAATCACAAAGTGTGGGGAAAAGTTGCCAATGTTAAAATAATCGCCAATCTGGGCTTCCAGATGCCAAATTTCCAAAAGCATAATGAAACGAAGAAAGAAGAGCGCGACCCTGTCGGGGCAGTGGGGGCCATCGGCTGTAAAGGTGGGTTATTAACACGTCAAAAAAGGGAATTGGGGGGGGTTTGGGAGACTGAGGAAGTAAAGAAGGGGGGAAACCGGGGAAAAAAGGTTGAACTAAAGCCTTTCCGGAGGAAAACCTTTAAGCCTAAGATAGTCATTTCCCCGAGAAAAAAGGGGGGGGGGAGGGCAGATGGGGGGAAGGGCTAAAATACGGAATGGATCAAAAAAAAAAAGTGGGGGGGGAAGTGGAAAACACATGGAAAAGACGCCCGTACAGGGGGGTTCCACGCGGGTTGCCCGGGATTTTCTGAGGCCAGTGGTCGCAAAAAAGGGAAATAGAGAGACTTGCCCCGTAAAAAAGAGAGGGGGGGAGGTCACACGTGGGAACCCAGGGAACTGATGCCGGAACGGGTGGTAGTAACGATCTCTCCAACTTGGATCGGAGTTCCAAAAACGGGGACCGGAAATCACACACACAGAAAAAAAAAAGACTGGTGCAATAAGGGGACCAGTATGATTGACCTACTCAGACCAGGGGGAACGGAGAAAAAAGGGGCCAGGGGGGGGGTGTTCAGAGATGGGGGGGGGGGAAAAAAATGACGGAGAGGTATATGCAGGGGGGCAGTTAGGTAGGTGAATGAACAAGGGCACTGACGGCAAATCAAAAAAAAAAAAAACCAAAGGGGGTAGGGAAGGGGGACAAGACGGATGTCCCCCCACAACTCTCGTCAAAAGAAAAGAAGGCCGTAGATATGCGCGCCCACACCGAAAAACATCATAAAGAGGGGGGGCCAAAACCAGGGGAAACGAAAAAATCAAAAAAAGGGAAACGAATGACCCCTGGAGCACCATCCCCAGCGAGCGGGGGATGAAGGAAGAGGAATTAACCGCCCGTTAACAGGGGCATATTAACCGAAATACGAAATGATAAGTAAAAACCTCGGTCCGTGAGTTAAAAGTTATTTAATAAGCCCCTTCAGGAGATTAGATTGGCCGGAAAGGGAGAGACTTAACTGATAAAGGTCTGGGAAACGGGGAGATCCACTGGGTCTGGGAACGCAAAGGTAAGGAACTGTGGGGGGGAAAGATCAGGTAATTGGTGTTGTGATGGGGAGAAAAGGTCGTCGTGACGGCAAGGTAGCATTGCAAAAAAAAAGGACCGCCCTGAAGCCTGTTGGTTGGGGTTGTCGGTGGATTTTTGAAGGGAAGAGGACTGAGGAGCTGCACACTTATGAACAGTATACCAATTCCTGGGGGGGAGGGGGGACGAAATCCCCAAGGGGAGAAGAGAAAACCCTTGAATCCCAGTAAGGGGTTTCGACGTTGGGAACATTAAAAATGTGTTTGAGGTGGGTTTGATACCCGAGACGTGAAGGATAAA
>Ga0179593_1514377_pt1 | contig 13896 bp, 13 predicted proteins | sample CZODoug2_1_08_16_FD_185931 | JGI IMG/M metagenome (GOLD analysis project Ga0179593, IMG submission 185931) | Vadose zone soil fungal communities from Angelo Coast Range Reserve, California, USA - CZODoug2_1_08_16fungal (PacBio error correction) | ecosystem: Environmental > Terrestrial > Soil >...
CACCGTGTGTTGAACGGAGAAGGTGAAAGACTCTCTTCCCAAGGGACAAGGGGGAGGGAGTGGAGTAAGGGGCCTGTCAGAGAAAAAAAGTCATCAAAAGAAAACTGAATTGAAATCCAAAAAAGGGGACACACAGCAGACCCGAAAGGGGCCAATCCAAAACCAGCTGGCGCCAATGTACACGGTAACGAGGGTTCTTAAAAGAAAAAAGGGTGAGGGGGCGCCAACGCCGGGCATGGCTTTAAGATCGGTCTTGGGGAGGTATCGCACCATTCGGAAGCGTTAATGCTAAGGCCTCGATACCTGGGGGGAGAAAAGCAAAAGAGACCTCATCACCTGCAAAAAATTCAAAAAATGGGGGGCCTCGCAGAAAATCGAATCTTCGAAACACCAGAAAGAAAGAGATAAAAATGATTGAGGAACAAAAGGGAGGGGGATGGCTATAAGTGGGTACGCGTCCTCTCAAATAGAAAAAAACAGATCGTGAGGTCCCGAGAGCGCCAGAAAGTCCATTCCTAAAGAAAGAATGAATGAACTGAAATGAACCCCTAACGCGGCCTACGTGGAGTAAAACGCCTACAGGCGGCAGGAGGGGACTTGACTAGCTTAAATTAAATCTAGCCCAATACTATACCATAAGACTGTGCTTATTAAAAAGTGCCGAAAGGAAGGGACAAAGACAGGCATGTGTGGAATTCCAGGGGACGGAGTATCTGCCTAGAGGTTTGGGATTGATCGTCATCTCTCTCAAAGGGAAGGAAAGAGAGATAAAGCCTCATTGGAGAAAAGAAAAAACAACTAAGTAAAAAGAAGAGTATTTAAGTAGCAAGAAAAGAATAAGGACTCTTCCGGAAATACAGCAAATGAATCTATACAGGAGAAGGGGGGGGGGGGGGGAGAGAGGTGGAGGAGATTGTGCATACCCTCTTCGTCCAAGAAGAGGCAATCAGGAAAGACAGATCAACCAGCAGGTTAGGAGTGTAAATATCAAGTCGAAACGTAAGTCACAAAACAAGCTAGTGGGCCGCCTTTATGGTTAAGGGGGAAGGATTATCTCGATTGGGCTGGCAGGACTGTTGGAAGAACTTAGAAGAGAACTGGCATACCTAATAAAAACCTTTTGCTAATCACTCTTTTTTTGCAGGGGGAAGGTGCATGTTTGTGGACTTAAGGGAGTCATCCGAAAAACGGGAGGGAGGGGAATGCGGACCTGTTTGGGTGTCTTTTACCGGCAATTGTGGGGGGGAGAGGCTGGGTTGAAAAGGGATGAGGAAAGGAGGATACTCAAAAATGGAGGGGGGGGGAACATCTATCACCGTTCACGACACGACGGGCACTGATTTTCTTTGTGTGATGACGCAGTCCAAGAGTGGAGGCAAACAGGGTTGCTGAAATTCTCAAAACGTAGTGTAATGGGGAGAAAAGACTAGGGCGCACGCGCTGGAGAAAAAAAAAGAGGAAAAGAGAAGGGAGGAGGAAAGGTAAGTATGGGGTTTGGAAGGGGGGGGCGAGTCTCGCACCGTTTGGAGGAAAAATGTGGACAAAAAAGGGGAAGGGACACACCAGTGAGTAGCCGAGAAGTCATTCAAAGAAAAAAAGAAAGGGGAGGAAAACCTCGCTGCAAAATCGACAGTGCTCCAAGAGAGTCGCAAATTGGACGTCGTGAGTAGAGCTTGAAAAACAGGGTGCAAAACACCTTCAAGAAGAAGCTAACGCTGCAAAGGCCCTAAAAAAAGGATGAGGAGGCATGGAAACGGAGAGAGAGGGCAAAGGGAAGAAGGGCTTTTCTGGCGGGGTTGCATCAGAGAAGGTTTCTCACGGATCAATAGCCAGAGATGAAAATATCCAAGTCCAATGTTGAGTGACAGACAAACACAGAACAATCAGAGGTGGTACAAGAAGAAATGGGAAAGGGATTCTCTCTTCGTCTTTTTCGAAGGGGAAAACTCTCTGCGCCATATAAGCAGAAAGAACACCAAGAAAAAGGAATCAAAAAGAGTACAACAGTCAAGGAAACTGAACAACAAAGGGCGCACTCATTGAAAGGGGGGGATCCAAAATTGCACCTCCCCCTCAATTCACTGCCGAGGGAGAAAATACGAAAAGAGGGAGGAAAGCCATGGCAGGGGAAGGGTCAGAAAACCTGGCGCCCGAGTCGGAGCGAAAAAGAATCAGACTAAGTCGAACCTCAATCTTAGTATAGGGGAAACTGCGCCGTGCGAACTGGTGCGAATAGGGTGTGGGAGAGAGGGGGGGGAAGGGGTATTCGTAAGGAAGGCTGAGAGGAACATCCAGCGGGGGAAAGAAGGATGGGTCCCGTTAGTCAGACCTTTTTAAATTGGAGGACCAACAATAAGGAGCTGCCGGGTAAGGTGAGTGGCGGAGTTCGGAGAGACACACGGAAAGGGAGAACCTTCTTCACTTCCTTAACAAAGAAAGACTCGGGAGGCAATGCAAGGGACGTGCGAACTGTGGGGGGGGCAAAAAGAGGAAAGGTTAGTGAAATAAGCATTCCCCAACTCTGCGGGGCAAAATTAGGTCGGGCTTCAGAGCTCTCACCGAGGGGCAACGCGTACGAAGAAAAAACGGGGGTCAACCTAGACTGAGATGTGAGAAAAAAAAAGCTATGAGAAAGAAAAGGCGGGATTACGGGTCCCAGAGGGCAAGGTTTCATGTTCTTGTTCTCAAGGAGAGCAGTGCTAAGGTTCGTCGCCGCATCTCTCCCTTCTCATATGAGGCTAAAAGGCTCGAAAAGGGGGAAAAAAAAATCTTTGGAATCTGGACACCGCCAAAACCGGGAGTTTTGGAAGACAAAAAAGAAAAAAGTCAGAGCGGGGGGGAGTCAACAAAACGTGCGGGAATCTCTCTCACACCAGTCTTTAAGAAGAGATGCAAAACCAACAGAAGTCGTGAAGACCATCTTCCTTTTTGTCTTGATTCCACAGGAATAAGGGGGGGGGGGGAGGGTTTCCAAAAGAGAAAAGGGGGGGGGGGGTGAACATGGCGCGAGAGAGAAAATCATCGCGTCAAGGAGTATGCACCTCTGTCCGACTCCACGAAGGAACACGAGGGAATAGCTCCATCCCACGGTACAACCGCTGACACACCGGTAAAGATTACACGAAGGGAAAAGAGGATGGCTTCCACCACTAGCTGTCCTTTGCGAAAAGAGAAGTGGGGGGGAGGGTGTGCACCGGGTTCTCGTACGCGTTTTGAACGGTTAAAAAGACACCCGCAAATAAGAACAGCCTCAGCGTTGTTCCGAACACTGGCGGAAGGAGGGGAACCCTCTTCTGAACAAACAACAGTCCAAGAGCAAATGCTGGGGATCAGCATGTCGATCGCGGAGCTGTTGAAAACTTGATTTGTCCGGGAGGGAAGGGAGAGGAAAACCAAGTCCACCGCAGCTTACCTTCAGTCGACCCGAGCGGGAGACAGAAGGAGGAAAGCTCAGGAGGGTACAAGAAGGGGAACGACTCTGGAACAAACGCTGGAATGTTTTCTAAGAAAGATAGAGAATGCGAAAAAAAAGCGATCGACCAGGTTGTCGCATGCAGACAAGGGTCTGAAACGACAAGATAAGGAGTGTGTGCGAAGAGAATGGAGCGTAGCTTATATCGCAAAAAGAAGAGGAAGGTCTTGACTATAATCAAGGCTCCGAATTACCGAACCGGCGGAGGTAGTAAAAGGTCGGGCCAGGGAATCATTGAGGCGGATGATAAATGCAGGGAGCAGAATTGACCTTGGCTGACAGGAAGGCCGGTGGTGGGTAGGAGATTGGAAAGTTTCGGCGTACGGTAAGGGCGAAACGGCTTCGCCGCCGGGCGCAGAGGAATAAAACTGGACGATTAAGAACCGAGCAGAAGAAAAAAAAAAAAATGGACTGTGCCGAAATACCTACTGATTCTGTTTAGGTGGGGGTGAGGGAGTCCCGGGCATGGGGAAGAGATTAGCTGGATAGGCCGGGTCCGCCTAAATGCAAAAATAGAATGAGCTGGAGGAGGGAAGGGGGGGGAAAACCTAAATACCAGGAGCACGGAACGGAGAGTTTCTTGCACAATCAAAAGGGGAAGGGAGGCGCCGGCTGATACAGCGAACAGGTCGTTGAAGATTATTTAAAGGAAAGGAAAATTGGAAGAAAAAGAAAAAAAATACTGAAAACCTTTCCTGGGCAGCGAGGACGCTCACTTGGGAAAATCCGGGGAATCTAAGGACTTCAGAGATAAGTAATAGAAAGGGAAGTTCAACTGGCACTACGTTGAATGACGGACGGGGAAGGGCCGACAAAATTTCATTGACGGAAGGCTCCTGTGTTAAAGTCAAAATGCACCGCAGACACCAAACTGTTACTCCAGCTTTGCAATCCTACAATCCGCTTCGAATGGGCACAACGGGGCCAGGATAGGGAGTATAAGAACCAAATAAGATAGGACAAGAAAAAGCTGGGGGACGCCAACGCGACGGCTGCCTGAACAAACAAAAAGTGGGGAGGTAGGCAGAAAGGGGATCTCATCATGAAGGCGTTCTTCGCGAAAGGACGAAGAAATTTGTTATTTAATCAGAAAAGAGACGACCAGGTCAAACGTACCGGCCAAAGACAAAGTTACGGGGAGAACTCAACAGGTCTTCTTCCGGACGGGGGAAGTCAAACAAGCGAAGGTCATGAACCACCAGCTTGCTTTCGCAAAGGGAGGGGCAGATAGTTCAGGACTAGCGCAAAAGAAGAAAACATATCGAGATGAGGAACGGTCACAGGACGGAGGGAAACCCCAGCGAGGAGAATCTGGGTTAATCTCAAGCTGCGACAGAAAGGCAAGTGAAAAAAAGAGCCTAAAAAATACTGGAAACGGAAGAAGCTTAGGTAAGCTAGGGAGGGCGACAGAAGTGAGGAAGCGCCAAGCTCTTTCCCAAAGGCAAGGGGAAAGAGAAATCCCGGCACCTTTCAGACAAGATTAAGGGGTTGCAAACACGGGACGTTCTGAGAGAAAGTTATTATGGTGGGGGACTGAAAGACTTGCCTCTCTCCAAAAAAACGGGGGAGAAAGAAATAAGCATTCAAGCCAAAACTGGATTGGGGGAAAGGTCGGACTAAGGGAAACCAAAGGCAAACCTGAGCTGTGAAGTGAATGCTATCTCACTGATCCTTGGTAGAAAAAGCAATGCGAAGGTTCAGCAGACAGAACGATTGCGTGACTGCAAATGAAAAAAGGACGGGGACAGACACAAAGACCAACCACGGAAGATAAAGCGGAAGACAGCGCTGAACTGGCGGAAAAGCAGGTACTTTAACAGGAAAGGTGGAGGAGACCCCATTATCTTCACCGGCCGCTAAAAGGCATCTTGATGGGCGTTTTTCGAGAGGGAAAGAAAAGAAGTTGAGAGACTGGTTGCTCTTTTAAGGGCGCGTAAAGGGAATAGCACGCCTCAAAGGGTCCTTCTAACCTTCAAGGGGGGCATCGGTAGGTAGGGGGGGTGTTGTTAAGGTCCCAGGCGGGAGGCCAGCTCACGATGAAAGGGAAGTTGGTGTTGTGACTGTGTCAGGGAGGTAATAGCGGAGTGAAGGTTCAGTTGCACTCCCCTTTCGGAGCAATTCGATACGACTGAAGTGAAGGGGGGGGGGGTGGGGGGGGGGGGGGGGGGGGGGGGGGGGGGGGGGGGGGGGGGGGGGGGTGGTGGGCAGAAGGCACAACTCTTCCATAGTCTCCAGATTATGTGTGGAACAAAGCCGCGCGGGGGTTGGCGCACAACCATGGGGAGGGGGATAGTCGTAACGGGGTTGTGGGCGCAAAAGCTCAGGAGAAACTTCTCGTCGAACGAACCGGGGGGGGGGAAAAAATGTTCGGACTAGATTCTTCTGAATACAGCTGGGATAAAGTTTTGGACGTGGGGGGGCCATCGAGCGTGGGGAAGGGAACATAGGACCGTTTGCCCGTACTTGAAGGAAAAAAGCTGGTACAAAGGACTCGCACTGGAACAGCATGGGGGAAAACTGACGACATATCAAATAGGAGATGACCAATATCTCGGGACAAATGGCCCGGGTAGAGAGGTCCCCAAGTGCCAGGATGGCTAACACTAAAATGACCAATTCCTCGCAAAACGCAGTAATTTGGAAAGGATTTAAAAGGAAATCTGCAGTAAACCAAAAACCGCAACGGACGGGCTCCGGGTTCTTTCTTTTCCCACGCAAACGGGGGGATCCTCCGAAAGAGGGCAAAGGTGAGTCGAGAACCTAGAAAGATAGATCCCCCATGAAAAGGGGCAGGTACAAGGACAACACCGCCAAGCCATAGGATTTGAAAGGCAAGAAGTGGCCTTTGGCAAGTCCTCGCTGGAAACTCTCGCTCTCTTCTCGCTTAGGGGAAAGGTTTAGAGCTGGCGACCGGCCGCTAATGGGGCAAACCCGTCCAGAAGACGAACAGCACTCTTAAATAAACAGTAACATGACACTGGGAACAACAAAAAGGCGAACAGCTAAAGATTTGTCCGAATGTAGAAGAAAAAAAAATGGGCAACCCCCCCTCAATGCATGGCCAGAACGAGACGAACGAAAAAACGGGAAGGGTTAAAAATCTGCATCGGGAAAAAAGGGCAGGAGGGAAGGTCAGAAACTGCCGCTGAAAAAAACAAAGAAGAAAAGACTTCTCCCCCCCGCTGCGAAACACTTTGAGAAGAGGGCCTCTCCATTCTAGCACGTAACCCTTTGCAAGGGAATCGATTGAATTGGTTCCAATGCAGGGAAAAACCGGAGCTACCCAAGCAAGCGGAAAAAAACCAAGAGGTTTGTCCAAGGATTCACGAACCGTGCTCGAGGTAATAAGTAGAGGGGAAAGGAGTGTCGACGAGAATCCGGACAGGACGGAGCGGGGAGGAAACACAAGACCTCAGTCCTCCCGGCCGCAAGGGGGGGAAATCAAGCCAGCTCGCAGATCGCAAGGCATGACAGAGGAAGAACTGTGTTTCCATAGAAAAGAAGTGGTTCAGGAAAATACAGGACAACGATGGGAGGACGAGGTATTTCAAACTGGTGGTCGAAGAAAGCGGGAAAACGCGTACACAAAGGCACAAAAAGAAAAGAAGGAGGAAGTGGTTGAAGAGACAATGGAAGCGCATGCAGGCGTGTCATGGATGAAGTTTGTTCCTCTGGACAAAAGGGATGGGGGAGGAGAGGAAAACGAAGAGCGAGTCGCTTCTGTGGAGAAAAAGCTCGTTGATCACTTCCTGGAGAGAGCATATAGAGCTCGCAGGTTAACAGGAGGGGAGATCGGGGAGATGGACACAGCCAAAAAAAAAGGACGGAATTGAAATCAAAACGCAGTAGGAAAATGCCCTGCTTGGCTGGCAAAAAACTCAAAACAAGAGGGGGAAAAGAGAAAATCCAATAAAAGATGAAGACCGGGCTGAGTGGGGGATTATTGATTCAAAATAGTACGTTGGGGGGGGAGGGGGCCCATGCGAGGAAAAAGGGGGAACGGCGCAAAGCTCTATCGGAGGAGAGGACGTGATCACAAGACGCCGACACGCGACTGGGGGTCGCCTCTAGCAGTTCAACAGATGACACACCGTACTTCAAGGCGCTATCGAAGGAGCAGGAAGAGAGGTGTCATTCGAAAAAGAGCAGGATATTGTTGTGAGGTGGTCATCGGAGGGGAGCGTTTGAACTAGGTGAGAGACATAAAACAACCCGCAAACTCCAAAGCAAGGTGGCACTATTAGGGAATGGAACAAATTATCTTAGGCCAACACCGTCTCAAAAGGGAACAGAATGAGAGAGAGGAGACTGGCGTGATTGAAAACAAAGAAGAAGTGGAGTCGCGTTGTTAAGAAATTCGGGACTCCAAAGAACGGAAGCTTAATATCGTAAAAACGCGCTCCTACTTAGGAAAAAAAGAAAAGGGGATGACAGGGACCACAACAAGAGATGTGAACCCGCTTTGGGGGTTAAAGCGAAGGGGGAAGAGGACACTTAAACCAATTGAACCTCGAGAGCAAGCTGGGGGAGCACGGGCGGCGAACGCCCAATGAGAGGGAAGAAGTGGGAGAAGGCGTGGAAGTATTACCCAGGAGGATTGTGTATATCTACAAAGTGACCGGAGGAAAAAATGACGATGCTTCCGCTGCGCTTGAATACTTCCCATGCGGGGCGTCAAGGCAACGCCGAGGCAGTGCCAGTGGATTGGGTGCAAGTTTTGCGCCGTTAAGCCGTGGAAGCGCAAGGCCGCTTTCACAGTCGAGGACTGGGGGTTAGAAGAGTAGGTCAGGACTGGCCTTTTGGATGATTCTCTTTCCTGGCGAAAGAAAACGGTCCCCTAAGAGAAGAAGGCACTCGATACAAGAAGAGCAGTAAAAAGGGAAAGAAACACATAGCTGGGGAAAAAAGAAATACGATCAGGTCGGGGTTTAACTGGGAAATGTCGTGCATACTACTCTCTAGTGGGAGGGGGGAAAAAAAAGGGCCACGAGTTCCTAGGATGCACTGCGTTTGGGACACAAGAAGAGGAACGGAGCACGGTTTTCGGGGGAAAGAGAGCATTGGGGCCCGTCCCCCTGGAGGGGCGAAACAGAAGTTTCTGTTTTTCGAGCGAGGGCACGTTGAGAGGGGAAAAAGGAAATACGGAAGGTCCGGGGAAGAAACTACTCCGGAGAAAAGGGTAAGAAGCTAGTGGAGCATCTGCGATTTGGTGAGAAGTTGAAAATACTACCTTGATTGGGTTCCGAGGAAGCGCGTGAATTTAACGGGCCACAGAGTAAGGTGCATTGAGAATACGGCTAAGTGGGCCTCGGGCACCCCGCCTCGACCCAAACTTTATAAAATCCACTGGAAGGCCAAGTAGATCAGGAAGTGTCCCGTAATCAGAGGGAAAAACCAATTACACGGTCGAGATCTTCAAACAAAGAAAGGATAAAGGGTGCGCAACCGGCTAAAGTCAGAAGAAACTCATTGAGATGGAGTGAGCGGGTAAGGAAGGGCAGCTCAAAAGAAGGGACGAGAGTACGAGAAGGACCGATATGTGAAAGAACATCAATACGACCGCTCACGCGTACAAACGGAAACAACAAAAAGCAAGATCAGAGGGGAAAAGTCACGGAAAGTAAAATAGGAAAGGAAAAAAAAGAAAAAGGGGGGATGGAAGCGGGGAGTCTATGGCAAGGGTAGAAGAGACAGGGCTCAATACATCGAAAGACTCCTCTATGCCAAAAAGTCAATACGGCGGGGTTAAAGAGATGGAAGAGAAAGCGGCAGAGTTCCGCGGCAAACTGAGGGGGTCCGAAGTAACACCGGATTGAGAGGGGGGCAGTTCGTGCCAGTATCAAAGCCAAAGCCCTATGCACCTTCGACTGGATGAGTAACAAGAGGCGATATTCAGAAGGTATTTTGATTATTTTCAGAAAGTTGATTCGCCGGCAGACGTATTTCAAAGGGGGGCAGTGAATGCGGGGGAGCTCAGAGAAAAACAAAGAGAAAGGAGAAAGAATGGACCAGCAAAAACAAAACCAGGGAATACGTCCGTTGGGGGAGAAATAACTTGGACGTCCCCAAGGACCGGATCTGTCGGAAAGGCGCTCGAGCTTGGAGAAGAAAAAGGAGAAAGGGGTTCACTTGCTGGCTCATACGCTCAGTAGTCCTCCTAAGCGACAGAGAAGGACCGGGTTCGCTGGTAACCTCAGGTTTGAGGCGCTGTAGAAGGCCTGGGCGGGAGAGAAGATTGAGCTACTAAAAATCGGCTTGGTGCTTCTTGGGTGCTCTCTTGCTCCGTCATTGCGCGAAAGGGTGTCTATTCGAACGTAAACTGCAATCAAAGGACTACAATGGAGGGCCAGACACTATGCCTGGGGGAAGGTGGGAAGGATGCTTGTTTGACTTTACGCAGAAACCGCCTCCTCTGAGTTCGGAGATGCAGGGGGTGGGCGGGTGGCCGGTGAAAGTGCCGGGGATTGAACATTCCGTCGGGAAACTCCACAAAGCAATAAAAAAAAAAAAAAAATAGCGTAACTAAACGCCGGGCATGTTGAGAAGCAGAAAGAGTACCAAGATAAAGCCACACGGAACGGGGAGGGTAGTTGGGATGACACAGCCGGCGGTTGTCGTCCCGCTGGTAGGAACCTACCGTGGAATTGGGGTCGCCAGATCCGCGACACCGCAGACTGGGCGAGCTACCGGGTGAAATGCGGCCTCAGGGGAAAACGGCGGCGGAAAGGGTGTAGAAAGGCGGGGGGTAGTAGAGGTGATGAAAGAGGAACATGATTTAGCCCTTCCTGTGAACAAGCCAGGGCACGAAGGCAAATACAATTACCGAGCCGCCGACCCTTAACTCAGCATAAATCTTCATATGAGACCATACGTGGACAAAGGGTAAGGAGATGTTCAAGGCAATTTGTCAAGTGTGATAAAGGAACGAGGACCCTGCCGGGGAACTCGTAACTCGATAATTGAAACTCCCCAATTTATCGCAAAAATCCTCCAATACTTGGGTGGATGGATGGTACAAAACGGGGACGCAAAAGAATCCGGTACTAGATTGAGGGAGGGGAGACCGGATAATATCTGGCTCCATTGGCAGGGACAGAAAAAAGACCTAAAATCATGCAATAAGGGTTTTACATCATGTGAACTTCTTTTCTTCCTTCGCTTTCTTCTTAGACAGGCGCTTCTGATCAAGCGGTTGGTGGGGGTTGCGACAGACTGCGACCGGAGAGCGAAAAAGGGAAAGGACCTCCTAAGCCATCTAGAAAAAAAAAAAAAATCACGATGCAACTCAACAGCACCATGCAAGGGCGATCAATAGTGTAGGCGCAAGTGACAGCAAAACGAATCTCCTGCCAAAGGGGCGGGAGTCCCAATCAAAGCGATGCAAGAGGAAGTGCAACGAAACAAGAGGTTATAGTCTCGACAAGAATAAGGACGAACTTCCAAACTGACGTAGGAGAAACACTGCTTAGAGATCGGCCGCGCCTGCGGATAAGCGACACGAGGGGGCGCAGGGGTTTTTGGAGAGGTCTTATGAGGGAAAGGAGCCTTACCCCATAAAAAAGTGGCCATAGGATTGTGTGGGGAAGCGTATACCACGACAAGGAGGTGAGTAAGTATGCTACAGGTCAGACGAGAAAAGCAAAAAACTTGGAGTGTTACCCACACCGGGTAAACAAGTCTAGCCGGGGTTCAATCAAAGGAAACGAGACGAGACGGAAGGCTGAACAGGGTCTGTTGGATGTGTGGACAGGAAAGATGAAGGGGTGAAAAGTAAATGAAACTCTGCGAGAAGCTAATTTCTGGGCTGAAGGGGAGAACACTCAAAGTAAAAGTGACAAAGTGCAAAAAAAAAGGAAAAAGACTGGAATGGTGAATAGACAAGCGGGACGAAAGAATGCCGATTAAGGAAAAATGGAGGAACACTGGGCCAGGAAAAGGGGATGTATCGGATTCACTATATAGTAACTCAGTGTACGTCGCCGCTAGTTTTAGTGCGCTAGGAGGAGACCAGAATAGGCGCGCCATGGGGCCAATATTTTCTCATCCAGAGGACCCGAAAAAAACCGTACATTGGTGGGGAAGAAGCCACACGGAAAGGCGTATTAAAACGGCCCCTGCTTGAAGTTGCTCTCACCAACAAGGGAGGGAAGGGAAAGAAGTTGCAAAGCCAAGCAGGGAAAAGATACCGCGCAAAGTGGATTCTGGGGATTCCAGGGGAGGGTTTGGGAGGGGTCCAGAGGAGATAAAAATATTTTGGTAACCATGCGACTCCTCATCAGTCAGCGAAGTGAGGATGAGGCGACTAAAACGAACGCCGGCTCGGGTGAATAGCAAGCAAGGGGGGGGGGCCAATCGAAAAAAACCGCATGAGACGGAATAGCATGCTAAAAAACATCTGTCTATTCTCAAGGAAAGAGGGGGGGGAGGGGGGGGTACGGGGCATCAGCGTACATGTTTGGAAAGAGGTGAAGCGAGGACATACAGCACAAGAAGAGACGACAAACTTTGGGGGTGACTGAGCAAGCGGTAGGTGGAGGAACAGGAATTTGAAAAAAAAAGAGCAAGAACCTCACCTGGATCAATTTCCATCCAAAGCGCAAGTTTGAAAAAGGAGGAAGGAGTGTTTAAACCAGGTCGCCGGGGGGGGGAAATCAACAAGCGAGCAGCTTCCTATGTCGGGACATCTGGGATCGGGAAAAAAAAAATATTACCATGCTAGGGCGGGACGAAAGGGACCCATCCTCTTGGGAAACGGGAGAGGGGGGGAAGAAAAGTGCTAACGGTAGTAAAGAACAAATAGCACAAATCGATCGGGCAAGAATGTGCACGGGCTGAAATCGAGGGGCAAGGGCGATCCTCGAATTTTTTCGGTCCTCCTTTTGGCGACGTAGTCAGGATGGGGAGAGGAGGGAGGAAAAAAAGGGCGCAGTTTTCAACGCAACTTTCCGAGACTTCAATGCGCTTGGGGAACCCTTGACCCGGCTTACGGGATATTCTCGCTTCTGGCCGGTGATCATGGAAGGGAGGTGCAAAGGTTGGGGGAGACATTTGCCAAATGGAGCGAATTGCCATGGTGGGGATGGTGAGATTGCACGGACTGTTTTTTGGCTAAGAGGTGCTTGTTAGAGGACTGGGAAGATGGTCGGGTACCGCTTGCGGACCGGACGCCAGAGAAAAAGAACCAGAACTGAGAACGCGAGAAAAGGGGGACAAGAAGAGCAGACATGAATTACAACACCTTCTTTCAGTGAGTACCCTGACTTTGTTTGGGCGGGGAATGCCACCTTGGTGGGAGGGTATAAATCAGAGAGTAGATACAGGGGCCGGCCCGCCCTTGCACACGATCCGGTGAGTGAAGGCATGCGCCGGGGTGCACCATAAAATCCAAGACCCGTACGGTGGGAGGATTTGGCGGGGATGTCAGGAAAATTGGCAGGGGTATTGACCTGAAAGTATCCGAAAAGCTTGCGGGGTGGGGGGGACTCGCATGGCAAGTGGGGAACCAACGCGTGGCACCTTGCGGCAACAAACTCTAACAGGTAAGCACTCGTCACTGTATCTCGTTGATCATCTGAGATGGGTTGGGGAAAAAAAACGCGATTTTCACTACGGGAATGGGGAAGGGGGGGGGACTCGAGGTTAATGTTAAGTGAACGGCCCTAAATGGATGTGCAGATAAGAGGCGGACATGGGGAAGTTTCAAAGGTGCTATAACAGAATCGACCAAAGGACAACTTGGAATGCATCCAGAACATTAAGCGAAAAAATGGTCGAACTAATTCACCATGTGGTAGAAATCCGAGTTTCTAAGCTGGAAAAAAATCTTTAACGGAGATTTTCAGAACCAATAGTGGAGGAGGGCGCCAACCGCGGCGCAGAAACTCAATTTGGCTTTCTATAGGGTCGGAAGGGGGGAAGAGAACAATCAAGGATCGGGATACGCTAAGGCAACCAAGAAGTCCTTATGGGGAAATACCAGACGACAAACAAACCGTTACACGGTCCAGAAAAAAAAAGGGGACTTACATCGCATAACGAGAATCGGTGAATTCATCACTGAAGCAAACAAGCAAGGCAAAGGTGAAGCCCAGTGGAGCAAAGGAGCTATGATTGTAAGTGACGAGCCAAAGAGAAAAATCGAATCTCTCCCACAAGGGCAAAAAAAGTAAAAAACTAATCCGAAGCGGAGGGTGAAAAGAAATGACAGATACAGCAAGGCATTCCGAAGAATCACAAAAGGCAAGGGGGGGAACGAAGCGTGATTCGAAGTCCGCGTCGACCCTGCAAGCTCGAGACAAGCTATTGAACAGGAAGGCTTATTAAAAGAAAAGCATGGCAGGAGCCTTGTACAACAAGATTCATGATGATGTTGCCGAACGTGCAAGGATTCTCGACACCTGATTCAGGGTTTGGCTGGGGCCGGC
>Ga0179593_1539172_pt1 | contig 13896 bp, 17 predicted proteins | sample CZODoug2_1_08_16_FD_185931 | JGI IMG/M metagenome (GOLD analysis project Ga0179593, IMG submission 185931) | Vadose zone soil fungal communities from Angelo Coast Range Reserve, California, USA - CZODoug2_1_08_16fungal (PacBio error correction) | ecosystem: Environmental > Terrestrial > Soil >...
ACCTTACGGGGTGGAGGGGCCCGCTGGCGGGAGGAAGAGCGTCAAAGGGACTGCGTGCACCTCATCGAGGGCACCCAGTACGCGGAGAAAGAGCCAGTCGACAATCCGAAAACATCCCAACCAGGGGGGAACCGGCGGTCTACCAACTTTCGACCCTCGACGAAAGAAGCGGTGGTCAGAAAACACTTGGAACCAGCATCTTTCTCCGAGGGGACTAGTGCGAACAGTTAGGGGGGTACCACGAGGCTCCTGCCAAACCTAAAAAGCCTACTGACGTCGGGGGACATCATTCCAGACAGTACGGCCGGCGGGGGGAAAAACGCCCTGGTGCCGAACCGGAGGGTGGACAAGACAGTAATGTGTGCAGGCCACGGGGGGAAAGGAAGGGGTCAAAGCGAAAGGAGCTCGACTTCGTCGCCGCTCGGATCAGGGTCTGACTCAAAAAACATCCCAGGAATGAAAAAGCTTGGAAGGGGGTGCACTGCAACGGACAAGACTGTGAAGGAGACAGATCGAGAAAGGGGGAAAACACTACCGGCACTCATCGACCGTAGCGCAATGAAAGAAGGGATGTGAAGAACCAAAAAAAAAATGAATCTTCACAACGAGGCGAAAAAAAAATGAGAAAATTCCCAGAATAAGGGAAGCAAAACATCGACATCCATGGGGAGGAACAAGGCGGAAGATCGCCGATACCAACAGTGGAAAAAATCGGAAACCACTAAGGAAGGAAAACCGTCAGAAGGACAAAAAAAATAAACGGGAACAAAAAGTAGTCAGATCCAGTGGGCCAGCCATAAGAGGACCAAAAGCTTAGAACGAGTTCACAAAGAAGACCGTAACAGGGGGGAAAGAGGAATGCTCCACGGGCAGTACGTAGTACCGACGAGGGTAGAAAGAAGTCCGTGATCCAACCGTGACCGACAGCTAGCCAAAGAGACCGGGCTCTCGGATCTAAGGGGGTCAGGTGGGCGGGTCGGCTGCAAAAAAAAGGACAACGGAAAAAGCGGTGCCGAGTGGGGGTGGTTGGTGATGGCGAAGGCAAAACGTAATAGGCAGGGCACACTCTTCCGGCTGGGAGAGGAGTCGGTCGAACACATTAGCAGAGCGAGGTAAAAATCGGATCTCGGAAAGGATGGAGTGCATCTGGACAGAGAAGAAATCAACAAACGGGGAGAAAGAGAGAATATTCTGGGGAAAAGGAGTCCCCGGGAAGGAGAAAAAGAAGAGGAAGGAAATTCTGTGCGTTCAGCTCTATAGTGGTCAGGGGGGGAACGACGGTTACCAAATCAGAGTGGCAAGCCTAGTACGGGAAGGGAGAAAGAACCAAACATCACCCAGCTCCGGGAGTTGGGCAAGGGGGGCAAGACACTACGGCACTTTGCAGAGAAGTACGGAGAGGGGGAGCAAAATGTCTGAAAGCTGACTCACCGCTGACCGAGGAGAGGGACCAAAACCGACCCATTGAGCTCGAAGAACCCTGCAACGGGACATCGCGGAGAGGTGGAAAAAAAAACGGGCGAATTCCCTAAAAATATGGGACTTAAGCTGTCATACTATCGGTCCTTCGCTGAGATCAGGGAAGAGACGGTTTATTCGAGTGCAATTCCTATAGATGGGGGCGGTAGCTGAATCGAGAGGAGACCTCAATGATGAATGTCGCCTGCGGTGAATCGGGAAATTTGAACCGCCTACGATTAATCTCCCTTCGGGGGGAAGCGCTGCGAGTGCTTGAGGGGTGGTGACGCTAGCCTATTTCAGTAAGAAAGAAAGGCGATGAGGACTTCACGAGAGGGAGGGGGGGGGGGGAAAAAAAGGGAAGTAAGTATACTGCCAGCCGTGTCGTGCCAACCAGAAACGGAGGGGGGGCATCCACTCGAAGGCCTTTTAGAGACCTTCCGGGGCGAGAAGGAGAAAGAAAAGAAGATTGAAAAAAAAAAGGCTGCGTCGCCACATTTATCGAGGGGTCCATTCCAACTCGAACGCAAAGGGTAAGCTGAAAAAAAACAACGGAGTACTGCTCGATGCCTCGTGACCGGAAAAAAATGAAGAGGGGGCCTGTTGGCGCCAGAGCCAGGGGGGGCAGGTCGGGTGCTCCCTAAACCGGTGAGAGATCTCAGGTTTTGTGGTGGAATAAGGGGGGGAGCCACTGGTGTTCGAGGGGGCCTCGAGGGGGGGTTTTAATAGAATCGTTGATACCAAGGCTTTCGACGTCGAAGGCTAAAGAAAAGTCAGGAAGGAAAGTTAGTCTGAAAAAAAGAAGTCTCATCCCGAGCCCGCACACCATTAAAACGGGGGACTCGGGGGAGAAGGAAGGGCTCCCTTACAGGGTAGTTCGCGGATACAGCAACGGCGACAAACGTCAGGTTAAGGGGCATCGAGGAAAAGAGAGAAAAAAAGTGGTCTGCAAAGCGGGTCGAAGGAAAGTAGGGTATTCGGCGCTACACCGTAAGAGTCAAGGTGTGTAGGTGCCCTGGGCGAAAGGGGGATACGTCATGGGGTACGAACATGGGGGGGGGGGGGCATCTGAATCGGGCCTCGGAAAAGGGGGGGGGGGTCATTGGGGGGATGGGTGGAAGAGAGGAAAGGGGTGCCCATTCCCGGGCCCCACTGGTCGTAGAAGGGGGAAAAAACGGTCTCAAACTTCGGAGGGGAGAAACGCCACACTAACGGCAGCGAGGGTCGACCAGGATGAGACACCCATGGGGGGGTAGGGGGGGAAAGAGATTCCTCGCTTCAGTCCCATTTGCCGAAAAAAGGGGGGGGGGACCAAAAATGTGGTTGGGGGAACAAAGATGTTTCGAGGAAGCTTTCAAACATACGGAGAGGAGAGGGATCAAAGAATCAGGAGGAAAACAGAAAACACAACGGCGAAAAAATCTTTCAAAAACACATTGGATGGGCCACCACGAATTTTGGGAGGGTAAAAGAAAGCGGTCCGGTGACCGCATCAAAAAAAAAAGCCAGGAACCAATAAGCCCACCGAGAAACATCATCGGCGTCGAAAGGCAGGATGAATGTCCACATCGTGAAATTGGGGGGAATAACTTGTATCAATTTGGACTGCGATCATGTGAAGAGGAAAGAAGGGGAGAAAAACCTCTAATTAATAGAAAAAAGAGAGACACGTCGTGCAAGCCACAAAGAGGTGGCTTATATAAAGTGTGTAAAGAATAGCTTTCGACTGAAACAGAAGACACCGGAAATAGGAAGATGACGGAGCGTCGAGACGCGGGTGGAAAATAAAGGTGGGGAAAAAAAGCGGAGCCGTTGGCAACGAAGATGTGCGCACCGATGTGGCTGAGGGAGGAAAAAAACTAAGCGTATGTACTCCAAGAAGAAAAAAAAAAGGGTAAAGTCAGGGGTTCCGGTGCAGCAACATCGTCATCAAAGGGGGGCTCTCATACAGAGACAATTTGTAATCATTTAACCCCGCCCATGAGGGGGGCCCAGAAAGGGAGATGATCAGTAAAACTGACGACAAAAAAAAAGGGCAGTGCTGCGGCTGGCTTTCCAACCCGACCGCGCGCCACCGGGGGTGGAGTGAAAAGCATTCAAAGCAGCTATCGACGCGAAGGAAAAAAAAACATCCGATTCAGGGAGAGGGGGAATAAGGGGGGGCTCAATGCACGTCAGCAACGGGGGTTGCGAAGCAAAACGAACAAGAAGAGGGTGGTATATATCAGAAGTCATATCGTGGAACGGTTCATGGGAACAGCTTTGGGGGGGACAGACTATTGGGAAAAAAAGAAAAAGACCGGTTCTTTGCTATCTCGTGCATCAACTCGATAAACTCAAAAAAAAAAGTATGAAGTAAAATATGAGAAGGGGAGCGCACCCGATCACCCTGTTTTCAGGGGGGGAAAACGAACCAGAGGTCCATCTTCATGCGCTGCTCTATGAAAAAGGGGTTCGGGACTAAAATCGTTCTTCATGGCGAAGAGCCCCCCGACGTTCGACGGTACACGGTCGGAGGTTGTGGATGGGCAGGGGGTCGGCGGGCAGGTGTCATCACCCCGTGTCGCCGGCGGAGTCTTATCAAGGCCGCTCAGGCACTGACAGGAAAGGAGAAGGGGAGGGGAATCGGTGAGGGGGGGTTGGTGGCACCCTGGCGGGGGGAAGTCACCACGGAAAGATGCAGCTCAGAAAAGGAATGTTCGGATGCCGACTTCACAAGAAAAGAAGATGAAAAAACTGGGCGATGGGCGGTTCCCCAAGAGGGAAACCGGCGCGAGGTTCAGGGAGTGCCGAAGCACCTCGTGGACTAAGAGGGGGACCCAGACGGCGGCCCGATTCTTACAACAAAGGTCGGAAACCAAGGGGGGGGGGAGAAGGATTCCAGGGACTTCCCGAATCAAAGGGGGTCCAGAGTCTCAAAAGAAAGAGGAGCTACAACCACGTGAAAGAGGACGCCGCTGGGGGGGCCTCTATGGTGATTTCGCATCAACATAACGCAAACCGGCGAGTGCGGGATTCCACAAGGCACATCAAAGGGGGGGGAACCAGTACAACGGGGAAAAGTCTTCACTGGAGCGGAAATGGAAGGGCGCTGACATTAGACGCCGTATGAGGGCGATGGGGGGGAGGTTTTGACCTAACTAATGGGGGGTCAGGGGGTTCGGCTAAGCCCTCAGATATAAGGAACACAGCTAGTGGGGCCCTTCGCACTACCTGTTCCCACATTGTGGTTCGCCAGGTGACAAGTTGTTTCGGTGAAGAAAGTCCAGAATATGACCGTCGTCTACTCGAGAGAGGGAGGGGGGCAAGCGAATCTGAAATTTTTCCAAAAAACATTTGTTTGGTCAACTGCTCGCAACTGAAGAAAGGGAGGTTTATGCACGAAATCTACCAAAACAAGAAGAGGCACACCTTAACACCGTCTCACCATGGGGGAAAAAAAAAGAAGGGTCAAAATAAGCGTAGGGGGGGATTTCAGCGCAACGGGAAGCCCGGAAACCGTCGAAAAGGGGACCGAAAGAAGAGGGGGCCACCACTCCCCAAGCAGAGGAAAACAAAAGGTCACGAACGGCAAAACAAGGGAACCGCTGGAAAAAGGAGAACCCCCAAAGGTAAAGCATACACGCAGTATCCCACATGCCAAAAAGAGAGGGGAAGAACCTCCAATGAGAGACAGAGTGGAACAAGAAAGAAAACCTCACCGGTGCGTTGACCACCGTGTTACGGAGAGGAACTGCATGAAGGTGGACTTCTGTACCGAGAAAATGACCGGAAGTGTGCTGAAAGAGGGGGTATCCGAAAAGAAAACTTTAATTACGGTGGACACTAGAACAAGACCACCCCAGCAAGATGCGTTTGGGGGGCTGGAGGGGGGGGGGGAGGGGAAGGGGCGGCGGCCGACTAAAGCGATGAGGGACCAGGACCTTCCTGCCCTCGCGTCGACCGCTCAGAAAAAAGATCAGCGGGGCCTTCTATAAGACAACGCGAGGACCGATCTGGAAAGAGGGGGCGGCAAAAAATGTGACAACTGGAAAGACGAAGAAGGGAGAGGGTCGGCGCGGTGGCCCCGGCGGCTGGATCCATGACGCCTAAGGGCTTTCGTAAAAAAAAGGCGACACTTGATGGTCTAACCCCCTTTTCTGGACCGAACGAGGTGTAGATCGATAACAGGTTTTGGGAAAGGGGGGAGGTGGTTTCATCTACTGCGTCGCTTAAGGTAGGATACACCCATCTCCTTGGAATGCAAAAAACCTGCTTAGGGGGCACGGGCACGGCTTAGGTTGGCCTCAGCCAAGAAACATCCTTCCACATAACCCATGCTCGAAAAAGAATGAAAGTCGCTACTGAAATTGACGTTACTCGCAAAAACGGAATATTCGAGCCTTTCAGGCCGCGGCGACGAAGGTCTCAGGTCACCATTCCCCGAGACCGATCGAAAGAGGACAGCAGAACATCAGAGGAGATCCAATCGGAAGAAAAGGGCAGGAGAGAACAACTCTCATCCGGTCGCCGGCAAGAAGAAACTCAGCGAATTAAAACTACCGATAGGAAGAACACGCCAAGCCCGCCCATACTCGGGCTCACGCCGACTTCGAAAAGGGAGTTCACGAGCAAAGGGGATGTCAAGGGGAAGGGGGAGGAATTCGGAAGAGGGGACCAGAGGAAGAAAGTACATAGCCGGAGCCGGGTGAACACGACGTCACAACCCGATGCTCATCGATCAAAGTTGTCCGGGGCGGTCTATTTCGACGCGACAAAACGAAATCTGACGATCGGCGGATGGAGGGGTTTTTTATGGTCGGAGGCAACGGCTGGCTTCACTTCTTCTTACACGGGCCAACTGAGGCTAAATTAGATCTACCCCCAAAAATCATATGAGGGGGGAAGGGGACCGCCTCACTTGAAGAAGATCGAGATAAACAAACAACTGAGGAGAAGGAGTATGATTTCCAAGGGGAGAGGGGGAGGAACGAACAGAAAAAGCAAAAACGTGGGAGAAAAGACGTGCGACGATTTGCCCGAGTCGCGCGAAGTGGGAAGCGATTAAGGTATACTGGACATCACCAAAAAAAGGCCAAAACTCCCAACCGATTGATGGTTAAAAGAAAAAGGAACGACCTAACTCGATCCGAGCGTCACTTGAATCGGGGACCGCTGTAGGTACGGGGAGGAAGAATTCCTGTAACCTGGAGATGCACGTGAACTCGATTTAGATACGAAAACCCAACGCAGACTAAGGGGGGAAATTATCCGTCTAGGAGGCCGGTAAATGGGCCCAAGGAGGGGGGGCGATTGCATGACGAATCTGATTGCCTCGGACGGAATCTTGCCGGCGACGTTCGGAGACTTGAAGAAAAAGTAAGGGAGGAGCTGATCGGATGTATCTCCCCTGATGGAGAAGGCTTCGCCTTATCGATCGGGGAAGCGAAATTAAGAAAGTCGGGTCGAAAGGGAAGGCTAGAATTCCGTGGGGGAAAAAAGGCACTATTTCATAGCGCGATAAGGTCATGCAGGGTGGTTCGAGAGATGTCGATGGGGGACAAAGGAATAGGCGAGGGAAGAAGGCCAACTTAAGCAGTTGCCCCATCACCCATAAAGCGTTTGCATCAATCCTGCGGGGGTTTGAGGGTCCAGCTTAAGGAGGAGACGCATCAACTCGCTAAGATATAAACGAAGGGAGGAGGGGAGCCCAACCATGGACGTCTTGTCACAAACTGAGGGCGCAACAAAGGGAAGGAACGCACTCGTAAGGGAGCGTTATGCTCTAAGAGCCAGGGGGAAGGGGGGGGGAAAAGGTGCCGGCAACCGAGTCGTAAACACACCGCGCGCATATAAAAGTGTCCCACGTGAGCAGAAAGGGGGCACCACTCTTCCAGCCGGATTCGAGTCAAGTGGGGTGAAGATAGGAGGAAGTGGATCGACTCAGGAGGGACGAAAGCAGTCTAACCTCTTCACTGGCAAAAGAAAACCTCTATGAGGAGAAAAAAGCGCTAATGAGAGAAAACCCCGCCGCGCCCCTTCTGCACTCAGATTGGGCAGGTGAAAAGTGGAGAATTGACGTGTCACAACAAAAGATAAAATTTACATCGTTTATTTCAGGATACGGAAAGAAAAAAGTCCGGGGTAGAATACCAGTAATAAAAAATCGAGAAGGATCTCCGCTGTCCACGCGCCCGCAGAGCGGAGACATCGGGAAGATGGGTAGGGCGGCTATACATAATGGCCAGTTTGAGGAAATTGTGGTGGGGAGGGAACCGTTGGGCGGACGAGGGAGGCGTGATACTTTTTCTAATTCAAAATAGCGAAAAGTGTCAGGTCGGGAAAGGGAACGCTGGGGCTTTCCGCATCAGCGAGTTGCCGTGGCCCAACGGGTGAGATAGGGGTACGGGTCGCAACGCCAGCTTTTGAACCGTTTGAAAAACGAAAGAAAATGAGAGCGCAAAAAAAAGCCAAATGGACTTTTTTCAGCATCGGGGCAGATAGTTGAAAAAGACGGGGAGGACACCGAGGTTCCAGGGATTCCCAGTTGAAATTTGGTGTGGAATAGGGTGAGAAAGAAGGGGGGCATCTTTAAAAAACGCTCGTCTAGTTAAGAAAGAAGATCAAAATACAAAACTGCGAAAAAAATCGGGCGAACGCACAGCGGGAAAGGGGGGGGTCACCCCAACAATTGTAGGGGGGGGGAAATGGCCCACTCCATCATCACCCAATGAGCCCGCAACAGAAAAAAAAAAAAAGAGTCAAAATCCACCGGAAAAAGCAGCGGCTGAAAGGGGAAATTTTTCAAACTTCCACACGTGCAGTACCTTAAGAAAAGACCCGGTTAAGGCATAAAAAAAATCAAAATGTGAAAACGAAAAGAAGGGAAATCGAAACCAGTCGGCCAAGGACCCTTCCATTCTTCATGCCCGGCGGGGCTTACTGGGGGGGGAAAAGGAGCGGCGTGACGAAAAACCGGATGAATCTCTAAGAAACGCCAGAACGCGCGAGGAGAATTTACCGAGGTGGCACAAGACAATGACGGAAAAGAAGAGGGGAAGACGTTGCCTTTGAACCCCCGAGGGCTTTCTTTCGACACCAAATAACTAGTTCTGTAAAGAGGGGAAACAGCCACAAACGAAAGGGGGAAAAGAAAATGTGAAAATTGTAAATCTCATCCTAAACAATCTTCATTTCCCCTTGAGAGAATGAATAGCGAACGTGGATCATTTTCACAGACCAGTAGGGTTCCCAAAAGAGAAAAATGAAAAGAAAAATAATGGAAGGGAAAAGGAGATGGCCTTGGACGTGGTCTCTAGGGGTCACTAAATCCATTCTCCAACAGGTTTATAAAGCAATCACTATCCCGAACACGAACATCCAATACGAAAGACATTCAGCCGCGGGAAAAGAGGAAGGTGGAAAACTTCATCTGCAGCAAGAAGGGTGGGGAGGGAAAAGACACTATCAGGGGGGCATAGTAGCAATCTCGTGCCGTGATGGTGAACACTGGTGTGTAAGTGCTCATTACAAACAAAGAGAAGGGCTAGCGAGGTGCAAAAAAATATCTCTCAAAAAACCAGATTAACGTATAGATGGGAGAAAAAAGGGGGGAGAGAGCCACCCGGAATTTCAACTACAGTACACCAAGCTTTCACCAAGGACGGCACGCGAATTCAACTTCTGGGAGACCCTACGTGTAAGCGGAGCAAAATCGGGGAGAAGCGAACCGACAGGGAAGGGAAAAAAAAAAAAAGATGAGCTTTTGTCGGGGTTTCTTCAGGCGCACCGGCTATCGTGAAGCCGTTTCATGAAACGGGTGGCTGACGCGGAGTTCGAAAAAGACGAGCAATCAAGCCTGACATGAGAGAGGGGGGGAATTTTTATATGACCTGATCATCCTGTTGAACCAGCCTGGAGGGGGAAACAGGAGACAAAATTTGGAAGATGCATGACGCCCTGGCAATGACGATGAGGGAGGACCAGAGGCACCGGAGAATCGGGCTGGGGGGAAAAGGGGGGGACGTAAAACCCCCTTTACCCTGCTCTGTTGTCTGGCTTGGGACCGACTACCGCCACCGCGGGAGGGAAATTGACGGAAAAAGTCGGCGATTCTGGGGAACAGGGGGGTCTTCGTCACCAAAGATTGGAGCGAATAGAGGAAAGTGCTAAGGGAGCGAGATAAACCTGGTTCACAGTCCGTCAAGCCGATCTTCAGGAGAAAACAAGGGATCAAAAACCCTGGGGGGAACTGGGGGAGACGGTTCTGGGGAGAAAAGGGCGGGAAAAGGGACGTTCCGCTTCAAGAAAAGATTTTTGCGCCCCGGGATCAAGTAAGCTGGATAGGAAAGAGGGTTAAAGAACAGGCGGGTTAAACGCCGAGAGGTGCGGCTGGGAGGGGGGGATGACATACTTTGTGGGGGAAGAGGTGGTGACTGCTTTCAACACGCAAAGAGGAGGTAACCACCCAACGGGAAAGGTGGGTGCCCACACGTCTGTTCGGCCGAGGGGGGGTTTTCTCCAGTTTGCGGGTATTCCTGGGGACCCGGACCTGCTAGAAGCGACGAGGCGGAGGTTCACTCGAATGCAATGATCGTGAAAAAAAAAAAAAGTTTGTGTCAACAAGAGGAACCGGGGCATGCAGCGGCGTTTGAGGACCGGACTAAATCTTCTCACCGCCGCGAAACAACAACCCTTGAAATTCTCACCCATCGTGAGACATCTGGAAAGAATGAGCCTTGACTTGGGAGGGGGGCAAAAAGCGCACTACGACGAACGGAAAAGCCCCGGAACAGGTCGAGAACCGGGGCACAAATCAGGGCTGGAATGGGCCCATAAAACAACCCCGAACAGAAACCATAAACTGGGGAAAAAAGAAAAAGGGGGGACGAGCGCCCCTTGGAACACCCCACATGTCAAAGCAGACAGGGGAACCCACAGACGATCCACCCAATCTGACCGCCAATTAAGACTCCTACGTAGCACCTCAATGATTCGGGGAAACCAATGAGGAAAGAAAAAAAAAAACACGATTTGAACGGTTGCGGAGAACTGAAGAGAAGTTTTCCTCATGTTACCGGTCGAACCGGACGTGTTCTTAGGGGGACAGTGGTATACGCGGACAAAGATCTGGGGGGACTTCGGCAGACAACCGGCACTAAATCGGCGTGGCGAGGGGCAAGGTCGGAGATACGCGTCGCTAGGGAGTCGTCCGAGCGAGAGGAAGGGATAAACGTCTAGCCTGCGCGACGGAAGTCAAAGGGACAGCTTAGAGAAGGTGTCTACACATACCTAGAAAAAAGGGAGGGGGGGGGGGAAGAGGTGTGGGACGCCAACAACTTGAAGACCCTACCGCGTCTGAAGAAGGCGTGTAGATGGGAAGCGGAAAAAAAGCTGCGAGACTCTACCGGGTCGGTGGTAACATACATTAAAAAGAGAATGACGCCGTGCTCAGTCGCCTATTTGCAGGGGAAGGAAAGGGGGAACACCCGAATGGTGGGCGCCAGCAAGGGGGAGGTTCTAAGAAAGGCGCGCTAATGAACGCCGGCGGCTGACGAAAACACCCAGCCAGGCATACACAGGGTTTGGGGCGACGGCGACGTGGACCGGAACAGCAAGGAAAAACAAGAAGGACACAGAATCGTGCTCGACAAAATCATAAAAGGAGAGGCTCTAACGGAACGCGAAAAAAAAATATGCGATCCGTCGCCGCGTCGACGTAATGCCGAAGGGGCACACTTCCCCTAGGACGAGTAAAATCGCTCATTCAGCATCTAGAGGAGAAGAGAAAACCGCAACAGTCTTTAAGGAGAAAGTAGGAAAGAAAAACGTAGACTGACTAAAAGCGACGGAAAAACGACCCGGTCGTCATGCAATATCCAAGAGCGAACGCCGTCAAAAAATTCACTGTATATTCAAGCGATGTCCCGGGTCAAGGGGGAGTCGATATCTAAAATAATCCTCCGAGTGCCGAGGACGCGGGACAAGTTAGTCCAGAACCGTTGAACGACAGCGTAAATCGCATTCCTTCAAGGGGGAGGAAATCGGATAACAGGGGGGGGGGGGGGAAGTAGGCGTGGGAACTAGGACAAAAATCACCGATTACTCTCTTTAGGGAGGGAGGGGGGTTTGAGAAAAGGGGGCTTAAATTTTCAATCTGCGGACGTGGCAAACGAGGTCAGAAAAGTCGGGGAATCGCTACCTCAAAGGAGGCGCTCCAATCCATCTTGAAAGAAGAGACCACGACCGTGGAAAAAGGGTCTCCAACAAAACACATATAAGAGAGAGGAGGAGGGGTCTCAAGTGCGAGGGAGCACCAACGACGCGGCGCGCCTAAGAAGGGGAGGGGTGGAAAAAACTGCCTATAGGCCAAAAGAAAAGTGACTATTAAATCTTTCAGCCTATGCGGAGGGGGCCGGCCCTCAAAAAAAGAAATAACTAGCTAAGAAGGTCGGGGGTCCGGGCCTGCAGGGAAGAAGGAACTTCGATACGTAATCAAACTGGGAGGAAGGCTTGATGTACGGTGCAATTCTCACCGGCCTGATGGACCGGGAGGGAGAGGAAAGTCGTAGGGAGGATAGACGACCCCGTCAACTAATCGCGGCTCGGGAAAACACCAAGGGAAGAAAAGAGGGGGTAGGCTGGTCGCAAAGTGGGGGGGACTCAATGAGAATCATTTATGTTGGGGGAGAATCTAGGGACAGGGAGAGTTGCGCACGACTGTTGGCGGTATCGGCGATAAGAGGGCGAAGGGAGCACCAGATGTACCATTGCGGAGGATGGTCAGTAAAAAGGGGGAAAAAAGGCTCCTCGGACGGGGAAAAAGGCTGACCTAGGCGGTGAAGGGGACTCAGGATTCATAAGGAGGAGACAGGGGGTCTAACACGGGGAGGAAGGGGGACAAGTTCATTTATCGAAGGCACCCGGCCACGTAGCGTGTGAGAAAAAACGAAAAGGGGTGTGCGTCAACAGGGAGGAGGGGTGTTCGCTGGGGAAGGAGGAAAAAAAAGAAGTTCGCTGGGTAAACTAAACTTCGGGAACCAAAAAGTATCAACTTCTGTCCACCGGCGGTCGCAAGAGCAGAGGGGGAATACACTGCAGATGCAAGACAAGCATTTAGTAAGTGGAGGGAGGCACGTTCCCCAAGGAAAGGGATGCTCCCAAGGAAGACCGCAGAGAGTAGGTGAGGGGGCTTCCAAAGGTTGGAAAAGCTTCCAGAAACTTGGAAAGGGTCCTAGAAGGGGGGAGGAGACGGGGGGGGAGGGGGGAACAGGGTGATCCCGGAGACGGGGGAGAAAGAAAAAGGCCCGCCATCAGATCTGGACCCGCAGCGACGATCTCATCAAAGCAAGCGCAAAGGTCGACAAAAAGGTGCGGAACGGGGCCGAGGGGAGACTGAAAACAGACAATGGAAAAAGGCTGGGAATTCACAGGAGCAAAAGAGGGGAAAGGGCGGGTCTACTAAGAACACTCATTAAGTTCCGCACACGGGGAACCGCCAACACGGGGGAGAGCGAGTGGGGGGGATCTGCTCGAGAACGGGAGCGTCATGAAGACAGGGGGGTGGCGGGCCAATAGTGATAAGGAAAATGCGGGAAAAAAGTGTGGTTTGTTGGAAAACGGGCCGCGGAACGGATTTTGGGAAGGTTGACAGGGGTTGTGAAGGGAGGGGGGGGGAGCTGGGAAATTCCGTCAAAGAGTGAAGGGGGAAAAAAGGTCGCAGCTATAAAAAGGGAAGACCAGCTTTTGACACACACGGCAGCAATCGATGCGCAAGAGGATCGCCAATGGTGGGAGAGTTGGTTCCGTGGGGCAGTCGTGGGCAGATTTCGGAGAAAGGGGAAGCGGCATCCCATTGGAAGATTGTTACCAAAAAGGGGGGGGGTGGACCGGCAGCCAAAGTGGCAGAGGACCAGCCAGGAGGGAAGAGGGCCTACGCTGGCATTTCAAGGTAAAAAGAAAAACTAATGGCGAAACACAATCTTGACGGGAAGGAAAAGACACGTAGTGGAATTTTGGAGTCTTTACGGGGGAAAGAGGAAGGAAGGAGTCCAACCGGAGACCACCCGGGGGAAGGGTCAAAAGACCACCTAGAAAAATCATGCTAGAAAGTCATCAATGGGCCACTGCCACCGAGGGGGGGGCCGAGAACAGGGTGAAGAGTTGGTCCGGGAAAAAAAGAAATCTTATGAGGCGCGCCGGTGCGACATGTGATCGCCGCAGGAAAGGGGGAAGGAAAAAAATTTTATATCAAATTTGGGGGGAGATCGCTTGAAACTGGGAAAAAACAGGGATGATCTCGTCAGAGAAAGAAGAGAGAAGGCCGGGTTCAAGAAACCAGAAAAGGTGCGCACAGATAGGAAGGGAAAGGGGGCCGGAACTATTTTGGACCCCTATGTTTCTGGGGAGGGCGAAAAAAGAAAGAACCCCGAGTGTAAAAGAGGGGAGCCTGACATCAAA
>Ga0179593_1332115_pt1 | contig 13895 bp, 11 predicted proteins | sample CZODoug2_1_08_16_FD_185931 | JGI IMG/M metagenome (GOLD analysis project Ga0179593, IMG submission 185931) | Vadose zone soil fungal communities from Angelo Coast Range Reserve, California, USA - CZODoug2_1_08_16fungal (PacBio error correction) | ecosystem: Environmental > Terrestrial > Soil >...
TAAAAAAGGGGAATCAAAGGAAACTTACCTTTTCAGGGGAAGTCCACCAGCACAAACCAGGAAAACCTAAAAAGTCTGAGGACCGCGACTGGCAGGGTGGAAGAAAAAAGAAATGAGTGGGGGGGGCGATACTTGCGAACCGTCTGAAACGCGACACCAGGCCGGCGGGAGTACTAGAAGGCGACAAGGCCTATGACACACGCCGCCTTTCTCTGTGGAGGTAGGAAAACGGCGGGCCATGCACGGAGGGCCGTGAGAAGCGTCCTGCATTAAAAGGTTAGGGTACCCCCTATGGACCAAGGTTCCCCCAGCCCAAAACGCGGAGGGATAATTCGCCAGGAGGCATCACAGCAAGGCAAAGGGACCGGGAATGTGTCTATCCTTCAGGAATTACGCCAGACGAAGGGGGAGGGCGGGTCGCTGCCGGCGTCAGAAAGGGCATGTATCAGCAAAAAAAATGTAGAGCTAATTCTCCTAGGTTCTGCAACGGGTAAACTACGTGTGAACAGAAGGAGCGGGTGGACGTCGTGGATGGGGCTTAGGACAGAAAGGGGGGAATATTCATAGGTCAAAAGGACTCTCCATCATGGGAAACAAGTTGAAAAAGAGAATGGGGACAACAGGGAATTCAAAACGACCAAGGGAAAGGGAAAGGGACCTGAGTTTCGCATGCCCGGGAGTGGTGTGAAGAGGAAAACCGAAAATTGGCAACTCTGAAGACTACATTCGGCGAGCATAAACGGAAGGAAATCTGTTACTGGAGAGGGAGGACATAAGGGGGGGGCGGGAAAAGGCTCTACATGAAGGGGGAAAGAAGACATCGTAAAAAAAATTCCTAATAAAAAAAAGGCTTACACTAACTGCACACAAAAGAAAGGCTTATAATAAATGTGGGAAAATAACAGGGACCAAATCTTAGCGCGCAGAGGAAGATCGCGCCCAAGGTAAAAGGGGGGGGGGGTTACAAGGATAGCATGTTCCAGGTCCAGGAAGTAAAAAGTCAAAATTCCCTAAAGAAGACGGCTCTCCTGCTATCGGAAAAATAAAAAAGTATCAGCAACCAAAGAGGGGAAAAGCAAAAGAACATTATGGGGGGAATCTAGAAAATATGTTCTCTAAGACAGCCGCAGGATCCTCTTACCAGCAGTTCGACTAAGAAATTTAGGGCACTAGGCCTTGTTCATGGGGGTTGTGTGTATAGCAGGGTCCATGACAGCTAACGACAGAACCCTGAGGGTCGGCTCTTGCTGGAGCATAGGTCCTATATATGAACTCTCAGGATTATGCGGAGTCCACTCAGCGAATTAGCGCGCAGGGGGGTATGGGGTCTTTGAAAGCACATGGATCAGCTATCGCAAAAAATTCAGGCGGTTGGAACATGGGGAGTTATCACCTTGTACTGAGAGCCGGATGCAAAAAAGTCCCAGTCTCTGGGAGATTCAGATCAAGATCCCTGTTTCGGAAGTCCGTCTGAAAAACCGACAAGGGGAAGAGGTTCAGCAAGAAAGGCAGTCTCGTACTGGCTCTCGGGGATGTGATTGACGCCGTTTAAAAAAAGCCGGAAGTAAGGAAAAAAAGATCAGACGAAATTAGTTCCATACCTTCTCTTAAGTCTGGGCATGACCCTAAGGTTATAACGGGGGTGGGAAAATTGAGTCAGGGAAATGGTATCCTGAACTGGGCGTAGTTATTGGGGGAGGGGGCGCACAGGGCAACATCAATGCTCGGCGGGAAAAGTACGGCTGGCAGAAGTTGGGGGGGGGTGTCCAGCTGATACGTTCTTGGTTCAATTGGAATAATAGAGCATTAAAAGTGCCTCAGGGAGAAGGTTTCCAGACGCCAAATTGGAGAAAGGTGGTTAAGTGTGGTGGGTAATGACACGCGGAACAGTCATTCACTCGGCAATAGAACAATGGCGAGATCGGGCTAGTCTCACGTATTTTTCTGATTAGGATGAAATTAGGGGGGGGAAAGAGCCCTTTGAAAACGGGTCGGCTAAAAACGAGTGTGTGGGATTTCGGCTCAAAGGGAGGTGATAGTTGAACTGATATAGAAAAGGGCACAACAGATGGGCAGCGAGGGTAGGGGATAGAACAACTCTCAAAAAAGGCTGGCGCGCCTACAATCGCAGAAAAAAGAAGTAGGGCAACGTGTGTCCAAGAAAAGGGTAGGGAATCTCACAATTATGCTAATAAAAGAGGTCCAAGGACCTCTATGAAAAGGGGTCTAGGGATGGGGAGAAGTCATAGCAGGGTGCATCAGTTGCGCTGAGGGACCAGGTTAAAACTCCGAAACCTGATGCTGGAGAGGGGCAATCCGGAGCACAAAAAACGGGAGTTGCTAAGGTGGGTACGGAGAGTCGGGGGTTACAAAGAACCTCAGGTAGGGGTTGGGGGCTACAAAGATTATTTAAAAAAAAAAAAAAGGATCTTAGGCCAGGTGGGTTTGAATCTGGAGTACATTGAGCAAGGGGCAAAAGCGGGGTTTGAGATGTGAGGACGGTTGAGCAGAACGGGTCGGGGGGACGAGAATTGCATGGACCCCTCCCAAAAGGCTGGAGAGCAACGAACGTTCAGAGTCCGACCTCTCGAAATTAGCAGAGACACAAAACATGTTTCGAAACGAGAAAAAGGGATCAGGGGGAGCCGGAGAGAGGGGGGGAAAAAAGGAGTACTCCCATTGCGGTCACAGGTGAGTAGGTAGCCGCCCAAAGGTTGCATTCAAGGATTCCATAAAAGGGGGGGTGGTGAGGACTTTACCAAAAATATTATAGGAGGAACGAATCCTCCCCTGACATAATCTCCCTTTAATAATATATATAAAAACAACAAAAAGTAAAGGGGGGAGGAAAAGATATATGGGGGGGTTCTCCCGGAGGAGGGACTAAATGATTTCATTATATTCGTGAGAAAATCAAATACGCCGGGAAAGGGCTCTAGAAACACCATTCTGGAAAAATACGGGCCTGAAATTGAAAAAAGGGCCCACCCTGAGGATATACAGGGACGAGAAAAGTCCACCCCTGTCAGGAGGAACTATCTCCAGCAAGGGCAAAAAGCCAAGAGAGGCGTTGTTAAAAATAAAGAGGGGTTTTTTTCGCGGCTAAGGCGAGAGGGACGGAGAGTCAAGGTTCATATTACGGTGATTCCTGGGAGGGGGGAATTACGAACCGAAGTTATGGGATTCAGAAGACGAAGATCGCCAAAGAGTAAAAGGATACAAGAGCTACACTCCGGGAGACAGGGGGGGACCAAGGACCACAGGATATCTAAATCATATTATTGGAGGCAACAAAATGAGTGGGGGCAACGAATCAGTTCCCTCAATAGGGCAGGAAAACTGGGAGTGGGGACGGCCGGAAGGGAGAGCCCAGGAAGGGGAAAGAGGCCGGGTGGAGAGTGTACCGGTTGACAGAACAATACATTATTCCGGGGGAAGGCAATGGAACTGTCGTAACTTGCCGCAGCCGGGGCAGCGTGCGGAGGAGGAACCCTCTGTGACTTAAGGGACCTCATTCTTGATCAGCGAGGCGGCTGACCATGGAGCGTGCTCTTGGGTAGGAGGAAAGCAAGGGGGCGCTGATTGGTCGACAGGGACGCGAAAATCAGGACCGTGGTTTCAATCTGCTGGGGGCCGCACCCAAAGAGAGCTCTTAGACGGGGAGAAGGCCCAAAACGTTCTTGGTTTATGCAGCCCACGCGGGGGGAATAAACTCTTGGAAACCGGGTAATAAGAGTGTCAGCAAAAATTAAAAAAAAGCACAGGAAAAGAGGGCTCCATCTGGTCAAGAGCAGCTCAATAGGAAAAAGGAATCCGGCATTTAGGCTGAACGTCCTGTCAAACTCTTCCACAGTAGAACAAAGGTCTCCCAGATTCGTGGGGACCCCTCTGAAGGCCGCGTACGGGAAAGGACGATCAGCTCTCGCAGTCCCTGAATTACCCTGCTATCATCCTGGGTAACAACAAAAATGGCCCCGAATTGCAAGCATATCACCGGGGGGGGTAACTGCGCTGAAATAGTAAAAAAAATTCCTCAAGAGAACGCCACTCTAGAAAATTGAAGAGAAAAGGGGTATTGAGAAAAATTAAGCGCCGTGACTTTGGAAAATATTGTTAAGGGAAAAGGCGGCCTTCTTACAAGAGCAATACAGAGAGAGGCAAATACTCGGGGGGTGGGAACCGTAACTGCCGGTTCCACAAAACATTCACGTGGGGGGAGAGCGCTAGACGAGCAAGGGGCTAAGGAAGCAAGTACCGGATAAAGGGGTCACCATAAAAATGAATGACGATCCAGCTAAGAGAAGGCGCAAGTCCAGCCACATGAAAAAAGGCTGCTAGCAGGCGGTCGTGAAAGCAGACTAGAGAGGGAGGGGTGTGATCAGGGGGGCCTAACTGCAAAAACGAAAGAAGTGACAAAGTCCTCCATCAAAAAAAAAGAGTGTTGTACCGAGCCTTTACAGACAGCGAAAGACCCAAGCTCCCACGAGAGGAAGTACCATGTAAGCTTGATGACATTTAATTGGGTCAGCGAAAAATTAGGGCTGGTGTCCATTTCTATAACCTATGTTGCTGAAGTGGAAGAATGTCTTGCACCTCGTGGAGGAAGAAGTGGGCGATCTAAAGCAGGTCTTGGGACCGTGCATTTGTCCTCAGGGAAATGGGCAACACCCGGGAAGAGGGAATGTGCTCTTTGTGATCAAAAAGGATCGCCCGAAAGGGAGCCAGGCATGGCAAACAGGGTGTAGAATGCCAAGAGTGTGGTGGTGGTAAAGCGGGCGCGTTTCATCAAGTTAGTAGTGGATAATCGGGAGGGGTTCGGAGGGGCAGAGCCGTTGTAGGGAGTAAAAAGGGGGGCCCGAGATAGGGGGGGGGGGGTTGGCAGAGGAGGTCGGATCGTCACATAATTTCATGAGTGGTGATAGGTCTAGGACTCATGGGGAGGTGCTTGGACGAAAGAGAAAGGTTTGGATGAACATGGTGTCGGTGGGGGATGGAAACCCGTCTCAAGAAGACCGCGGGGGGTTGCTAGGGGGAAAAGGAGGAAATTTGGTTCCTCTTGGTAGTGTTCAACATGGACCAGCCAGGTCGGGGGGGGGAGGGGCATCTCGAAAAGGGTGTGCATGCAGGTACAGCCGGGATTGATTGGTTGGAAGGGGGGGGGGGGGGGGGGGGGGGGGGGGGGGGGGGGGGGGGGGGGGGGGAGGGGGGCCGAGGGGGGGGGTCTGTCCCGCGGTTTAGGTAAAGAAGGGGGGGCCCAAGGGTAGGGGAAGACGGAAAGGGGATAAACTGAGGTTCAGAAACGAGGTAGGGTACCTGCAGAACAATTAAACGACTGGCGAGCCGGAGTGGGACGTGGTTAAGATTATAATTCAAAGACTTCTGGCGCCGGCAAGCTAGGGGAATCGAAACCCAGTGGGCTGAAGAGCTTGTCAGGGGCTCAAAGGATAGGAACCAAGACGTTGGAAGCTACCGGGGTCACGAAGAGGGGTGGGTGGCAAGAGAGGTCGCGAACTAGTAAGGGGCAGAGGGGGATACTGGGACAAGCTGTTCACGAAGAATGAAAGAAAGACGGTATCCCACGGCGAAAAAGCCGGACAGGGCCGTTCGTCGACCTCAGCCGTTGCGGTCCTCACGCGCGGGATCTGGTAAGAGGCTCTTTCTACCTGAGGGAACAGCTCAACCTCCGGTGTCCGATGGTAATTTAGAAACATCTCTCCGGAATCCTGATAACGGGAAACCATGTATCAAGGAGAATTTGGCTTTTCATGGGGGTAAAAAGGGGAGTCAAATTGTGGGGAAGAGAACAATTATAGCTTACGGGGATGTATCCCTCAAAATTCTATCAAAAAACGAGGAGGAGAAATATATATTGAAGCGAAGAGTTGAATCACCGAATGAGGCAAATATCAAAGATTTAGAGAGGCCTTCCGCAAGTACAAAAATGAAAGCAGGGGGGGTAACATATAAATGGGATTTCTCAGGTATAATGGGGATTGGGTCATCGAAAAAAAGGCTAAACGTCTACACCATGAGCGTTCGCAGGGGAAGATGGCATAGGAGGGAGACACTAATAAGCTCCTTGAGGGGAGAACGGCTGCGTGCGAAAGGCGTTGGCTCAAGAGATTCGAGTAAAGAAGAAAGTGCATATTGTTACAAGCGGGGGAAAACACAGGTTACCGCTCAAGTCGAGAGGATCGAACTGGAGAACAGGATGTCATTAGGTTAGAAACAAGGAAATGTTTCAAAAGACGGCGGTCCTCGGGGACGACACTGCGAAGGTTTCTCCAAAAAGAGAGAAGCCGAAGTCGCCTGCTGTATCATGAAAACGACCAAATACTTTCGACGAGGGAAGGGGGCGTCTGGGGTAATTTGGGGGGGCGTCACTTGAAAGACGGGTGGGAAAGAGGAGGACTGGGCGGTGGATCAAGATTTGCGGAGGACAAAGTGTGTGTGGAAGGGGGTCCTGCGAATTTCAACATCAAGCAGCTGGGGGAGAAAGGACAGAAATAAAGGTTGCTGGGGTAAAAAAGGGAAAGTCGAAAAAGGAATTAAATTGCAAGGTGTATGAGGGATGGTGGAGAGGGGTGCTCCTCCTCAGGGGTGGAAAAATGGGGGTAAGAACGCGATATCATCAAAATGCCAGGAAAAAAGCGGGTTCTATCTATGAAAGAGAGTGGGGGGAGGGTTCTCGACGGGAGAGTTGTATAGGCAGGGGGTGAGCCAAAAGAGGTGGAAAACCAGGGTCTTCAAGAAAAAGAGACAGGAAAAAAAAACGCATTGGCATAAGAGGGGGGGGGGGACTAGTTAAGACTCACGGTAGAGAGGGGCGAAGAAATTCGGGTGAGGAAATCCTAAGTTAAAGCGGCTGCCCAGTCAAATGTGATCCCGGAGAAGAGACTGATTCAAAGCCGCAGCTGGGAAAGAGTCAAAAGTGAAGAAAAAAGGGCAAATGGTCCGAAAAGTCTGCAAGCTCAGCAGGAGGATGGAGAAACCGCCGCAAGATCCGCTTGAAACCTCCTTCGAGCTAAAGGTCCTCTAAAGGGGTGATGGAGTGTCTGCAGAGTAACAAACGCTCTTTCCGCTGGGAGGAGAAAAGTCCGGATAGTTGGAAACCCGCAGAGATTCATTGCAGTCGAGCTTACAATGCTTGATGGCGTAGGGGGCTCAGAGAGTGAAGGACTCAAGAAAATTCAAGCTGGTGAAAAAGGGTCCAGGGAGGGGGGACAACGGCTCGGGGGGGACAAAGAACCCGCGGGAGCGCAGAATCAGCGGAAAAATGTCGACGCGGGGCCGACAAGGTGACAGGAAGAAAAAACTCAGCAGACGGTCATTCTATCTAGGGGATTTGGGGACTGCTGGGTCCGAAGAGGGAGGACGCCTTTACTGGCACTGACTGAAAAAAAAAAATATGGAAAACAAGCACCTTCTCGTATGTCAAATTGGAAAAAATTGTCCAAAGATTAGCGAAAATCGAATTTCAGAGTGGATCATGGTGTAGGGGCTTAACGCATGATCTCGTCGGGGCCAACCACACACCCCAACATCAATTAGAAGGAGGCTGGGGAGACATTCATGGGGGTTTTGGGTCACAGGTAGAGCCGGAGGAGGGCAAGGACGCGCTACCGGAAGAGAGCCAGTCCTACGCTCAGGGCTAAACCGAGGGGGGGGAGAATTTGGGGAGTCCATGAGAGATGTAAAATCGATGGAAGGAGAGTATCAAGGAAAATGGAAGGGAGCATGGGCTAGAGAAGGTCGGGGAGTATTATGAGTAAACCGTGGTTAAAAAGAACCGGTGGGAAGCGGGCACTCATCACAATGCGGTGTGGGGGAAAGGCTAAAGGATGAAGGAATTATGATCTATACAGTCGGCACAGCCCGGGTCCCCATTACGAAAAGACGGGGCAGCAGAACGCAAGGAGCAAGAGGATGTCAGAGCTACAGAGATCAAGTAATCTCGAACGAAGAAGAGAGAAGAAAAAGGTTGTAAAGTCAATGGGCTAGCTGATCCATGTGCCCTGCTGGAAGTAGCAAAAGTCAAGCCATTAATTCCTTAATCGAAGTCCAATGGATGGGGAGAAAGGGGCACTACCGAGAAAAACCTGCGGAGGGTCGGGCGAAAAAAGCGGGCAAAAAAAACTTAGTTGCAAGGGGTCAGGACTTAAACCGTACGACAGGGTAGATTTGTTGACAGAAAAAAGAATGAGTGATTAGGGTGGGCCAAACTTTTGGGTCCAGAAGATTCACATTGGGTCGCGAAAGGGAGCGGTGTGAATCTGAGGGGAAGAAAGATTGGGCTGCTTCGAGGAAATTCACAACTCCACCAGGCCCGACACCGCGGAGTGGCCCTGAAAAGTATAATCCAGAGACCTTTAGCCCTAAACAAAACGATGGTATCGAAACGAACTAACAGGTTGAAATGAATTCTCTTGGAAACTGCAACAAAGAAAGAAAGGGTTTCCTTTCCGGAGGCAAGGTAGCCCTCCCTCAGGGGGGGTCAGTAGTGCCCAGGGATCTGCCAAAATTGTTGGGGGGGGAAAAAGGAAACCAGTAGAGTGTCTTGACAGGAATCCGAAAAGGAAATAAGCTCCGTCAGCAGGGAGACGCTCTCCCTCGAAACAACAAAGAGGAGGGAAAAGTATATTTTCGCCGGGGGGAGTGCCGAAAAAAGTGCAAGGGAGGAAATGAAGGAAAGAACAGATACTCGGGTGTTCCTTTTAGGAGACAAAAAAATCTGAGAGTTAGGGCCAGCTGACACTGGGGACAAAACCCTAGGGAGGGTACAGGGAGCGAACAACCCCTAGGGGAAAGACATTGGGACGAGATGGGGAACTGCAGGGGGGAAAAAAAAGGTGTATCCTTGTCGAAAGAGTTTTTGTGCGGAAAGGCTAAGAGGACTGAGTAAAAAAAGGTTCCAGGGCTCAGAAAAAGAAGGGGCAGGTCGGCGTAGTGGGTTAATTGAACTCGAAAGGGAGTGAAACCCCCAGAACATTTGATTCCCACTCCTCTAAACAATAGAAATGAACACTCTAACTAAAGATAACAAAAAAAGGGGGAAAAAATCCCTTAGAAGCGAAAGAGATTGTGTGAGAAACTGAAGTGACTTCATCAGTTTCATGACAAAGGGAAAGAACAAGTTTCTTGGTGCCATGCAAGGAGAAGAAAAGAGATCCCGAAGGTGTAGTATGGTGTTCAGAATCTAACCCCCAAGAAAGTGAAGGAATTGAAAAGGCATTTAACCTGGAAACCGTTCCGTCATCGGGTCAGGGGAACGCATCTAGAAAGGGAAGCGTATCTACCGAAGTTCTTGGATCGTAGGTGAAAAACCGCAGATTTGCGCAGTGTCTTCAAAAAAGGGAGAGGACTTTATGGAAACTAATTGGGGGAATGCCGGGAATCTGTAACTTGGTGAATAGGAGGTTGGCCGCGGGAGAGATAAGGCCTCTAATTCCTTGAAGAGTAACAAAAGCTTGTGGGGGGGCGCGCCAGGGAAAGGGATCGTGTACCAACAGCATGATAAGTAACATCCCCCTTAAAAAAACACAATAGGAAAATCTCACGGAACCATCAGTGGGGGAAGATGAACTAGTCTTATGGCTGGTCGAGCAGAGTTAAAAGCAGAGGGACAGGAACACTGAAAAGAAACAAAAAATGTGAACCAAGCTGGGACCACAGAGGAGCAGAAGATGCCTTAATGGAGAAAGGGACCTTTGATCCTCCACGGCTTTAAGAGAAAAGGGGGGGTGTGAACAACAATAGGACAACTCGTGAAGCATAAGAGATGATGGTCAGGGGAAGGCTAAGAACGAAAACTACCAGCGGCCGTTCACGCACACCGACAACAGGAGCATAGCGAGCGAGGAAAAAGAGGGTATGCACTTCAATAAAAGAATCAGGAAAGGTGTCGTTGTCACTTATTGAAGTCGTTACGGTGAGTGAAGGGGAGGGAGGACTCAAGTGCTCGTCAAGAAAAGGAGATAAAGACTTATATACTGGGGGTGGTAAGGTTTTAATACTGCAAAACCTTGGACGTCAGTAAGACGTGGAACGTCAGGAAGAGAGCATTTAAGTCCAGCCTGGGTAACCCAGGGGGATAATGTACCAAACTGAAGCCATTGGGACATTGTGCTAAAACTCAGGGTGGGATGGTCAAAATCCGCCCATCATTAGCTTACGGGAGGGGAGGGTCTTTGGGCCTATCAGAAAATCTCTGGAGGGAGTGGGAAGTCTCGTATTGAGAAAGCCAATCCAAACCTAAACCTGGGGGGGGAAGGGTCTTTATACGGGGGTTCCTAATGACTCGAAAAAAAATTAAAAAAAAAATACCCCTTATTCAAGGGTCAGTGTCGTAAGTTGGGCACTTTGGCGGAGTGTAAAGGCGATACTCTTGAGTGTCTGATCGTGAAAAGATTTGGGCTGTAATAGGCGACTAATAGTGGTGAGAATCGGGAGGACGGGCGCAGGTTTTGGCACGTGGGGAAAAGGGGTAACTACGTGTAAAAAGGAAAACGTGTACTTAGGAAGGCTTCCGAGAAGGTCGAAATCGCAGGAGGGGGGGCTAAATTAGAACCCAAAGGTTTCTCATGCAAAGAGTGTGTGGTTGGAAAAAATGTTCGACTTTGAATCCCGTTATAGGTCTGTTGAGAACAAGCTCGAAAAAGGGGGAAAGAACCCACTCTAGGTCATCAGGGGATAGGCACCAGATTTGGCAGCCTTGGAAATCGAGAAAAAGAGAGGGGGGGCTACATTGTTGGGAAAAAATGAGGAGGGGGAGAACAAAGCAAACCAAGAACCTTCATGCGATAACTCAGGAACCTGGGTCCTCTTTTTCGACTGGAAGAAGGGGAACTCATCCTCCCATATTAGCCGTGGGGGTTCATGCAGAAGAGGAGTTAGGGTGGAAACGGGGAACGATAACATGGGGGGAAACAAGGGGGGTTGCCGACGCAAAAGATACAAAGAAATGACTCAGATGTCTTGGCAAACAAAAGGTGTAACGGGAGAAATGTCAAAACAACGGCGACTTACGAGGGGTCTATCGGGTGGTAAGGATACGGTCTTCTCCCGCCGGGGGTGGTGGTCGGGAAAGGAAAACGGGAAACTACTGAAAACAACCTTCGGAAACGTGACCCCCTTAATATAAAATTAGTGTGAGGAGACCGTACCAGAAAGGGGATTTCTGGAAAAAGGTCGAATCCTCTGGGAGAAGAGTGGGGGGGGGGGTAAAGCCCTTGCGTGTTTCAAGGATGGTCAAAAATCTTAAGAGGGAATGGAATCCACCGCGCCGGCAGGGGGAAAAAAAACCGCCCGTGCGAAAAGCAGACAAGCAAGAGTCGTGGGGGAAGAATCGTGTCTAGTCAGAGGGAAAAGCGACGACCTGGTGTCGGGGAGGTAGTCCGAAAAAAAACACAACCCAATCCATGAAAAAGGAAAACATGGAAGATGTCGTATACTGGGAATTTCAATTTTGGGTGAAGGGCGGCGGTTGGAGGAGAACGTTCTGGGGAAACTGACGAATGTCTTGAGAAAACTCGGAAGAGCGGGAAAAAAGAGTCAACAACAAGGGGGGAAGAAGAAAAGAGATGATTTAAGACGAAGAGGGTTAGCAAGAATTTAAACTCAGCAAAAGAGGTAGCGCCTAAAGCAAAACAAGGGACAAAAGAACGCACAAAGACTACCGACGCACAGAAGGCTGGGAAGGGTATCCTGTTTTGGGCGAGAGGGTCGGGAGATAAAGAACCAATCTCTGGCGCGGGGTCCTAAGGAAGTCGATGGGAAAGACCAACTTGATGATGGACAACAGGCTGTTTCAGTGGGGGGGGAGAAGATCAAAGTTCTTCGGGAACCGAGAAGGGGATAGTCAGCCATTACTAAAGATGGTGGGGCCACAATGGAAAAATAACCTCAAAGAGAGGATATGGAACGTGCTCCCTAGGGGATCACCGCCCTGGTCGGACTTATCAAGTAATGGTGATAAGGACGGAGAATTTGACTTCTAGGGGGGGAAGAATTCACGCTGTCAGTCTGAAAGGTGGGGGAAGTTAAAGTAACAAAACCCTTTCTCCTTGAACAGGGAGACGGATTGGGAATGGTGGGGGTCTGTAGGGAAAAATAGTTGAAAAGGAGCGGGGGGCTAATTGGGAAAGGGATCCAAAGACTGTTAAAAGTCGATCGGCAAGTTCAAACTCACTCAGGGGAAGTGACTGCATGAAAAGGGAATAGGTTCTGACTTGTTCCAGTGCGCCCGATGTTAAAATGCATGCGGTAGAGGATTCCGGGTAGGGTGATCGGTTCTAACGACTCAACATTGGGGGAACAAGTTCTGACAGGGGGGGACGAAGGGGGGGAAACTAGGGAAAAGCACTGCCCCTTAGGTTTGCGAGCGAGGCCAGCGAGGGGGGGTAAAAAACCTGCGAAAAAGTGGATTGGGCTCGAAAGGGAGGCAGGATTCCGACTCCCACACCCAGAGACCCGAAAAAACCCATCTTGGGCATTAAAGGCACGCACAGGAAAGATTATATCTAGGGGTCTGAAGAAGAAGGCCTTCCTCCTGTTACCCTTCTAAGTGAAAAAAGGACGAAAAACCGTCAAGGCACTCAGAAGAAAAATGCGGCCGAAGTTCCTCTTCAGCGAGAGGGAATCAAAAATCGTAAGCGCACAGCAAAGGTCGCCGAAACAAAGTCCGCTGACCCGGGTAGAGAAAGCTAAATGGTAAGACGGGGGGATTGGGGCAGAATGTAGTAAAGGGATAAAAGAAAAAAAGGAGTCGGGATCAAGGTGGTCTGAAAGAAAGGCCGAGATTATGAACTCCTACTCTAATGCTGATGGACAAGACCCTCCTATCGCAGAAAATGGAGGGACGGTCACCTATTTCGGAGAAAAAAGGGAAAATCATCGTAATTCAGCATTTAACAATGATACCCAACTTGACGGCTCTGAGCCAAGAGCGGAGAAGGGGGCAGTCACGAGGGGAGGGGAAACCTCTAAGGGGGGGGGGAGAACCTCATCAGTCCGGAAGTTCTCTCTGTTATGGAGCAGTGTAAGAAGGAGTCCAAAGTGTTCCGAGAAAAGTGGTGGGCATGACCAATCAATGCAAGGGTGAGTTTTCATGCAGACCTAAGGGGTTATCTACCGACTGAATTTCGAGAGGTTATCTTTGCGGGCTTGACATATGGGAAAGGGGGGAGGGTCTCGAAAGGGTCGAACAGAGGGAGGGGGGTAATATCCAAGTACCGGCGTTGCAAAGATTGTTGTGGTTGAACTTGGAGTAATAGAAAATAGGGGGGGGGGGTACTGCTCACACGTCTAGAATACCTCGGCGCCGAGGTCTACGAATCATTTTGGCCACCGGGTGTGGAAAAAAGAAGGGGGCATGGACCATAAGCCGGACTGTAGCTATCGTAGAAAAGAAGGACAGCGGGGGACCCTGACTAGATCGGAGAGGACTAGGATAAGCTTATTGGGAATTATACACGGGGTAATAGAAAGGGGCAACGGCTTCGGAAAGCACGACAACAAGAAATTGTTTGGGAGGGGCAAGGAGCACGAGAGTCTTAAGAGAAAAACTCGACGGCCAAAAACCAAAAAAGGAGGAGGGCGGGATTCCGTGGGGGGGCGACATGGACTAGCACGTCGGAGAAAGAACAAGACAGTCAAAGACAAATGCGTCTAAAAAGGGGGAGAACTACCTTCCGGTAAAAATCAAAAAGGGTTGAGTAGGATACATACCCCGGAAGAGCAAGTGCTAAAAAATTTACGGGATCATAGACGGAAAGCATGAAGGGGGGGGAGAGCTGGTCGAGCCGGATAAAAAGCAAAAGAGGGGAGGGACGGGCAGCTTAACAAACGGGCGTGGGAACTTCGGTTTGTCGAAAAGTATGACAGGGACCGGGGCCAAG
>Ga0179593_1336589_pt1 | contig 13895 bp, 19 predicted proteins | sample CZODoug2_1_08_16_FD_185931 | JGI IMG/M metagenome (GOLD analysis project Ga0179593, IMG submission 185931) | Vadose zone soil fungal communities from Angelo Coast Range Reserve, California, USA - CZODoug2_1_08_16fungal (PacBio error correction) | ecosystem: Environmental > Terrestrial > Soil >...
AAAAAGGGATGACAATGGTGGGGGTGAGAAAAAGGAAAGGGATTTGGCGTTTGTCCGGCACTTTTGAAAAAAGCATTGGCACACTTGACCTAAGGATGAGTTGTCAGAAAAAAAAGACCTTTTGTGCCGGCGCAAGAAGGGGGAATAGGGAAAAGCCAGCGGGAGAAGTCGAGGAAAATGCAAACACAGTGGCAACAAGGGTGTCAAGGCCCATTGTTTCGCCAATCGGGGTCCCGCACGGCGATGGGGAATGTTGGGGACGAATAAGTGACCCAGCTGGGGATACAAGGTTGTCCGTCGCGAGGGGTACAAAAGGAAAATTCCTGATGGTGAGAGGGGGAACGTGACGGTTGCCCACGACTTGCGAAGGTCTAGACTTGCGCGGCAAAAAGAACCGGGTATCGTAAGGCAGGGGCAAAAAGAGGAAATTGCAGCCCAATTGCTGGCAAGTGGAAAGTTTAGGAAAAGAAGATACCATCAAGAGAAGTTCAGGGGGTCAAGGAAAGGAGAGCCCGGGCTTTTTCACCTGACAGTCCGTTCCCCCAGAAGAGAACCACAACTGGCCAATGATCAAGTCGGTGGGGGGGAAAATGGCGGAAGGGAAACAAGAGTTGTACAGTTGAGGAAAAACGGGGCCCATTCAACCTTTTTTGCCCGTGGTATGGGCAGGGGGACTTAACGCCGATTTTCAACAGGGGGAGTCAACATCAAAAAAAAAATTAGGGTGTTAGGGAAAGAAGAACGCGTTTTTAACCGGAGGGGAACGCCAGTCGTCGCGGGACACTGTAGAGAGGATGTGACGGTGAAAAAGGAGCTGGAAAAAGAATCACTAACGAAAGGAAGGAACTCGGGGAGGAAGTGTCCGTCTTCGAATTTGCGGAACACTGGGGGAAGAGCGGGAGGGGGGGGGTAGCGTCAGTTTTAAGAAAGTCAAAAAGGAAATAGAGGAAAAAGATAGCCCGAGAAGGACAATCAATCAAAGCAAACGATGCGAAAACACAGATCGGTTCTTCATGGAAGTAAAGGAAGGGAGAAGCAACCTAAAAAGGGGACCGGGGATAGGCAAGGAAAATGAACAATAAAACCTGGCCTCAGAAGGAAGGAGGGGTTTTAAACAGAAAAAACACGTTCAGGGGCCAGTCAGGGGAAAGCATCGTCGGGGCCAGGGAATGAAATTTTCTTGGGACTGGGGCGTATGTGCTTGGGAGAGAGGAAAGGAAAAAAGGAAGGCGGGGTGAAAACCGCTATCCAGAAGGCCAAGGACAACACCCCTCATGACCATGCAAGATAAGCTGAAAAACATAAAAGACAGAAAGGGGGACACACCGCCCGTAGATTTCCGAGTCCCATGAGTAAAGGGGGAGGATTCCAGCTGCCCATTTTGTAGAAGGTGAATTGAGTTAGAAAAAGGGGGGGATTTTGGATCTCTCCAACAACAAAGGATGAAAGGGGGGGAAAATACATCCAAAATAAGCCAGGGAGAAAGAACATGACATCCATCTAAATCGGGGCAAAGGGAATCACGAAGGGGTCGAATCACGGGGAGGGAGAAGAAGAGGAAGTGTGAGGGGGGAGAGAAGCTGTCTTGATCGTCGGGGATCTCGTGAACCGAAAGGCTTATTTAAAGGAAAAGAATTGGCCGCGGAAGCTGAACTTCAAGAAGAAAGATAAAAACCTCCCAAGGACAAAAAATTGGCATTCCCCGATTCAAAAAGAACGTTCGACGGACGGGGAAAGGGAAAAACCTAAGGAAAGGGGGACACAAGGCAGGGACCTTCATCGCTGAGGAGTTTGTGGAGGTGGGCATGGGTGGGGAGATCCACTGCAACTAAGGTTCGGGTGAGTTGATCAAGGAAAGGAAAGGGAATAGCCTGAAAAAGCGGAAGGAAAAAACCCAACCCCCAAAAAAAAAAACACTTTTTTTTTTGGCCCGGGAAAGAATTGCGCGAGATCGTTTGAGAAAAAAGGGGGGGAAAAGGAACGCGATCGCTCCTATTCATTCTCCGCCCGGAGGACCGGGGGGGGAAAAGGGAGTCCGAAAAAAAGATGAAAAAGGCTAATTCGAATCCGCGGTAACTTTCAAAGAATGACGGATAGCAGGTTGGAAAGTCGGGGAAGGAGTGAAAGCCAATTGGGGGGGGGTGGGAAAAAAAAAAAAAAAGGAGGGGGGTGGGGGGGGTCCGTTGGGGCAATAAACAAAAAAAAAAAAATATGCAAAAAAAGGTTTGTGGGGAAAAACAAGGAACACCAAAAAAACAAAAAAAAAATTGGGGGTAAAACCAACCAAACCGATCGCAACGCACATAATCTCTTGGAAGAATACCATCGCCAACTTCGGCATTTACACCCGAAAACCGAAAAAGGAAGATTTAAAAAGCACGCCGACCCGCGGAGATGAAGACAAAAGGGGGCACAAAAAGGCGTCTGGACGGCACCTGACATACAACCGGGAATCCAATGGGAGGCCTCTCCCCCCGAAAGACGCGCAAAAAGATTGAGCTCCGTGAAAAAAAAGAAGAAATAGGCCCATCCAAGTATCCAGATATGGGTAAAATTTATGTCCTTTGCCCCAACTCAGGAGAGAGGGGGGAAAAAAACTCCCGCAAGTATTGTAAGAACTGCTTGACGCCAAGGGCAAAACAGAAAGGGGGGGAGGAAGAGTCAGAATCTTGGGGAAAAGGGAAGCAAAATTGGTTGAGCCGCGCAAGATCGTAGAGAGAAGGGACGTGGACCAAGGCACGGCCCGCAGAAGAAAATAGTTTCCTGTTGGCCCGCGCCGGAAGACAACCAAAGGGGGGAAAAAAGGACTGTCCGAAAAAAAAAAAGGAAAACCACAGGGTTCTCGCCATGGCGGAAAACCTATGACCACGACAAATGGGGGCCCGTGACGGAAAAGGGGGGGGTGGGGCAAAGACTTTTCCTCTACGGTAGAAACGAAGCTGTTCTATTACGGCGGCGAGACACATAATCGCGGGAGGGGGAAAGTCCAGGAAGAGGGGGGGCTAAAAAGTTGCTACGTTCCGGCCATCGCCAACCGCAGTTCAGAAAGGGAAAACAGCACCTTTAATCGATCCAAAAAAACATGATGATTAGAAAGAGAGAGTATCTTTGGGCCATGTCTGTTGAAAGAATGAGGGTGGCGTTGGGTACTTCCCGGGGAAAAAAAAGAAAAATCTGGCATTTGCGGGCCGACGTATGGGGTAAAAAAAAGAAAAGCCGTAATAGAAGCAAAGAGTCCTCAGAGCGGGGGAAAGGCCTTCGTACACAAAACCCACTCGGGAAAAACTTTTTCCCAATGGGGGGGAAAAAAAAAAGTTTCCTAAACAGAAAAACTGGGGAGCCTTTTTTTGTCAGAGTGGACCACTCTGGGGAGAAAAAGGGAAAGGGGGGCAGTCGGCGCCTTTGTACAAAACGGGAAAAATCCCTGAGGGGGGAGGGAAGCCGGGGAAAAACTGGGGCTGAATCGACGACCTTGCGCTGCTCGCCAGAACCGGTTAGAAGTTCAAAGGAAAAAAGTGCAGCACGAGGCCAAGGCCACGCCCATTTGGCTTGGGTTTGCCTTGGCGTCAAAAGAGGAAATCAAAGATGCCGGGGGGGACAGGAAAGATCGCACCTTTGGTCCCACCGAAAAAATTTCCAAAAAAAACGATAGAAAAAAGGATAGAGTGTATGCAATTATCAGGTCTGTGGAAATGAAAAGACAGAGGGAAAAAAATCGTAGAGGGGGGGAAGTATCCCGCCACAGTGTTAGGGCCGTTGTGGATGACGGAAGCCGTTGAGCAACCTGGGTACTCAGAAAGAAAAAGTTTACAGAAGGGGAGGGGACATCATGACCGGTCAACGGCGGGTGATGCAACGAAAAAGGAATCCCGTCAAAGTAGAAGGGAGAGGCCGTTGCGATCCTGGGCCTCTCCCTCCAACACGAACTGAAAATCCAAGGAAATGGAGGGGAAACGTACTAAGTTTGTCGCCGGGGAAGGAACGATCGGATCGGCGGAAAGTAAAAAAAAAAAATCCATTTAAAACGAGGCAGAAAAGGAAGGCGCGATAGCTATAAGGGCCAACTCAACTGCGATCGGCATGGAGGGAATGAGAAAGCGATGCTGGCAAAGAGGACGGTTCGAAGTTAAGGTCAAAGGAATTTATCAGAAAACTAAGGGTGCCGGATTAAAATCCATCAAAACCTCGAAAACAGCACGAATGAAGGACGGAGGGGGGGAAAAGTCAAAGCGTCTCCAAGGGGGGAAAGGAGAAGTCAAATTCAAGGGCGTCAGTTAATGGACAATTTGAGTGGAAGATCGATGGGAGGGGTATTGAGGACAGCTTCCGCCTCCAAACGCTGAAACGGGAAAAAACAAGATGAGACCAGTTTGACAAAACCACCTCCTACAAGGGGTACAGAACTTCAAAATAATACATCCAGATGCCCGCCCCGTAGGAATTTACGGATAAGCAAAAACCAGTGAAAAGGTCCAGCCCCGTTTTCGAATGGAAGCGGAGCCTGGAGGGGTGGGAAAGTAGCTATCACAACACCAAACGAGGAGGAGGGGGGAAGGGAGATAAAAACCCAAAAAAAAAAAAAAGGAAAGAACAGTACCATTCTCCCCGGGGAACGAGGAGGAGAATTGACTAAAAAGTCAAGGAATCTCGGCGAAGACCATATTTGAGGTTTAACTGAACGCGGCCTGTCCAGTGCTAAAAAAGTTATGACGGAAAAAAGGAAAGGCTTTATTGTAGCGGAAATTCCGTCCGGCGGAAGATGCTCTAAAGACCCCCACAGCGCCAGCTCACCCGAACTTGCATTCAGCGAAAAAAAGGCTAAAATAAACTAGAGCAACACCAAAAAAGCGAGGTTCAATTAAGACAAGCGAGGAGGGAAGATTTGGAGATGGGCATTAGCCGAACGGAAAATGGGCGGGTTGAGTTGATCAAGGACGCTTCCGGAAAACCGAACGCCGCGTGATTGAAATTAAACCCGGTCACAAGGGGGACGGGATCGCGTGTCTTATAGCCGGCGAATAGTTCCTTTTAGACCGCCCGACGAAGGGGGACGCCTAATCGAACGCCCCAGGGCGCCAAATTCGAATCCCGGCGGGCGGTCAACTTCCGGCGGGCAGGGAGGGAGAAAAAAGGGATGAGGTGGAAAAAAAGCGACACATCGCAGGCTACGCCAAGAACGGCGTGCATTTCACCCGCGCGAAAAAACGGTCCTGTTTCAAGAAGCACAACTAGAAAAGGGGGAAGGAGTGGAAGAACAGTCCGAAACGGAGGAAAAGGTACGAAAGGATACACAGTACAACAGGGGAAAGGGGGGGGGACGACAAGAACGGGAGACATTTCAAACCGTACCTGGAAGATGGCACAAGTCCTCATAGAGGGAGGTGGAATTGGTTTACAAATCCGGTGCGTTCCACTGAAATCAAAGGGAGATGTCGGGAATCGGGAAAAAGGAACAGTGGGGGGGCGCCTATGCTTGGGCTGTCACTGGAAATCAATCACCCAGGAAATTGGAGACAGAGAAAAGACGGTGAGATTCGCAGTCTGGACCCGGACAGAACCAAGAGAAAAGTTGGGCCTGGGGGAAAAAAAAAAAAAGAACGCAAAATCTTCGAAAGGAGGGTCCCTCGGAACCAGGTGAGGCCGTGCGGGAAAAGTATTTGGCCCTGAAAAATAAAGGGGGACAGGGGGGCCGAAGGGGGTGGGGTGGGGGGGGAGAGGGCCCACGAAGATAATTGACGGCGGCTGCTTAACAAACGGGTCGCAGGAACTGTCCGCTAAAGTAGACGTTTGGGTTTGCCATGGCTTACAAGGCCGGACACAGAGCCAAACCGAAATTCAACGAAGGGCCATCATGAAGGGAAGAAAAAAGAGATCTAACACACAAACACGGGAAAGAGAGAGGAGATAAGGGATATGGGCCAAGCGGCTTGTTTGAGAGGGGTGAAGAGTGGGGCAGGGGCCAAGCAATTGGCCACACTAGGGGGAAGAAAAAGTGCATTGAGAATTGTCACGACTGGCCAGGGAAGTAAGAGAAGCAAGATCGCAAGGACAGGCCCTTCGCCAACCCCCTAAGTCGCAAAGGGGGCCTACATTGGGATGGGGGCTCCTGGAAAGGGGGGAATAGGGTGGGATCCATTTTAGAAGAAAAGCCTGTGGAAAATAAATAAAGGGGGGTAGTCGGCCGGTGTACACAGGAAATGATGTATGAGGGGGGGGGCGGAAAGGGTTCACGACTTAGGAATCAAGGATTGCCGAACTCAAAAGAAGAGAGGGATACAGAAAAACACAATCGGAGAAGCCAGGAAAAGGTTTCTGTTAGGTGCAGGAGTGCAAAAATAGTACATCCAATCTTGCCCGTTTCATTTTCAAAAAGATCGAACCGGAGGTTGAAAAGGATTAAGGGAAAAAAAGAGGCCCGGGTGCCAATGATTCGGGGGAAAGGGGGGGCGAAGACAGATGGAAGGCGTATTTCGGGATGAAAAGGGAAGGGTATCCGGGTGTATTTCTAGAGTGGGACCCGCCGATGGAAAAGGCTTCCACTCCTCCGCTGGGATGGAAAACGGGACCTGTTCGGGCCGTCGGTTTGACGAAGACGATCGCTGAAAGGGGGGAGAAGGAGAGAAAGTTGCTACAGGGGAGCTGGGTAACGCATCACGAATCCCATCGAGATGAAAAGGCAAGGATCGAAGTTCGCCCTGTGAAGCCGGGAGAGGAAAGTCGCCAGGAAAAAAGAGAGGAGAAAAGGAATATCCGGGGGAAAAACGCTGATCAAATCGAAGAGCGAACGCGGGGTCTGCAATAGGACAGAAAGAGAATTCGGGTTGAAATGGGACTTCCTCCTGGGGATCAAAAAAAGGTGGCAGGAATTAGGAAGAAAGTCCAAAAATCAAACTCGCCATCAGAGGGAAGGGAATGACGGGATTGGGTTTTGGCTCCAGCGTCCACCCGACGGTGGTTTCCATTGGAACTCAGGCGAAGGGGAGAGGGTGCAGCGGGAAATTGGAGGGGAGCGGGGAGAGGGAGGGGATGGAAGAGATGTTAGAAGTCCGGCTGCTTAATCTCGCATCCCGAGGTGAAAATTAAAGAGCATCACTCCGATCACAGGACATGCACGAGAGCCTGGACAAACAATCGTTGAGTAGAAAAAGCCCTGAAATAAGGGATCCAGTTGCCCATTGCCCAGATATTTTCCAAGAGATTAATGGCTTAAAAAGGGGCTTGCGTGTTGCTGTCGGGTCATAAAAAAAAAGAGGAAAACAAATGGAGAGAAAAAACTCGCAAGAAAAACCATTCTTCCATTCATACCATTAATCGGGGGGCAAAGGTCTCATTCTAAGGGGAGCGTAGGGCATGAGTGAGGGGCAGAATAAACGAAAGGGTTGTGGGGGGAAGACTCTGTCCTTTCAGTGTCAAGGGTTTGATGACGTTAACAAGACCTACTGGGGATTTGTCCCGTCATAAAGGGAACGCCGCTGAACTTACTGACATCAACAGAACACAGACAAGAGACGAAATTTGCAAAATTCCCCGCAGGAAAAACTCAACGTTTCTAAGGACTTCGGCACACCGTCGCGGAGACCGATGTTCAAAAAGCATAGTCAAAGGTCAAACTGATGGCGATGGTGTGATTGGTCATTCTTCGCCGATACCCGGCAAATAATGGTTATGTGCAAAAGGAAGGCCACAGAAGGACTCGGCTGTCCATTATGCATCCTCAGAGGGAGAACTAGGTCGCGTTGAAAAAGATAGGATTAGCATCGAATTTCTTTTCTCCCTTGGAAGGAAAACGAGGAACAGGGGTCCGCTCCCCAGGGAAGAAAAACGAAGCGTGAATTTCAATACGTCAGGGGGGGAAGCAGGATGCGATGAGCCCAGGGAAAAACATCCAGAGCGGCTAGCTGAGGACGAGCGTGCTCAAACGAAAAAAGAAACCGGTCCCGGTTCCCGACAGGGGGGAGTGAAAGAAAAAAAAATTGCGAAATCAGACACTGGAACGAACCGGAACATAAACAAGACTGGCAAGATCCCGGAGCAAAAACGCCAGCTCTGTCTCTAACATTTTCAAACCGGAAATGGGGGGGACAAGGAGGGATTCCTAGCTATCTGGAAAGGGGGGGGGGGAAGGTCATTTTTGAACGGTGCATCGACTTAAAAAAAACGCCAAATATTGCTGAGCTTTCTGAACAAAGGGGGGAGGTGGGAAGAAGTCTGAGATTCGACGGGGAAGCCAGACCGTCGCTAGGTCGGAAAGTTCGCACGTCTTGCCGGCCCCAAGAATCACAAAACCTCCAGTTTCTTGGTGTAGAACGAAGGAAAAAGACAACCTTCTTTATAAAAAGGAGGGGTCCATCCGAAAAAAGGGAGCGCCCGCGAGAAACCCGGGTTGGGATTAAAACAGTGAAGGGCAGGGGAATGTGGGTTGGGGTCGAGGGTCCATCGACGGGAATGAGGTCTGGGTCGAATTCTAGATGACAAATACTGGAGGACGCAAAACGGGGAAAGAGGTCCGAGCCAGGGTGTGGCCAAGGGAGAAAACGGGGACGCCCAATCGAAACCAAATACAAAAAACCTTTCCGAAAAGACCGGTTAGATCGAAAAAAAAAAGGAGGGGAAAAGGGATGCCGTTCTGGGGGGGAATAATTCAAGGGGGAAAAAAGGGGGGGGGGGACCACTTTACAAGGGAAGAAAGAGAGGCATTTCTAATCTCGGGGAAAGGAGCAATCCCTTAATATAACATAAAATCGTAATCGCGACAATCTTCGACAAAACAGTCTGCCCTTGGACACTTGGGGGGGGGCCAAAAGGGGGGTGTCAAGGGGGTACTCAAAGGGGACCTGTGGATCCTTTTTGCGAAGTACCCAGAAAGCCATGAAAAAGAAGTGGAACGGGGGGCGCCGTTTTCCAGGAAAGAGGGGGGAGAAGGGGGAGGCGGGCGTTGACATAGAACGAGAGTGCCGCGCCGCAATCTTGGGAGGGAGCAGTCCCAGTGCAAGCGGCAACCCAGCAAGTGATTCTTTGCCCTTGTCCGTCAAAAAAAGAAGAGGAAAAGAAAATACGTGCCGTGATTTGGGGTGCAGAAAAACGCACGATTTTGGCCATCGGGGGACCACCGATCTAGAAAGATCGCCCGGCAAAAGGTTGGGGAAATGGAGAGAATAGTTTTGCTCAAGGTATTTCCGGCGGCCGGAAAGGGCCGGGGATGAGGGGGGTAGGGCCCGCCAACGAGGGTCCTTCCCCTCCTCAACCCTTGTAACTTCGGAAAACGGTGAGTGATCGTGAGGAAAGGAGGGAGGAGGGGGGGAAAGTAGCAGATGGAAGTAAATCCTGGAAGGAAAGAATCAAAAACTTCCTCGGGGGGAAAAAAGGTGTCAAAGGCGTGATTCGGATTCGCCCCTTGTGAGGACTCGGGATCGGACGGGAAAGGCGGAGTCAAGGGAAAAAGGGGATTAGAAAAGGAGAGGTATAAGAACATCGCGAAAACGCACGATGGAACTCTTCGCCTATTTCATAACGATATTCGGTTCATTGGCTCAGGGGGGGAATAAACTCCACCCGAAAAAGGTGTCCAATTCACAATAAATCACAAATCAAATAGGGGGGGACCTCTCAGCGTCTCCGGGGGTGCCAGCAATCAAAGCGAAGGGGGAGTCCTTTTGTCGTAAAAAGGGGGAAAACGTGGAGGAAAAGGATGGGAAAGGAAAAGGTTCAGCTAAGGGAGAAAATGGTAAAGGAACGGGAACACAATGAAGAGGGGGGAGAAAACGAAAAAAGAAAACGATAGGAAAAAGGAAAGAGGTTCACAAAATCCATCCAAAGGGGACAAAAACCAATATACCGTACGCTCCCAAAGCCTGACGTTTACAGCGTTCCATAGGGACGAATGGTATTTGCTGGGCATTGCGGTGGAAGGTAATGCTCCTCAAGGGGGAGTGGAAAATATATGAACATCAAACAAGACTCCCTACATACCTTAGGGCACTCTTTAACTAGGAATAAAAGGAGGTAGGAAAGGTCGTTTTGCGCGAGGGCTTTGACTTTTGCAACTGAAGGGATTGGGATCAATTCAGGACCTATTGGGGGTGGGACATAAAACGCCGCGGAAATTCAAAGATCGACTCCCACGCCAGAAAAAAGCATCCACGGACATTGACCCCGCGGACGTTGAACTACATGAATGAAGAGTCGCTGGAATGTTCAACACCGATGAATAAAATGTAAGGTATGGATGGAAGTTAATCACTGCCATCAGCGGTGTCTGGGGAGACGTCATGGGGATGAAGAACCGAATCAAAGGATGCAATTCGTGAACGCGTTGCCATCGTGCATGAAGAGGCGGGGTGTGAAGGGAGACTGCATGGACACAGCTGTCATCCTCCAGGAAACGGACGCGATTGAAGGCCGAAACTCTCCCCAGGCTCAGGAAATAGGACCGCGGGAACTTGCAATCCGGGTGGGTGATTCGTGGAAAGGGGCAGAGCAGGATCGCAAACTGCACAAGCTCCGGAGACGCTTCAACGACGGGATTTCACCCGATTAACCGTTCAAAATTATTTCCGAAGACATATGAAAAGTCTGAGGGGGGGAGAAAAGTTATAGGGGGCAAGTGCACATTAACACTGAACAAGGTGTACTTTTAAACGGAACGCGCCGAAGAGATGGACGACATTGTCCACGACCCGGAAAAGGGGGGGGAAAAGAATTCGGACTAGAGGGAAAATGGATTAAAGGAAAATCAGAGAGTCGTTGACTCTAATCACGTAATGGGGATTTACTATCTTGCTTACTCAAGGTCAAAAAAACAAATGGCGTGGCCTAGAGTCATGGTGCAGCACTGGACGGCCTCGATAACCCGGTTGGTAAAAAAGGAGACGTTCGATGTCGCAAGCCAACGCCAATAATCACCCTAGGGTTAGGGGGTTTAACAGGCGACTGACGACAAAAATTTTCCGCTGGGTCGAGCGACAAACTCCCAAAAGCTCGCCCAGTTCTGAAAAGTGGAAAGGGTGCCGCGAAAAGGGGGTCCCAAAGTGGGATTGGAGAAAGGGGGGGGGTTTTGGAAGGCTGGTCGAGGACGGAGACCGAGCTGCGGGTCTGTACTCTTCTTGAGGAGGAAACAGGTGACCATGTCAGCCGAGGGTCTTCCCGTTCGAGGGCAGGCCAATCGCCAACCGGTCATTCAGACCTGGAATCCAATCACTTTAATATCTCCTAGCCCCAACAAATGAAAAAAAAAAGATATAAAAGCAGGTCAGGGGGTTGAATAATGCCAGGGGCGAGGGCGGCACGTTTCAACTTTTCCAAAACGGGGGAGAACCTACAAAAAACATTACGCCGTTTGGTGTCCAGAGCCTGAATCATCCCTCTTTAGAATCTCGGAAAAAAAACAACATTCGGGCGTCCCCAATTTTCCCGGGGGACAGGCCCACTCCGTGGTCTCCAAGGAGAACCTTTTGGGGGGAATGGTGGGGAGAGACCAGCAGAAGTTTGTCGTCGGCCGGGGGGAAAAAAAATGCCCTGAGGCGGCGGGCCGGGTTCCAATGCGAATAGGTCGGTGCAATCGCCATACACGGGGATAGAGGGCTTCCGGACCAGCAGCAAATCTTCCTGATCCAAACTGTGCTGGTTTGACCAAGGGGGAAAGTAGTAATCATACTGGGTTTTTCAGGAACGACCGTTGGGTTCCAATGACATTCCTTTGAATAACGCCTAGATAAACGACCTTGGCGTGGCAGTCGGTGGAAAGTCGCGTCTGACTTTCGATCCCCAAGGGTTTATCTGGAGGGGGGGGTACGTAAAATCCTGCACAGGGGGGGTCTTCTACCGCCCTTTTCATAGGAAAGGAATCAGGACCGTTTTCGGGCTCGGGTGAAATTCACGAGGAGGCGCTGGCAGCGTAGCAGAGGGGGGCAAGTTGCCTAGGACCTGGAGGTTAAAGCATCACGAACTAAAGAAGGGGGAAAGGAAGATTGAAGTGAGAAGGTCGCCAAAGGGGGGGGATGGTATCGGGGGGCTGAATTCTGGGAAAGGGTCCTAATGGCGGAAATGGCACGGAGAAGCGAAGTACACTCGGATAAAGAGGACAGAAAGGGACGAATAGAAAACGAATTGGGGGGAACGAGGTCGGAAGCATAGTCATTCCCTTTATCAATCAACAAATTTGCCGGGGGTATCAATTCCCCAAATACGACGAAAAGCAAGCCGTATAATGAAGGACTTTTGACACAAACGTAAAGAGGTGCCAGGCAAAGGAACAGAGGGCGTCCTTTTGGGACCGCTGTAATGCAATTTGTATGGAGCGGGGATCTGCGTAAGGATGAGTTCAGCTTCAAAGGGGAAGCTGAGACACAAAGGTAGTGAACGAGCGAAAATCCAAAGTGGACACAGGAGACGAACAACATCAAAGAAACTATCGCGAGGGGAGGAGGACCGCCATAGAAAGAACGGCGCCCCGATAAGTCTGGAACCAAAATCGTTCCCAGTTCGAAGGGATATGGAGGGGGAAACCCTGGCGGTTGGGTGGAAAGAGAGAACCACCACGAAAAAGAGAGAGATCAGCCACGCAAGCAAAACAGGCGAAAGAACAGAAAACCTAAAATGCGAAACTGGGATGGAACTCTCGCCAAAATTGTAGCGGTCAAGTAAATAGAAGGAGGGGAGGTGAATCCATCTGGAAGGGGATGCTATCGTCATGATGGTGGATGCTCTTGGTAAAAAGGACCTCTTTATTTGTCCCGGAAAAGATTTCCAGCCGGAAGCGAGGGAAGTAAGACCCATCTCTCGAAAGGAAGGGGGCATAACCAGGGAAAAGGAAAGGGACCTGGGAGCATGACGGGGCAACAGTCGCGGTGAAAGGGGGGGTTCAAAACAGGCACCTTCATCCAAGCACTCACGAAGTGGGGAATGGATGGTGGGAGTATATCCAAATTTTTCTTGGGGGGGGGTGGATCGAATGAAGAATTCCTCGGGGTTCAGCGTTCTTGAAACCGCGTTCCATCTTCGCGGGAGACGGAGTGGAAAAGGATCGAGGAAAAGATCCTTTTCTCAAAAAAAAGGGACGCGACTGGATAAGAGCCGCTCAAACAAACAAATTCGAATCCTCTGTAACTTGACGTCCGGTAAAGCATGAGGAGTTCGATTCTTGGGACAGCCCAGGATCGCAACGCCCAGAAGAGAAGGAGAACATAAGAAAAAGGAAAGTAAAAAAGAAGCGACCGGTCCGGGGAGAAGGAAAAGAAAGGCGAGGGTAGAAAAAAAGTTGGGGAATCTCGGCACGTATACACATACAAATCTACACATGTTGAGGGCCGCTCCTAAAAAACCCTAGCGCCTGGAAAAAACAGAGTCACGTTTCGTTACCTAAAGAGAGATCGTTTCCCATAATTGCGGGAAAAGTCTCAAGAGAACAAAAAAAAAAAAAGAACGTGGACATCGGGGGGGGAGGGGGATATCGTTCTTCCTCAAGCAAGAACGGGCGTTACTCTCGAAATAGGTAGTTCACTGGACGTCTCGACGGATCACCTTCGGGTGAAAAGGAGAGCGTTCGATCGCAGTAGGGGGGGGGGAACTCGGCCCTCCGGAAGAGACACCAAGAAAGAGGGAAAAAAAAGTGTCACAAGGGCGTAAGTCACATTGTCCGCTTTCGACAAAAAGGAGAAAGAAGGTTCTCTAACCAAGGGGGGGAAAACAAACCGCTATGGGGGGAAAATTCCAACCAGTTACGGGTGGGCCATGTCTAATTGGGAGGCATGTTCAGCAGGGGACTGAAAAGAGGGAGGGTCAGGGCGAGCGACAAGTCGCTCAAGGCCCCGTTGTCCGCTAGTTGAGTGAAATTGTGAAACCAATTTCTGAACTTGCTCAAACCGCATTTCAGAAACAACAGGAAGGAAACATCATTT
>Ga0179593_1347438_pt1 | contig 13895 bp, 11 predicted proteins | sample CZODoug2_1_08_16_FD_185931 | JGI IMG/M metagenome (GOLD analysis project Ga0179593, IMG submission 185931) | Vadose zone soil fungal communities from Angelo Coast Range Reserve, California, USA - CZODoug2_1_08_16fungal (PacBio error correction) | ecosystem: Environmental > Terrestrial > Soil >...
GCGGAACGCAAGTACAGGCGCATGGGCAAGTGCTCAAATGCAACACACAGCCGGCAGCTTGTGGCCTGTGAAATCTTCAATGCAGCCCCTGAAAGGAACTCCACACACCAGACCATCCTGGTTCCAAAAATGAAACCCCGGGGGAGGGGCGAGCAGCACACGAGGAGATACGATCTTCTCGTCAGACCAACATAACAACTGGCCAACAAAACAAAAAAAGGGCGAGTACGAATCGGAAAGAGATCCCACCCGACAGATGGAAGCAACAGGGCGAACAGTTTTCCGAACGTATCGATTCTCGGTAGAGTACATTAGGGGTGGGAAGGAGAACCAAAGAAGAATTCAGGAACCGCGGCAACAGTGCAAACCCCAATCGACGGAGACCCAGCAACAATCATTGTGAGTCACGCTCCGCTGTAACGGAGACGAGGGGGGTTCCCAGCCAAAAAGACCAAGGAGCGGCCAGAGATCCGACACTACAGCAGAGAAAAAAAAAGAGTCAAGTAGGGGGGCCAGCGGGACGTGACATACAACTAGGTCCGTCGACCAGTCTTGCAAAGAACGATGGTTCAACGCACCACCAAAGAAAGCGGCAGGGAAAAACAAGACTCCGACAGGGATGCGGAGGATTCACACCCCGACGCCAAAAACCACCAGCGAAACACGCACATCTAGAATTCTTCGTCGAACAGACTAGAAGGACCGTAAAAGCGAGAGAAAAAAAGACGAAGCCGAACGAATCCAAAACGGAACTAAGGGAAATAGGGAAAACCCATTCAGGCTCGAGTGTCATGTTACTTTTCTACCCGTTCACCCAGCGCCCAAGCCGGCAAAAAGTGGCAGCGGGAATAAGAATAACGGACGCGGTTCAACGAAGGACGGATAAAGAAACTTAGAGGCGAGAAAATATCTCAACCTGCGCAGCAGAATAACCACCTGGACACAGGGGGACAGGGGGGCTCACCAAGACACCAGAAACCCCGACCGAAGTCAACGGGACTATCGCCAAAGGCGGATCAGTGGGCCACTGGGCACGAGATCAAGAAGTACCGTAAGCTTATTAGCGCCTCCTGCGATAAGCATTATACAAAGCGCGGCGGCACAAACCCCCCGCCAGGCGCGGGACCTGCTATCCGGGGATCTTACGCAAAAGGAGAAAAAACGAGTCGAACTATAACCGCGGAGGAACAAGGGTGAAAAAGGGGTCGACGGGCAGCACCCCACCGCTTAAAGCGGGAATACAAGTCGCGAACAGCGCCGCGGCATGGTTGCAAGGGACTGACTAGAGGACAGTGGGAAAACACCGAATCATTATCGTGGACGAGGGGAGTCTTGAGACGGGGGAACGACCAGGGAGCCCCGGAGGCATCCGCACCCGCATGATCACAATGTCAACGGAGCGTTGGACAGTCTTAAACGAAAACGAAAGGAACACCTAGAAAGAGAAGCAGGTTGATGACAGACCACTCAAGGACGCAGGTGACTTGCCTGGTTGCACGCGATCCTGGGACAGGGGCAAAAAGGGCAAACGACGTCATAAATGGCCAGAGTTAAAACAGTCGAGGCGCGAAAAGCACAGTAAAGGGGTCGTCGAGAGAAGGACATTCCTCAGAACTCGCGGATGACTCCGACTTCTAAGCGAAGGAAGAAAAAAGGAAAGAGCCGACTTCGGGCACAGATCGACTGTAAGGAAGGTCCGAAGGAAAAAACTAACTTCGAGTGCACTTAAATCCTCGCAATCAAAAGTAATAGTGAGGACGCTGGGGGGGGTTCAGGGGTGAAAAGAGCAACCCGATGACTCGCGTTAAAAAGGGAGCCTGCGGGCAGAAGGTACACAAAGGTAGCAGGGAACACACCACATGAAACCCCAGACGCTAACCGAGGAACACCGAGCACGCAGGCTCGGCACAGACTACCGCGCCTACGGCAATATGAAAAAGACCAGGGTAGGCCCAGACAACACCCCAGAAGCAAGTGAAAAGGGGAAACCCCAGGTCGTCCGCGTCTCACGAAAGTGTCGGCCTGAGAAGGTGGCATCGTCGTAACGGGACGATCCGGGAGGGGTTTCTAGGCAAATAAAAGCCGAGAAAGATAAACTGTGACAAAGTATTGGAAAGAATGGGCGGGAGGGGAGCAAGGCGAGGGGAGGAGAGGTCGACACCACTACCGCAGGAAGAACAACCTACGGGCATGCGCAACACGACTACCGCCTCTTTTGAACACCACGCAGGGCACACCGTAAAAAGACACCGACAGAGATGTTCGAGCCGACAAGCCTCAAAAAAACAAACCCAACTGGGGACGATACAGGCGATCCAAGGGACACCGGGGATGAAGGCCTGGCATGGCGTGTTTGCCGAGGGGGCTTATGACCAATCCATGGTGCACCACCGAAAGAGAGTGTCAGCACACGTCACGATCAGAAAGCAGAGTACCATGTCTGAATACCCCAAAAAAGGCTCAACCAATGCCGCGAACCACGAAACACTAAAAGCGCGGACACTATTGAGAACAGAATAAATCATCTCTTCTTCAATGTCCGGGAACGTATGACAGACCGAACCCCAAAGCTCTGCATCAAAAATAATAGGAAAAACGGGGGAAAAAAAAGATAGCCAGGGAGGAAGGTGTCGAGCCACCCGAGGGAAAAAGACACAAAGTACCACAGACACCGTCAGATCATCAGCACTTCGCGTCGAAGCGATCTCTCGGTACAGACCCTCCGATCCGTCGCGGTGATGGTACGACGCTTTCACCGGTGGGGACAAAGCGGACCACACTCGGAACCGGCATCGAACGAACACGAAGAAGGAACAAAACCAGTTCACGCTTGAAAACAGGGCTACGAAACAACACGCCAAAACACTCGGACTCGGCAACCCGGGGGAGAGGAAAACGGACCCAATGACACATTGCCCGAGGAAACCGGAGCCAACCGAACCAAACAATGAGAGCGAAACTCGGATACCAGATTGTTCCTGGGGAGAAGTGGAAGGCCCCCCTTCCCCGTCCCCAATGGGTCGACTTGTGCCCTCTGCACAGGGCTGGTACCGTTTCACCCGCTGGCCTGACCGATGAACACCACTGCCAAAAGGGGAAATACTCTCGAAACCATACCAGGTGGCAGCCACACCGACCAACGCCAATACGAGACCGCGCGAACGAGGAGAGGACTCACACAGATAAACCCACAACATGCTACGCGCTGTACGAATTCATGAGACAGAGATGACAGTCAAGCGCGCTCACAAACAACGAAAATGCTACAACACGGGGGGAAAGACAGTCGGGTCGTAGGGGCGCCAAGAGCGGAAGGCGGCAACGCGCAGAGGCTTGAGTGACGCAAAAAAGGCAAAGCACCACAAAGGAGCAAACCGACCGCGCAGGGACGTCGAAAGAAGGACCTGCAGGCCGGAAACGAGGACCTGAAACTATACGGGAGCGGGAAAACAGTGCCCGACCCTGAATGGCCCCGGGAAAGGTCCAGCATCCACGCAAGCGTTCGTGAAAGGCGTAAACTTAGACACGGGGAAACACAAGTACCACCCGCCGCCGAGTACCTTTATTGGGTCAACGCAGAGCCCCCCGGTAGGACAATCGGCAACTGGCGGCAGTACGATGAGGGAAAGCATGGGAGCAAAAACACACGTTTAGAACGAATAGCAAAAAACTCGTCGGAGTCAGTAGACCGTGAAATTGTAGTCGGAGAGGGGAATGGGAGAAATCACCAGTCTTTATAGTAAATATGCACGAGCGAAGTTTTGCCGGTGCATTCTCGAAGGGAACTTTCTTAAACAAAGGAGTGCCGACGTGAAAGGGCGACAATGAGGAGGTTCCCTGGAGGATGCGGAGGTTTGACTTGGTAGCTACACAGTCCAAACGGCCAACTCAAAGCGCCTTGGAAAACGGTGACAACATCACAACCAAGGAAGGGGGGTGGACCACCAACCGCCGTATCTTACACACGCAAACCAGAGATCCAAAGTAAACCAGGCAAGACACCTTGCCCGACCACCGAGATAAAGTGCTTAGCAACGAGGCGGATCATTGATCGAGGGGCCGCTGGGGCTGAACAGGCATACTACCTCTGCGAGGGACAGGAAAAGTCGGCGCTCTGGGCGCCGGCCACCACCATCGATCAAATGACAGTGCTGACATTCCAACACGAAGCGGAAACGAAACCTCAGAAGCTGGACTTCACAGAAGGGTTTAAACGCCCGCAGACCCGGCAACAGAGGAAACAAAAACTATAGAGGTCAACACAAACAACGTAGGATGACTCAGCGGCAAAAACAGCTCAGGAGCATAATCTGTAAAATCAACAGATGATGATAATGAAGCGGCCCCAGTGTCGTGGGGCCGCAGGAGAATGGGGGAAACCAATTCAAAAGCCATACGAGGGGGGGGCACCGCATCTGTCCACACCCAAATCCACCCAACCACGGCAGGAAGATTCGGAAACATCCACCTTTCAGATAACAACGAAGAAAAAGCCGGAAGCAGAGCATTCAGAATAATTCTGCTCCAACTAGCAGGGCCCGAAGCCGGAGGCAGGAGTACGTCCAACGACCACACAGGGACTAGCACACACGCGAAGAAACGGGATGACCCGGCACAACACCGGTGAAGGGAAAACCCCGGGGCCGAAGGTTAACGAACCCAACAAGCTGCAAAGAGGCAAACAGAATCGAAGAATATGTAGGCAAAGACGACGAGCTAAATCCGGCCACGGGTCATCCGCCGAGGCGGCAAAACCAGCAAAGATTAGGCACTTTCAAACGCGCCAGCCGAAGGACACACGGGGCTGGGAAGGCGAGTCACATACCCCATAGAGATAAACACAAGGGCCGAACGCATCACGAGAGGAAAGCACAAGGCAGTTGTGGAAATCAAACGAGAAATATCCCGCAGTTTACTCGCCGACGACGAAATGCGTCTGGCCCCGACGCAGCGACTGAATAGGAACAACCAGCGGCCGTCGAGTACCCAAGGACCGCAAGTACAGGACACGCAACAAGTCCACCAAGTATCGGAGATCTGAACCTCGTCTTTAAACATTCGGTCACACGGGAAAGGGGCGACGAATCGGAACCAGGGAGCGAAACAAAGAAGGCTACCGGAATTGGTAGTCACCCAACATCAGGCTTGGCCGGGGGGTGAAACCGTGCGACCATGGGGGATCGGAAGTAAAAACCGAGGGGCCTAGGGTGGAAGTCAGAGGCCGTGCAATCGAAACGCTAAGTCCGAGGCTCCAGCCGAGCGGAAAGGGAAGGAGGCGGGGCCGGGAAGTTAGCCAGAATAACGCGGAGCCCTAGACAGGCTGAGGGGATAGGATGATACCGCCAGATCGCTCTACAATGCTCAGGAAGGGGGGATGGGCCTGCAACGAGCGTTCTTCAAATAAAAAACTGGGGAGAAAGGGGCCTCTCCGAGGGTGGGACATACCTGCGGAGGTGGGGCAAAAGGCGCGGGGATGACGTAAACAAAACACAGGTTCGCTAGAGAGGAAGGATCAAGAGAACCAATCTAGAAACGAACAAACAGACTCTCAGAAGGAGTCTCCCCACAACTACATTCCATCCGACTAACAGTCTCTAACTGTACCGAGTGAAGAAAAGAGGCAACGGCAAAAACATCTCAGCGGGCACTAGGACCGCATGCCCCAGAAGCGGACAAATAGAGAGGAGGGGGGGCAATCTAATGTCGTAGCTATGCGCTTAAGAGCCGAGGGGACGAACCCATCTTCCAGACCCAACCTGTACCGATGGAAAACGGGACATGTACACCATCCAGGAAGATAGAAAGACTGCATACAAAAACGACTACAGCGGCCATCGCTGGGGGCCACGGAGGAGCAAGAAGACAGCAAAGGACGAGCATTGAGGTCGGGATGGTGGAGCAAAAGACCTGTCGGATGAATAGGGCCACACAGACCAAGATCGGCGGAAAGTACCGGACAAAATGAAACCGGTACGATCCGGGGAGGAGTTTTTCACTTCAACAAAAAGACAATCTGCATAAAGCGGCGGAAAAAGGGCGGGAAAAAAAGTGCCATAAAAAGGCAACCGTGGCGAGAATAACAAAACCAACCCGAGACTGACAAAGAGAAAGCAATATGTTCACCAAATTGGATACGCACCAGAAAAACCCAGCATGACCGGGACCTCACCACGACCGAGATAGAAACGGAAGGGGAGGGGGAAAGAATCGGTCAGGGCCTCGAACTTTACGCCGGAGGAAGCTGGGGCCTAACCGGGCTTTGGCACACGAGCGCGGTGGGGCTACCATAATTATCGCAAGCTCTGAAGTGTCGACCCGAGAAACTCACAGGTGGAGCCAGGACACAAAATGTCAAAGACTCCGATCGTGAAAACCGGGAACATATCATGAGATGAGGCGCGGGTCTGCGAATCCTCAAAAACCAAAGCAGATAGTACCCAGAACACCGCATGAAAACACAACGCTCTCGGCATAGTCTTGGGGCTCTAGGACGAAACCGGCACAGTAAGAAAAAGAGAAGAAAAGGGGGTTGCAGAGGACCCGGATAAAAATCGAGTAGGACACTCGTAGCGACGGGTAGCCAGGATTCGTGGGCTTACATGCTATACCGTCTTTAATGGGGACCACAGGCTCGCGGAGGACATCGAATCGAACACAACTCCGCAAGAGCGAAAACACAGCCGATGAGACGAAATCTCACGCCTTGAAGAACCCTCAGAAAAGTCACACGCCGATGACAAAAACACGAGATCAGGAGAAGCGAGCAAGGGCCCGAAGAAGTGTGGACAAGAAAAGTCCATTCCAACAACGTCCGCGAGGGGACGGAGGACAGCACACTGTCACACGTCCTTGAATGCAGATCGCCAAAGGTCACGTTTTCGAGGTATTGAGGAGGTTCGAGAGAAGAGGAAGGTCGGGAGAAGGGTCACAGCTGTGGAATAAGGTACGGACAAAAACCTCCTTACTTCAAGAGACAGGGTCAGTAATACAACCCACATGTACAAGGTCTCGAAAGGAGTAAAACTGTGGGGAGAGAGGGAACAAAAGGAGTAGAAGGTACACCAGAATGGTCTCGGGAGCTGGGAAGGGTACTGATCCAACAGCGTGGAGGATCGGAAACACGCAAAACACAACATCCGCAGAAACATGCCGTGTACATGCACCTCTGGACGCTAGGGTAGGAGAAGACCAAATGATCGCCACAAGACCAGTCCCACATCGGAATTGAAGATCAGAGGATTCGAAAAAAAAGGAACATACGGAAACTTGGACAACGCAAGCCTAAATCGGGACAATTCAAAGGGTCAGATATTCTGAGGAGGGATCGGTTCCATGCCTATCAAACAACCGCGGGGGGTCTGACGAAACGGGGTTAAAAGAGTCGCCCTAAGAACTTACGTGGCCTCGCAGAACCATCTATGTGAAAAATAAAAAACTCACGGGAGGAAGGGTCAGCCCAACATACAAAGACGGCCCTGGGCACAAAAGCTGCGGCAGGCGCGGTACGGACCGATGCGAGAGAAAGGGACGTAGAGAGTGAATCTGTTGTTCCATAACTGGAGGCGGACCAGGAGAGTAGAATAGAACGGTGGGCGGGCGAGGGCTTCTCTCCAGAGTTATTTGTAAAAATGCAGTGGAGAGAGCGGGAGACGTTTGAAAAATTAGCGCAAGGCTTTGACGCAGCCCCCTTCTAAGAACGGATAGCCGTAATACTGTGAACAGTCTCGATGGAGGAAAAGGAAAGATGCACTTCAAAATGGAAGAGTTTGGAGCGGGGAACAGAAAACCGCAAGGTCAAACCACACTCGCACCTTGTAACAGGGGGGGATGGGCGCCAGCACACCCAATGGATGGACGTGGCCCACCGGCTGGGCGAAAGCCAATCGGGAGAGACGCGGGACGAAGAGATCAACAACCTCACCCGCCACCAAAGCACCCAAAACGGAAACGAATAACACTTAGCCGCAAAGCGGGGCTGCAAAAGACGCGGTACCGGAAAAAGATGGTCATAGTGGTAAACCAAACGTGCGCGGGCTCCCCCCAAGGGACGTAAACCACCCAGAAGAACAGCGCAGCGGGGTACAACAATCTAGAACAACATAAAAGGAGTCTGCAGGTGGGCAGAAAGGGAAAAACACACTACCAGACACGTTATACCCAAAGGGCCAAGAGGCGGGGTTGGCCAAGAAAGAGATGAGGGGTGTAAAACCGGACAGAAAAGTCGAGCAAAAACAAGAGGAGGAGGAATATGGACAAGATCGGAACAAACGAAGGAGCGTACTGAAGCGTCTGACTCACAGAGGAGTGTCTCCTCTTCCATGTGGGGCACGGAAGGCAAGAGGGGGGTTAAAGAGCTCGCAAAAACAGGCCACAAACACAGAGGATATAGAATCTAGATTCTTCTAAAGGAAAGTCAAACATACACAGCCATTGAATAAATCGGAAAAAAAAGAGGAATTCATCGGTTAAAAAAGGGGAGTTCCTTTAGTCGAGGCAGAGTGTCCGAAGGGAAAAATACACGAAAAAACTCTTTAAAAGGCAGGGGTAAAGAGGGGAGGAGCGAGTTTGTGGTACGCAAATGAAATAACAGCGCCACAGCTGCCCTAAAATTCCACCACCGCACGGAGACAAAAGAGGAATGGGAAAAGGCTGGGGAAAGACGTCCGAGAGGTTCTTCGAATGGTAAAGGAAATGAAGATGTCGGACTAAACCATAAAAAAAATGAAACTACCCACGAAAGGGGGGACAAAGGTTACACAACACAAAGCCTCAGAGAACAGCCACGAAAAAGGGGAGGCGGGCAGCTGAAAAAAAACGACGACGAGAAGAAGCGTGGAGTTCCTTGCAACTAAAGGAAGACAACAGGAAAGAAACGAGACGGGGGAGGCCCGACGCCGGAGCACGAAACAAAAGTGATGCAGAGCAATCACACGAACCGACACCACAAGGAAAAGCCGACGCGATATGAGGACCAATGACACTTCCGAGAGCTTAAACTTTTAAAAGAAAAATACGGAACCAGACCAGGGAAAGACAAACAATCAGAGTCGGCCAACCACCCCCTAGTAGGAAAAACGACGTTAAACCTGCTGCACACCCTCGCGGGAAAAGGGGGAGAAAAGAGAAAAGGTCTAGAGGGGGGAAGGGGTCTAGACTCGCCTGGGTTTGGGGGCCGAGAAGTCTTTTCAACCGAAGAGAGGAGTAACAAAGAACGAGGTGGAAACGATAGCGTGACGTCGTACGACCGGGAATAATGCAGACCACATCAAGGACGCATGGCTGACCACGGGGCGGGCTTTTTACTTACGAAAACGACAGGGAAAACAGAGAACTAGGAATCAGGGAGGGGTTGAGGACTCCAACCTACCTTGGTGCGCGAGTAAGAGTGCCACAACATGCCAAATACAGAGGGGATACCACACTCCTTCCGCGAAGGAAGAAGTCGAAGAAAATGGCCGCCGACCGATCGTCAGAAAGGTAGAAAAGGTACGGATCAACAGAAAAGGAGAAAAAAGTTCCAGGACTGAAAATTTCCCCAAAATCGGGAAAAAGAACGAAAACGAGAAGAGACTTAAGTTCACAAAATCAAGACAGAAGCTGCGTACGGCCAGAACACCAGAAACACGACAGAAGCAAGGCATACACCTCCTAGTAACCGAAACACAGGGGAAATACAAAAAAGACAGTTGCGGGTCGGGCAAGGATGGGGCTTACCCAGAGATACGACACAAGCGGCGGGAAAGAAAAGGGAGTGGACGACAGCCTAAAAAAGAAGACCTACGCTTACCCAAACGCTCAAAAAATGAGAAAAACGAAAGAATTACGCGGCAATACACAACAGCAACTGACGCAAATGAAAATCAGGGTCCGAGATACTCTTCTGGATTGAGGGAATACCAAAATCAAACGTCGTCCTCGTCTCTACAGACTGCCGCTATAGAAGAAGATCGGGTGAGCACAGGGAAGAGGCGAAAGAGAGCAGACGGTCACCGGAGAAACCTTACCGACAAGAGAAACCCGAAGATATTCCACCAGGACGAAAATATCAGGAGGGAAATAGATAGCTATAAACCACAGAGGGAGTCCAATAGGACAAAACCAAAAACCGGCAACAAAGAAGGGAATAAAGAACGGGCGAAACACAAAGAACTCAGACAAACAAAAGCATATCATAACCCGGCGCAAAATCAACCCAGACGACGATAAACAACAACAAGGGGCGCGCGAGAACAAAAGAGATCGATACAACAGCTTCGTACCATATCTGAACTGCAGGGGTAGGGGGAAACTGGAGTAAGAGGAAGTGGGGAAAACCTAAGGAGTGTTCTCGCAAAAAAAGTCGCACCCCACGAACGACAGGGAGGGGCGGCGTAACGCATAGCGGACGCACAACTTCCAAAAATCAAGACAAAATACACAAATACCCAACTAAAAAAAAAACGAGAGGAACCGATGAGGCAATATCGCAAGAAGGGAATGGGGGGAGTCGGCACAGTTAGACCAATATCGCAACTGACTCCATGGAAAGCCTATAGAATAGAAAACGGAAGGAGGTCGAGGACGAGGACGGGGGAGGGTTCGATAAAAGGGAAAAAGGCGCTGGTGGAGGGGAGAAGATCGAGAACTTCGAGGAACCAACGGTGGCGAGTGTCCCGGAGAAGGGCCCCGGGATGGGCATGAGTCTACACTTCAGGGTGCAGAGACTGACAGACTACTAAGACACAGAGGTGAAGGAACAATCGCGGCAGAGAAAAACCAAGTGCAAGCAGCCACCACTCTTAACCAACTCGCCCTCGAGGAGGGGGAGGCTTTGCGAGGCTTTCAGTGACTCTAAGGGAAGAGGAGGGGGAGGTCAGAAAGCGCAGGCAAGTAGAAAAACTCATAGCCTCAGCAGTGTTTACAAGGGACTGAAAGGGACGGAGGTACCGTTTCTAGATCTGTTTACCCGGTTAGGATGGAAAAAAAACAAGGGGGATGGGTCGGGGACACGATACCGAGGGAACGAAAGGGTCTGAAATTATGAAAGTACGGGAGAGACGTCCGGGAGGGACCTGGTTAAAGAAACGCTCTAGCAGAGCATCGTCAAAGGCGAGGGGGGGATACAGGGAATTTGGGCGCACATAAATCTTCTCGTTAAGGGATGGGGAAAAACGTTCCGTTTGAGGAAGGGGAAAAGAAAGACGGTTTTAGAAAAAAGGGCGTTCAGATGAAAGGGGCTCTTCAGTTTATTATTCAACTCCCTTATTGAAAACTGAACCATATAATGCAACAAAGGCAAAGGCGGCGGGGCAAGGAGCTACAAAATGGACAAAAGAACAGCGGAGCGCACGGTTCCGGATGAAACACAAAAGCAAACAACCAAAAGTAGAGCGTATGATTCGGAGCGCGGGTTAGAATGACCCGTAACAGGTGTTACGGGGAAGGGACAAGATCATCGACTCAGGTGTGTCAAATGTTTACGGACATAAGAATCAGAAGAAAAAGGGGAATGGGAGTGGGGGGAGAAGGCGGGGTCCTAAGGGGGGAGGAAAACTCGAACATGGTAGTAATCAAGAAAAGGGAGAGAGGTTGGTCGACTCGGATAATAGTCGTCGTCTAAAAAATAATTTACGGTATATCTGGGAGAACTGAAGGTACTCCGAACGGGGGTTCCAGTAAAGAAAGGGCCAAAAGAAAAATGGAGACTAAATATGGTACAGGAACATTGATAGTCTCGGAGTGAGGGTAAGGATCGAGACATCAGAGAGAAGATAATCAATCAGGTTAAACTGGGGAAGTAGGGGGGCAACAGTCGGGGGACTAAGTTTCGTGGGAAGGAGGTCAAGCTTGGGGCTCTGTACTTCGGTTACTCCCACATTAAGAAGAGACGGGCTGGGGGGTCAGAAAAGGGAGTGAGAACTGGGGTAGGTATTGTAAAAAGGAAGTAGCCTGCTTCGGCAACGACACTCCGTGGGGCCTAAGAAAAAAAAACTCAATTAGGAAGGCATAGCGCCCCCCCACGAGATGACACAACAAGACAATGGGCAACGGTGATTGAAAGTTTAAGGGCTACAGACAAATCGGGCGGCCTACTATATAGGGAGGGAGGCTGCTGGGTGTGGAGATACCACATAAGTGATGGTGAGGATTTGGAAGTGCCGACTAATAAAAATGTTCGGAACATAAGTTTGAAGTAAAGGGAGGATGGTATTTTTTACGTCTAAGGAGGAAAGCTGAGGGATAGAGAGAAACAAAGCAAGTAGGGGGGTAGTTCTCCGAGTGAGGATGATACGTTCCAGTGGGACTCAATAGAGGCGGGGAACCAGGGGACCAGTCATCTATGAAGATAACACTTCACACACCTAGCACACATCCGGCCGAGGGAGCGAAAAAAAGAAACGCCAAACAGTAAACAAGAAAAATAGAATCCGTTCACGGGATCAGAAAACCGGAAAACCAACATCCGGCAACAAAAGACGGAAAATAGAGAACAAATCAAGCGGGGCACTCCCAGGAACATGGCGCAGGGTACCGCCGGGCTCGTACACAGCCGATCGTACCAGAAATCGAAGGACCATGAACGCACCCACGTGATACTTCACCTCACCCCGTCCGAGGAAAAAAGGGAAGAGGGTGGTGGAAGAATTGAAGGTTCAAACCGTCCGACGCAAAGCCAAGAGGACAGACAAGAGGACAATTCGCACACCCGAGTTCCACCGTTACGGACAAACACACCAAAGGCACGCAACATCACGCGGAAACTATTCAAGACGAACCGCAGACCACTGTAGCGAGGAAGGGGAGGACAAATCGACACCGAGCATAGAAAAAAAAACGAATTCACCACACCCCGCAACAGGAGCAAGAAACAAAAGAAAAGCAAGTTCCGAAACGCAAGCGCAAAAGCGCAAGCTCCTGACTGGGAAGGGGAGCATCGAAGCGCCCAGAAGGAAAACAAGCAAACTAACTGAAGGAGCAAAAAGTAAGAAAGAACAGAGAGCGAGGACAAAGTCACCGAGATGGGCTTGCTTGAACTGCAAAGGGCCCGTAAGGAGATCTGGGCAAAGAGTATTAAACAAACCACGGGAAACCTACTGACCTAGCCACAAAGAAAGAAAACATAGAAACACACTCACTAATCACAACCAGATAAAAAGGGAAACCCCGACGAGGGAGGATGCCATGAAGGTGTCCCGGGGGGGACTTGCCCACACAGGAGAGCTAAGTTAGCGTGGCCCCTGTCCGCGAGTCCGAACAAGAAACGAGGATCCGAGCAGGGCAAGAAAGCGAGGGAGTCGGCGTCAAATGGGGGGAAACGTCAAAGACACAAAAATACGAACAGAAGAAACCGAAGTTGTACCCCCCCCCAAGCGCGCTGGATCCGAGGCAACCACGGGTCACCTCTCTCCAGGGCATCCAACCATCTAAGGAAACCAGAGAGGGGGTCCCACATCATGAAGAGGGAAGTACAAAGGAGGTAGGGGGAGGGTCTATGAGAGAGAAAGGCCGACAAATAAAAGGAGAAACAGGACTCACACTTCTAAGGCAATTACTCCGTACTAAATGAAAAGGGAAGAGGGATAGACGGGAAGGACCTCATACAACCAGCATCAGAAAAGCAATGAGGAAGGCAGATCACCGTAGGAAAGGAAACAGAATTGGGCGAAAGGGCACAAGGACTGCAGAAAAGAAAAGGGGAAAGAGAGAGCGAAAATACGACAGATGCGCGAGGGACGTTTCTCTCGCCGACTCTTGCAATGGACTAGGAAAAAATAGGGACAATCGAAATAAAACGACGCCTCTGCAACAGCTGAGATCCAGAAAAACGGGCGTGCTGGTGGATGGTCCGAGAAGGGAGACAATCGTCCGTCAGCAAGGGAAGAAGGGCTAGGCCGTAGCAGGTGGCCAAAGGTCGC
>Ga0179593_1571373_pt1 | contig 13895 bp, 18 predicted proteins | sample CZODoug2_1_08_16_FD_185931 | JGI IMG/M metagenome (GOLD analysis project Ga0179593, IMG submission 185931) | Vadose zone soil fungal communities from Angelo Coast Range Reserve, California, USA - CZODoug2_1_08_16fungal (PacBio error correction) | ecosystem: Environmental > Terrestrial > Soil >...
CGTGAGATAACAATCAGTCACAGTCTTCCAGGAAAAGACCTCTCAGTCAGAAGAAGAAGAGAACGCTCGTATGGGACATCACGATGAAATAGAGGAGGGGAGAACTGCAGAAGTCACTCACGAAGAAACAAGGGGGGGAAGTTCCTCGGTAAAAGAAACCAAGGAAGGAGGGACAGGGGGGGGGTGGCGATAAATCGATCAAGAAGTCAATAACTCAGCCTCAGCAACGCTGTGCGTGAGGGCCGGTAATCAACCCCAAAGGGGGGGGGGGTCAGAGAAGTTGTCGAGGGGAATTTGCCCTCTTGGGAAGTCCGGACGGAAGCAAACCGGGGTCATAGTAAGCATCGGGGGGGAAGGGCCCAGGGAAGGGGGTGCGAGAACTGTGCGGCATAAAGTATAAAAAGATAGAGCGCTCGGGAAGCCCGCAGGGGGGGCAAAAAGAAAGGTTTCGCGGGAAAACAAAAGTTCGAGGGGGGGTAAGGCGAAAAAAAAAAATCAAAAGATCTCGCCCCTAAAGAGGGGGGGGGGACGTAGCCACAAGGGAAAAGGGAAGGCGCGAAAAGCTCGAAGGAAGAAAGATTGGGTCGGGGAATCAAAGCGCGGCTGCCATTTCAAAAAAGGGGGAAGGACGTGAAAGGAGGGAACAGAACAGGGAATGCAGGAAAGCAGCAAGGGGAAGTTTGAGAAAACTACAAAACCGAAAAGTATTTGAGGAGAGAGGACAGGGGAGGGGGAGGTCGAGGAAAAAGACCCTAGAAAGTGCCGAGGCCCAAAGAGAAAAACCCAAAGTGGAGGGGGGAAAAATGGAAAAAACGTAAGCGATCTCTCTCAAAAAAAAAAGAGGGAAGGGGAAATCAAAAGGAGGCTCCGAGAAGGAAAAGGTTTCAAGAAGAGCCCTAAGAGGGTTTCGGGGGGGAAAAGGGGGGGGTTTTCGTCAAAGATATTGACGGGCATCGCCGAAGGGAGGGCGGGAAGCTCTCAACAAGAAAGGCCTGGGGTTTTCAGAAGATAAAAGTACTGGGGAAGCTTTCCAGAACACGTACGAACGTTCTCCATGGAGGGGAAACGGAAAAAGGGGGACCTGGAAAAAAGGAGGAATCGATAGGAGAAGAGTCCGGCTAAAAAAAAAGGGAGCAATTGTAAGAGGAATTCTAAAACGAGAGGGAATGGAAAAGAGGAGGGCGAGATAATCCAAAAAGAGCAGGAGGAGGCGACGCTAAAAAGGACGTCTGTGGGGGGGGGAGAGAAAAAAGGAGTATCTAAAGAATGGGAAGAAGCCGGCCCGCCTGCGCTTTCGAAAAAAGGAACGGGCGAAACTTGACACTTAAAAGGGTGCTAAAGGAGAGTCCGGTGGGGGGGGGGGGGAGGTCGAAAAAAGAGGGGGAGCTCAAGTGATGGGACGAACCATGAAGGAAAGGCGACGAAAACCACACCTAGCAAACAAAGGGGAAGGGTTTGGAAAGGGAAAAACGCTGGAGGGGAGGCCTGAGGCTCTCAATGAAAAAACTCGAAAAAAAAATGCACCGAAAAAGAGTACCTAAAGAGGGGGGAAGTTTGTGAGGAAAAGGAACTTAATATCCAAAGGAAACCCAGAGAGGCGACCTTGCAGTAACAGGACGAGAAAACCCTCTAAAAAAAGGAGAAAGCGCTTGAGAAAAAAAATTGAAAAGAGAAAAAAGAAACCGTTAAGGCCTAGGGAAGAAGGAAGGGACGCTAACGATTCCAAATGCAGGGTAGAGGAAGGAAGGGCTCAGAAAAACGAAAAGGTGCTCGCTGCAGGAGGAAAGAAAAGACTAGGAAAAGGAAAAAAGTCATCCGCGAAAAAGGTCTCAGAAAAAATAATGGGTCCATCCGAATGGAAAAAGGACCTCGACTAACGGGGGGGATCTGGACGGGGAAGGGAGCGTCAGGAAGCGCGGGATCCCAAAAAAACCCTAAAGATTCCGGAAATCAAATTCAGTAAGAGCCCAATCTTAGTCAGGAATGGTCGAGAGCAAGGTGGAACCACACCACAAAAAAGCTACCCTCAGAAAAATCAACAAAGAGCTTTCAAAGAGGGGGGAGAGAAGACGACTAGAGAGAAGCTTCTTCAGTAACAAGGGAAAAAACGTGGGTCCCGAGGAAGCGACGTACGAAGAAAAAATCAAAAAAAAAGAAACATCGAGGAGAGCAAGAGTTTGTAAAGGAAGAGAGCTGAGAGAGGAAAACGTATTAAAGCTATCTGAAAATCGCTCAGAGGGGAAAAGAATTACTGCTAAAGAGGGGAAAAGCTGCAGGAAGGCGTGACGAACAGCTTCGTGAGGGGAGAGAGGATCTCCTGAAACCAGAAGAATCTTGTTCAAAGGGAAGGAGGGATGCCGAAAAAAATCGAGGGATAAAATCACCGCTCATGGAAAATAAAACTCAAGGAGTTAGAAAAAAGAAAAAAGTCTTGACAGGGGAGAATTATCGAGGAGAAGGCCAGTCTAAACAAAAGCAACGAAGAGAAAGGCTTCATCCCTTAGAGGGGACTGCACGAGGAAAAAAAAAAAGAGGGAAAAAACTAGAAAGCAAATGAGTCATGCAAAAAACATTTAGGAGAGGAGTCGAAGAGAGAAAAGGGGAGAGCAACATAAAGAAGGGGGAGGGAGCCAAACTTCAGTGGGAGAAAAGTCCAAGGAAGCAAAAGAAAGTGGTGAAGATCCTCGGTAGGCACAAAGTCCAAGATAGGAGGTAATAACTTTCCAGGAGGTGTCTAAGTGGAAAAAAAAAAAAAACCTAAGAAAAAAAGACAATCATCAAACTGGATGATATCAAAAAAAACATGTGGATGTTGAGTTGAAAATAGTTGGGAAATTTCGCAGAAATCCCTTTGGGACAAGCCACATTTAGAAAACTTCATGAAAGTGGAACTCAATCGCTGGGTCCGATAGTTTATCCTAGAACTCTGGACTAGGGAAAGGGACCGGTCCCAGAGAGTTCGTGACGAAGGTCCTAAACAGACGAGAACATGCAGGTGTATAACCAACCAAGGCCTGAAAGAAACTATTGAGGATCGAGATCAAGCCAGACGACAGGTAACACATCGGAAGTGATTCTGCTCCAGGGGGGGAAAAAACGCGCCGGAAGCGGGGGGAAGGAGGGGGTCAAAGACCTTAAGGAGGGGGACAGTTAGAAAGAGCACCGTGATGGAAGGAAGGGTCCCGATTAAGAGGAATCTGCAAAGGGTTTGGGGGGGGATCAAAATCGCTGGATCGGCGATGCCAGGCGCCAAAAGGGGGGGGTGGGGGGGCAAAAGGGAAACCCTCCAGCGGAACCCCCAAAGAGGCCCTAAAAATGTTTTTCCATTCTTTGAGGGAAAAAAGGGAACACTCTTGATCTCATCTCAAAAATGTATTAAAAAGTCTTCAAAACAAAAGAAAGAAAGGGAAGTGTTCGGCGACTGGAGGCTCTTCTAAGGGAAAGTTCGGAGAAAAAAAAAGGGTCCAAAAGGGGGAAAAAAAAATCAATGGAGTGCGCAAAACTTGCAGAGGGAAAAACTGATCACGTGCGCCTGATGGAATACATTGGCGTAACCGCAATTGATGAGAAAAGGAGGGAAGGTACTATGAAAAGCTCTTTAAAAGATAAAACAATTACCAACGCTTACAAAAACTGAGATATCGACTGAATAGAGATAGCAGCCAGGAAAGAATCCCGTCGAGGAAAGAAAAGCCTGTGCGAAAGGCATCTGAGGGGGGGGGGGGGGGGGTGGGGGTGGGGGGGGGGTTGGGGCCCTCGTCTCTAGAGAGAGAATGCTAATCGAAAGAAAAAGACCTGATCGCAGCGATTTCCGCGCCACAGGCGGGCCATCCTCGTAGGCACGATATTAACAAGAAGATGGAGACCCAGACATTGAAGGTCAAAGAAAAACCTCAACACCGGTCCCCACCATGGGCCGGGTTTTAGGCCTGGAAAATCTGGACTACAGCTGGACTTAGGGCGATCCATGGCCCGTGAAGCGATCTTTGACGGGTGATATTACCGCGACGGATCCCCTTGTCAATCTTAGGGAGAGCAATTGAGGAGAAAAGAGCCCTTAGGAGCATATCTTGGGAAAAAAATTGATTCAGAGAAAAAAAAAGGACGCTCCTGAATGGGCAAGCCCTCTCGGCGACATTCGCAGAAGAGGAGTTGCATGCACACAGGAAAGGAGCATCGGGAGTACCTGGGAAAGTTATCTCCAGGGGGACCTGGAGAAAAAAAGAGACTCGATAACGACCTCGAGGGCTCAGACCTAATGGAGAGCTACAAGAAAAAACTTGTGGAAGGGGTAATGAGAAAGTTATCCACAGGGAAGGAGAAAGGTCCGTTCGAGGAGGCGGCAGTCAGAAGGGCCTCGTTTACAACTGAGGCGTCATAAGGAGAAGCCCTACTTGCAGAAGAGGACTCAAAGCAACATGCAGTCAAAAAAAAAATGTTCTGCGAGAGGAGGTCTCTCGAGGAGTGAAAAATAACTTTCGCTGACCATGTCACATTTGAAGTCAGGTATCTCTCTAGAAAATGAGAAAGGGTCGTTGTTGAAATTCGCGGGCAAAGATATTCCACGAGTACGGAAAAAAAGGCTTGCAATTTGCGAAAGAGCGCTCCCAGAATAGAAAGGAGGGGAATGATGGCCGAGTGCAACTGCAGAGGAAGAAGTTCCGTGACGCAAAAAGGCCGCATCTGGGGGAAAAAGAAGCGGATTTAAGCCGTCTCGCCGAAGTCTGATAAGAGGGCTAGGGGGAAAGCTCTGAAAAAACGGAAAAAAACTCCCGAAATCGATCCTGAGTGGCGCACAGTGCGGCTGGAAAAAAAAAGATCGTTTCTCATCTAGAAGGACATTCGCCACAAAAAAGGTCAGCAAGAGGAAACTCCTAAGGCTCAAATGTCGAAAAAAAAAAAGGACGTGGGAAGCACTCGCACCCGGGGGCAGTTCAGGCGGAGGTCAAAGAGACCAGGGGGAAAACCAACGACTGGAGGGGGGGGGGGGTCTCCACGGGCCGGGAGCTGACGTCCAAAAGGGAAGGACCATAAGCAAGATCTCTAAGGAAGGGATCAGGGAGGTCCTCCTAGCCGGACAAACACAAGAAAAATTGCCGCTGAAACGAATCGAACCAAAAACGGGAGAACATGAGGAATACGGCCTGAAAAAAATGTGGGGGGAGGGTGGGACATCGGGAGGGGCAAAGATCAATTCAGGGCCAGGAAAGCTTCGGAACTGAAGGGGGACGACAAACCCTCAGACGGGGGGAAAAAATTCGCTGGAGAAGGCGCGCTGCAAAGCAAAACCGGTGCCGGCCTAGTCAACCTCGGCAGTTCAGAGAAAGTCGCAACGGGGATCACAACAAAAGGGGAAGGGCTCTTAGCAATAGAGAAAGAGCTCGAGGATATGAGACCGATCTCAAATGTGGGGCCATCCGCGTATGGAGGTCTAAAGTTAAGCAGGGGGGGGAAAGGAAAAACCGCGCCAAAAAAGGAGAGCTGACGGCCCGAACAAATGCTGAAGGTGAGTGTCCATGGGAATCCATTCTCAACCGGGGGGAAAAGAATAAAAAGGGAATACCGTGAGGTACGCCAAAGAAATGGCATTGGATTTTGTGCGAAGAGGGACAAACCGATTTAAGATGACCAAAACGATCGGATTGCCGAAAAAAAAACCTTTCCAACACTACAAAACAACACAAAACCCAAGTCCGAGGAGCAAACCCAACACAAAAACAGCCCTGCAAACAAAAAAGACTGACAACCAAAAAGAAAAAATTATGATGAAAGGGAGCGCCGCAGGTCGAAGGATGTCATCCTCGACAGAAGACTCGTAAGTTTCGGGCGACTAATCGATGGGGGGGAGGCCGCAAAGGACGTTCCTACAAATCAATGCGGAAAGAGTGGGGCGTCAATGAAAAAGACTGACTCTGAAAACTTCCGCGACTTTTAATTTGACGTCGAAAGACAATCCGCAAAAGGGAAGGAGGAGCAAAAAGGAAATGCCTCAAAACCACGGAAAAGGGCACGGGGGGGGTGAGGAGCTACGCAGGAGAGGCTCTGCAGGTCGCAGCCTAAGCTCCCAACGCTCTTCCGAGGAGGAGAGAACACCTGCCTGTTTTTGGGGGCCAAAAGGCATCCAGGGACTGAAGACCCTCTGGGGTGACTGCTCGAAAGCTCGAAAGTCAAAAACTACATCAGGGGGCGGCTACCCGTAAGCGGGCCCGGTCAAAGAGGGAGAAGGTAAACAAAAGATGGCAGAGGGGCTCACAGGGTCAAAGGAAGAGGCATCAAATGCCACCCGCCACAAAAGGTCCTGGGTGGGTTGAGTCTGTGATTCGAAAAAAGCTACCGAACGCTCGGCCACGGAAAAGTCACCGTCAAACCCGTTGAAACCAAAAAAAAAAAAACAAAAAAAAACCCCCCCCAAAAAAAACAAAACAAAAAAAAAAAAAAAAAAAAAAACCACCCAAAAAACTGCGTTGCCGGGGTGATGGGGAGGCCAATCGTACAAAAAGAGTCCCAGAAAAAAAAGAAGGCATTGAGTTGCCTGCGGGGGCCAAGGATACCCCACAAAGTGAGATGGAGCAAGAAGAAGTGGTCGCTCGTCGCGCCCTGACGAGTAATACATGAAAGGCCCTGAAAAATCATCGGGGACGCCCATTCCGGACATCGGGAAAGGCTCGCCACGAGAGAGCGAAAAAAAAAAAAAGGTGCTGACCGTAGGCGGAAAAAACGCAAACAAGCGAAGCCCCTCTAGTAGAACTCAATGAAAAAAAAAAGGTCAGGACCGGGATCGGCGTGGTGGGGAAAAGGGCCGAAGGGGTAACGCTTTGAAAGCGCGCCGCCTGGAAAGGGGGCAAATTCGCCGACCTCTGGAAGGTGAGAACGCGGAAAAGGAAAACGCTGAGGGGGGCTGCAAGGGAAATGCCGCGACCCGGAAGTCGCGCGAGAGGGAGAAGGGAAGTCAGCAGTCCGAAAGGAAACCGGACGCTGTGCGCGATTTCGAAAAAGGACCGTTTAGCAAAAAGAAAAAAACGTCTCTTCCAGGCGCTGCTCGAGAAGAAAAAGGTATTAGGGAAAAGGAAAACAGTCGACGCGGATTGTGAAAGGGAAGGGCAGCGTCGCCGCGTCTATCCACGCCTAGACGATCAAAACTGGCCGGTTCTAAGATAAAGAAGGAGCCGTGAAAAAACGATGGTGAACGCGCCGGAACAGGAAGAAAAAGCTGCATTGTCAGGGAAGTCATTGCAAAAGGAAAAAAAACCGCCGCCGAAAAGAGGCACAGCAACCTGCGGTGATTCAGAAAAAAAGACGGCCAAATAAAGGAGGTCGTCGCGGGAATCTTCAAGGAAAGACACTACAGAAAAGGTTTCGAGACAGGGAAACCAAAAGCGCGCCAATTGCAGAGACCATCAGGGTCTGAGCGAGACTTGAATCCGGTCCTCACAAAAGCTCATGAAAAAAAACGGTCGAGCACCGGGAGGGAGGAAATTCGCCGGAAAGACTTGTGCAGAAGAGAAAACAGATGTTCGAGGTCGGTGCGAGAGAGGATACAAGAAACTCGAAACATCTCAGAAGGTCGCCCCCGCAGGGAGAAAAAATGCGTCCGCGGCGCGGGAAAGAGAAAGGGACCAGAATCGATCGGCAGCGAAGGATCGTGTCAAGAAAGGCAGTCCAGAGCACCCCGGCCAAAGGCGAACACCGGGCCGTGGCGTGGGTCTTGTAAGGCGCGCCTCAACCAGAAAGGGCCTCCAAAAAGAACCCAAAAGAAAAATTGGGGGGGAGGAGGGGGGGGGCATCGAGTGAACCTGCAGTTGCCTTGTCGTCCAGTGAGTAGAGGGGGGTTCAAAAAAGTTTCGAGAAGGGGCAACTGCCGTGCCACTCTAAGGGGGTCACTCAATGTTTAGGCTAAGGATCCAAAAAAAGACTAGCATGGTCACGACCTAGGGAAAGGGGGAGCTCAGATCCAGTCAAAAACAGGCAGTGTAAAAGAAAAAATAAGGAGATCCTGGAAAAAAATCCGCGGGGAAAGCTCGGGTCTCGCCAACTGCATGGAATACAGCGGACCTCCAGGGGGGGGAAACGCAGGGTTTGAGGAGGGGGGGAAACGCGCCGGAATGAAATTGAGGCATTTCGAACCTGCTAGAGCCATTAAATGGAAGGGGGGGGGACGTGAGAAAAACGCAACGTTATGGAAGGGACGCTAAGACCATCATCTCCATTAAAGGAGCATTGAGAAACTCGCAGAAAATTGTTGGGAGATGCTCGGGCCCTCGCTCTTGACTAGGGCGGAAGAAAGTCCTCAACAAATCGCCAAAAGGGGAGGGTGAGAGGAAGAAGCTGCAGAACAGGAAAAGGAAAAAAAAAGATCTCCTATCAAAAAAAGGGAGTTTATGTAAAGAGATATCTGCGAATGGAAACCTCGAAAAGGTTCGGAAAGTCTTCGTTCAAAGAAGAAGAGATGGCAAACGCCTCAACGGGAAACGACGTGCCTGAAAATGCTTTGGTGAGCTTGGCGCGAAGGGGGGAAATCCTCGGGAACAAGGGGGAAGGTCGCCGGAGACCGAAAAATGTCGGCAACCGCAATTGGGGGATAAGAGAGGTCGTAAAGGAAATCATGAGAGTGCCGTAAACAAAATTACAAGGGGAACTTACCAGAAACGAATTGCCAAGTCGGATTCTTATTCAGATCTCGCCTGCTGCCCTCGCAAAGAAAAGGAGGATTAGGGGGGGGGGAACCTCAGGAGGAGACTTGATAGTAAACCCAGCGGCAACTCTGAAACTGAGCTGCGGAGAAGGGGCTTTCAGGGAAAGGGCTACATCGAAATTGCCGGTGCAAAGTCGTCTGGAAAGTTGAGCATCGGAGAAAGGTGGACGGGATGGTCAAAAAACCAAAGGGACATTCCACTGGAAGGGAATAGATTCCACCCTCCGCCACAAAGGGGCTTGGGTTATAATCAGGAAACAAACCGAGTTTGGATTAACCTTCAAAGGTCGCGCGGCCCGAAGAGACCGGAAGTCGTATACCAAAACGTTGTTCTGGGAGGAAAGCGAGTCTGGAACGGGCCCCTTACCGTCGAGAGGGGGGGGATCTGAAGAGATGAAAAAAGGGGGAAACACTGCCGAAAAAACCCACCACCGGGGCGATTGAGAGAGCCGGAGATCAACAAGAAATTAAAGCCAGGGCCTCACGAAGGGAAGAGAGAAAATCTAGGGGCGAAGCCTGAAAAAAAGGGCATCGGGGGGAGCCGAAGGTGAAGAAAGCGCCGGAAAAGCTCGAAAGAAGGGTTTCAACGGCGAAAAAAGCTGCAAAAGAGGCGCGAAAAAAAGGGGGAAGGGCGGAAAATCACGCACGGGCCGCGCGCCATGGGGAAAGAAAGAGGGGATTCCGTAGTATCAGAGCAAGCGAAAAATATCGGCGAGGGGAGAGGAAAATCGGCCCATCGGCGGCAACCTGTCGCAAGGGGGCGCCCCACTCTATTATCCGGCTTGTTTATCCTTGCTCTCTCACTGGGAAAAGGCATTGCAAAAAACATCTTGAAGGGGAGGGGGAAACAGCGCGGCCGGCAGAAGGAAAAAGAGGGCGCATCACATCCCGACAGCAACGGAGAAGCTGTGGGACGCCGGAAGGATAACCGGAAAAAAAGCCTTCCTCTTCGCACCGGGTAAGGGGAAAAAAAAAAAGTTCTGAAAGCTGCTCGGAGAGAAGAAAGAGGGGAATACTAGCAGAGAGAAGTACGCACAGGAAATCGGAGGGAGGGGGAAGCAACGAGCGCCTCGATCGGAGAAGCAGGAAAGCCGGCTGAAAGGGGGGGAAGCTCGTGGCCAGAGAGTGCGCAATAAGCCTGCAGTCGGCATTGAGAAGGAAAGGGCCGCCCAGCACGAAGGGAAGGCTCAAAACAAGGAGGGGGGGGGATCCGATAGGGTCCGATGGGAAAAGATACAGGGGGAAAAGAGGAAGGGGGTTGATAGACTGCTGAGAGATCCCAAGGAACTCACTCAAAAACAGGAGAATGAGAGAAGGGAACTTATCGGGGCAAAGAAGAGGAAGCTTCTCCTCCAAGCGTATAGCTTGACGAAAAGCTACCCTTCAGGCGATACCAGGGACTTGAGGAGAACATCAATAGGGATAGGTAAGGAAAACGATATGTGAGAAAAGAGGATCTTCATGCAGAAAACTCTAACCGTTGGGAAGAGGAAGACCGAACAACTAATTGGATGGGTTGTAAACGGGGGAAAATTTCCTGTCCAGAGGACCTGAATTAAACGGAAAACGTTTGGGAAGAAAAAAGGGGCCGCGGGGAAGGGAAGCATCCCCGGCCACTATCAAGGGGGGGAAAAGGGTCCGAGAGCAAGAAAAGGGGTATTGCGCAACAGCCTCATACAAAAAAACGTCCCTATCACCAAAACCCATGGGGGCGTCAAAAAGGTGTTTGAAAAATTTTGCCTGGAAAAAGGGGCGACAAGGGGAAAGTTCATCTCGAACGAAAACTGCCGGCCGCCCGCAATTCGGGGGCTGTACGAAAAGGTGCGAAAGCCCTTCCATCATCAAGAAAATTGAAAGGAATGCCTCGAGAGGAAGACATCCAAATGAAGGGGGGCGCTAACAGGGAAGCACACCCTCCTAGGAAAGAAAACCGGCGCGAGAAATAAAAATTCAGGAGGGAGGAATATGGAAGAAACCTTGGAAGGAGTATAGCAGGGAGGGATTCGACCCGGGCGCCATGTGGTGGGGGAAAAATCCAATCCATCCCTGAAAAAGACTACTTAGGGGAAATGAAAAAACATTAATTACGGGGAAAAGACGGACTTATTCGTGAAGGAAAAATGCAAGTCTCAGAAAAGAGTACCGGGGAGAGGACAACACCGAAAACGCATTAAGAAAGGAGGGGAGGGTCCCGACGAGGAGGAGAACTTCCTAAAAGGTGCCGTAGCAAAAAAAACCGAAAAAAAAAATCAACACGGGTCCAGAAGTGACCTTTCAGAAAGAGATCTCAGACAAGGGGAAAAGAGAGAGCGTCTCCTCAGGGAAGGAGAGGGGTCAACTTTCAGCGAGAAATGGGACCGAATGGGGAGGGTCGGCGGCTTTCTTCACTGATGGGAATCGAAAACTCGGGAAAAAAAAGCTTTTCAAAAAAAAAAGAGTCGGTTGAAAAAGGGGCGTCAGGAGCAGTTCGTCGCTTCAGGGGGGGGGGCGCAGGGGAAAAAAAATGAATTTCATCGCAGCGGGAGATAAACGGCAAAAGGCTCATTCAGAGGAGGGCCCGCAAAAGCAAAAAGAGAGGTGGACCCTAGAGAAGGCTATATAGGGAAGAGACGGCAGGAAGGTCGGCAGCGATGGGAGAAGGGAGCCCGGTAGACTAAAGGGAGAGAAAACCTATAAAAAGTAAGAGCGCTCGCTGAGGCGAAAAAGCGACGGCAGGCGCATCCGGAGAGGCTGTACAAAGAAAAAAAATCGGGGAAAATAAGGCGGAAAAAACTCTCGGCCAGACGCGGCGGGAAGAAAGGACAGGTTGGCAGGGGAGTTAAACCATGAACGCCGCCACCACCTTCAAGCTCTGACACCCTGGGGGGGGGGAAGGGGTGATAAGGAAGGGGGAAGAAAAGCGTTGGGGATGTAGGCGCGCAGGAGAAAACCTCTTTTTCGCTCTCTCCTAAGAAGAGAAGCAATGAAAAAAAAAAAGCTAAGAGGGCTTCAGGAGGAAAGAGGGATCCCCTTCTGCAAAACCGCAGAAAGAAATTGCGTGAGAAGAGAAGAAACGCGGGACGTGCTCTGAGGAAAATAAATTACAGAAAAAACCCAAAAAAGGGTAGGGGATCTCGGAAAGAACATGGGGGGGGGAAAAAAAATCTCGCAAAAAAGGACTCAGCAGGGCGATTTCTTCAAAGGCGCGACGCCGTCGGACTTCTTCTAGGAAAAGGGAGTCGTCTCAAGGGGAAGAGGGAGAGGAAAAAGACCTGCCCGGTCCAGAGCGAGTTCTCTTCTGTTACTCCAACCCATGCCCCTCCTAAAATGCACCACAAAAAGAAGCAAAAGAAAGACCCACAAAAAAAAAAAACCAAAAAACCACACAACAACAAAACCGATATACTAGGGGGGATACGTAAAGCCTCCATTTGAGCGTCAGGGGGCGTGGACCTGGGCTCACAACACGGGGGGTGGTCGTGGCTTGGGGTTTGCTGTTAGGGTTCTAGTGCGGCAATGTTCTGCCCCGGTAAAAGCAGCCTTTCGCCTGGTTTCAGCACTAGTATGAGGAAAAAGTGGGCTAAGTCCCTCGCCGGCCGGTAAGACGAGGAGAAGCGGAGAGCAACGGGGGTGCCAGGAGACCCCTCGAGAGCGTGATGAGGAGTGTCATGTGTCGTGGGAGCGTCGTGGGTTCGTACCAGTTCACGGCGAAGGGTCTCCTCTGGGAAATGAAAAAGAGCTTGTCCCAAGGGGGGTGAAGTTTCACGGGATTGCGGAGTGTCCACCAGTTGTCAAGAGTTCGAGGTTCCCACGGGGGAGCGGGGAAACCAAGGGGTCTTGTCGGCAAGCAATACGAAAGCTGTCAGCGGGAGAAGGAAGGTGGATCACAGCCAGCCGGTTTGAAAGATCTCCGGAAAATATTTCAGGGGAGGACTCGTTAGATCAGAAAAAAAACTTATTATTAGAAGGGAAAGAGAAAAGAATAATCACTCCGAAGAAGGAAGTCTCTCGGGGCATGCTGCCAGGGAACACTCCGCCTATCTGGAAAAGGATCTCCGAAAAGAAGCCTTAAAGAGCTTGGGAAAAAAAAAAGGAAATTCGAAGAAGCAATCAGCTGCTAAAGGAAGGGATTGAGAAAAGGCAGGAGGAGACCATTCACTCACTTGGGTTCGCAAAGCTGAAGTCCTAAGGAAAACCTCACATCGAGAAGGCGTTGGAGGACCGGGAAGGCGCGCACGGAAAAAAAAAAAATCACCTCAGACACCATCGGGGCGCTAGAAAATGGAAACCATACGAAACTTAGGGAAGGTTACTCCGTATGCGAAAGCCAGATCAAAAAGGAAGAGGGGCTCTCATGGCATCTTAAGCACCGTGACGTGTAGAGAGGGCCTCCAGAGCACCTCAGAGGAAGAGTGGCAGGAAAAAAAAAATTTCCTGGAAAAGTAAGTCGACAGCACTAGGGAAAAGAGAGCCTCACATCTCAAAAACTGGTATGGTGGGTCTAAATGTCACCAGAACCTCTGAAGCGGAAGCAAGGAAAGAGGGTTGGAAGGAGTTAAGGAGAAACTTGGCAGCAAGAACCGGCCACGAGAAGTAAAAAAAAACGTAAGGGGCGAGGGGAGCGCGAAAGGTAGGCGCAAGAACTAAACAAAATCAAACGGCGGTGAGGCACCAACAGAAGACAGGGGGGGGTGGAAGAGGGGGGGAGGAAAACCCGACAGGTTGGACCAAGGAGGGAACGGGGCGACCAGACAGACCCTGAAACATCAAAAATAATCCTACGGGCTCGAATCTTTGCAGGAAAAAAATCCGAAGGGGAACTCTAAAAAAAGTCACGGCTGAATCAATTCCAGAATCACGCTAAAAGGGATCAAACCTAAAACCTGTCTCGGAAGATGCTTCATAAAGATTAGAAGGAACCTTTCCATGTAGGAGGCAAGGGCGCCGTGGAATTTGAGAAAGTTGGGTTGACGGAGATCAGTGGCTTCAAAAAAAAAGATCTGGAAGACATTGAGGGGGGGACTACGTCCAAGGGTAGTAGGAACACGAGGGTCCGAGGGAACAAAAGAAAAGCGCAAAGGAAAGTATCAGACAACCCACCTAACACAAAAAAAAAGAATGATTTTTAAAAAGCGATGATTCTTCCAGAATTAAGTACTGGGGGGCTCCTGATTACCCCACGATCGCCCAACAATTCAGGGGTCAGCGTCGATTCTGAGAAGGG
>Ga0179593_1672129_pt1 | contig 13895 bp, 17 predicted proteins | sample CZODoug2_1_08_16_FD_185931 | JGI IMG/M metagenome (GOLD analysis project Ga0179593, IMG submission 185931) | Vadose zone soil fungal communities from Angelo Coast Range Reserve, California, USA - CZODoug2_1_08_16fungal (PacBio error correction) | ecosystem: Environmental > Terrestrial > Soil >...
GCCGGCGAAGAAAAATGCAGGGTAGGGTTCGGACATGGAGAAAAGACGGAGGGGGGGGAGCGTTCCGAAGAGGGTAACTCCTACGGAAGAGGGGAGCACTTCGAAGTAGAAGGCACTCTTCTTCTCTCGTTGAGGCTGCTCTATCGGCTAAGGGAGAGAGAGAAGAGGGGCGGAGAAGAGAAAGAGAATAAGTTAAAGGGGAGAGGTCTTTTCAGAAAAAAGAGGAGAGATTCCACTAAAGAAGGAAGTCTTCGCAGGGGGCGGGCGGGTAAACGCTTCAGATGTCGCGAGAAGAAGGAAAAAAAAGGGGGCGCAAAGGGGATCAACCTCGCGGAGAAGGGGGGTTTGCAAAAAAGGGGGGGGGATCTGAGAAGAAAGGAAAGATTCCAAGACAGAAGTCCCTCCGGTCAAATCGAATTCGTTCGGAGTATTCTATGCGAAGGAAGGACCTGGAGAAGAGAAAGGACTACGAGAGGGGGGTAGGGAGAGTTGATCACGGGAGGGGGACACGGAGAATCGGTTCTAAGGAAGGCCATAATATTCTTTCCTCCAAGGGCAATTAACGGTCTTTGAGGGAAGGGGGAAAAGGCCTCAGGAAAAGGAAGATCCCGCAGGAAAGAGATCATGAGAAAATAGTTCGAGAGAAGGGGAAAAAAGTCGCGATAGAGCTGCGCCAGTAGACAGGAGGGCATATTCCAGGAATAGGAAGGAAAAAGGGAAGTACTGGAAAAGGGGGGAAAACGCTCTATAGAGGAAGAACCTTTAGGGGAGAAAAAGTGTAGTGAAAAGAAAGGGCGGCCGAAGGAGCGGGAAAGAATTGAAAGAGGTCTCTTCGTCCGGGAAAGGTCTAGGAAAAAAATAAGAAAAGGCCAAAGGAAAGGGTAGGGAGGAAGGAGGGCACTACGTCGTAGGGAAGGAGTTGGACAAGGGAGGCTTCGATCACTGAGAAAACCTTTAATGTCTTCGGAAGGAGGGGATTTTAGGGGGGGAGAGGGAGAATCACTTAACAGAAGGGGAAAGAAGGGGGGGCTGTTCAGGGGGAAAAAAAATCTTTGAAACAAGCCAAACAAGCTGACTTTGACGAAGTTAAGGCTTGGGGGGGATCGGGGGTAAAGGAGAGAGGGGGAAAAGGGGGGTATGCTGAAAAGGAAGGCCACGGACGGGGGTAATAAGAGGAGTCGGCAGAACAGAGGCGCTGACTGTCAAGGAAGAAGAGGAAAGAGATCTCCGGGGAGGGGGACTTCAAAAGGGGGGGGGGGTCCGCGGGGGGAAAGGGGGGAGCCGGTGAAGGGGGATTGTCCGCGTGGTCAAAAAGGGATTTATGACACAGGGGGTCCACAGTTGAGAAGGAAAGAAAATCTGAGAGGACAGAGGGCACGTAAAAATCTTAAAAGGGGGAGGTTCATCAAGAATTGCGAAAGGGGGGGAAGAATTGGCAGAAAGGATACCTCTATAGTTGGAAAGGAAATCCATCGCCTACGAGAGGAAAAAAGGGGGGAAAAAGGTCTCGGAAAAAAAAGGTATTCGGGAGGAGGGAAAGGACTCTTAGGAGAAAAAGGGAGTTGAAAGCGGGGGGAAGGGAAGCTGGGGGGCGGGGGGGGGGGGAGGTGCCTAGCCGGAGTGAAAGATGTTAGTACGTTAAATTCTAAAAAAAAAGGAGGGGGGTAAAGTTCTTGGGGGGGGGAGACTCGCGAGAGGGGAACCAAAAAAAGCAAGAGAAAAAGAGGCATTGCAAATCAATAAAGGTCCCACCACTGAGAGGAGAAGGAATCTCGGAAGGGGGGAAATCGGCTTCAAGGGAAACGGGAGGGGGAAAGTGCTCTTCAGGGAGGAGAGAGAATTCCCACAGAAGAACTAAACACCGCGATTTAGGGGGAGAAGAGGAAGGGCATTTGGGAAAAGGGAACAGAGAACTTCCTAGCGGGGGGGGGGGGAAGAAGAGGAAGGGGCATTTAGACAGCTATGAGGGATCTATGACAAAAAAAGGCCAGGTCGAGTTTCCAAGGAAAAGGAGGGCTTGGAGGGAAAAGGAGTCAAAAAAAAGGGGGAAGGCGATGGGGGGGGAGCAAGTAGTCAAAAATTTCCGGAGCGACCAAAAGACTCCATACGAACTTTTAAGAAAAGAAAAAAGGGATCTAAGAGTGGAAAAAAGATAAAAGGGGGACATATGTAAGATAGAGAAAACAGAGAGGAAGTCGTTTAAAAAGATGAAAGGGGAAAACTTATAGGGAAAGGAAAGAAGGTGGCCAAATTTCCGCTTGGAAAAAAGGAAGTCCAGGAAAGGAGGAGGAAAAGGAAGAAACAGCGATACCGGAAGAAGAAGAGAGGGTCGCTCAGCGGGGGAAGAGGGGCTAACGGGAAGGGAAGGGAAAAGGCAACACTAGACGTCTATGCCACACTTGAGAGAAAAGGGGGGAGAAAAGGGGGGGTTAACTTGAGAAGGAGGACTTGGGAGAAAAGGGAAGAAGGTTTCCGCAGGAAGTCAGCACGAAGCTCTACGAGGGAGAGACGATCGTCGGACCGAAGAACAGAAAAGAGACCCAGAAGAAAACGAGAACTGAATGAACGGGTCACCAACAAAAGGGGAAAAAAGGGGAAAGGAAGGAGAAGAGATGTTAGGTAAAAGTCCTGGGCAGGGCCTTTGTCGGAAGTGGGCTTCAAGAAAAGGAAGTACGTGGAAAAAGGGAAACTGAAAAGGGAGGGGAGTAGCGGGGAGGGAAATACGCGGGAAGGTATTTAAGCCGAGAAGGGGGGAGAAGAGGTTGCCCTTCGAAGTTTCATCGTCTCGAAAGGAGGGACCAGTAGGAAAAGGATTCTGAGAAAAGGAAAATTAGGATGAGGAAAGAGGCTTCGCGAAAAGAGACGGGTCCAATGGGAGGGGGGAAAGGAAGCTTTATCTAATAAAAAAATCTAGGGGGTTTAGGAGGAAAAGAGGGGAGGGAAAAACTGAGGATAAAGGAGGGAAATTGGTCCGGGAAACCAGGAGGAAGGGAAAAATGTGAAAGGCTCCCGACTACTTGAATTAGCCTGCAAAGAAGAAAGGAAAGTTCAGGGGTTAATCTCTACCGGTAAAGAAAAAGTAGGACTGACAGTCTTTGAGGGGAGGGAGGGGGGGGGGCATCTATAAGGAGGGGGATACCGTGGAAAAAAGGAGGAAGCCGCTATGAGAGAAAAGAAGAAAGGGGACCATCGGATACGCAAAAGGGTCTCATTTAATAGAGGGGTGGAAAAGAGAAAAGAAAAAACAGAAAAAAGGGGGAGAAAGGGATGGAAAGGGAAGAGAACTCGTAGCGACCTCAGGGGGAGAGACTGCTAAAGGAACGTGCCGCGAAAAGGAAAGAGGTCCGAAAAAGCTCTTTTGGGGAGTCTGAACCGGGTGGAGACTGGTCATGCGCGACACATCATGAGAGGATTTGGGAGGGGAAGCTCATCGAGGGAAAAGAGGAGAGAGGCTAACAGAAAAACTTGGAGGGGGGGGATGTTTAAAACTCCGAAACGAGACGTCTCACTGTGCAAAAAACCTACTCGTTCACCCTCAGAGAAGGGAGACTCAGAGGCTCTCCAGGAAAGGGAAAGGGGGATAAGAGGAGTGTGAATGAGAAAAAAAAGGGATAAGGAAAAGAGAAGGGTCTTCGTGGAAAGGGGGAGGAGAAAGAAATAGAGAAACGAGGAAAAAGGAGGAGGGAGAGGGAAACGAGGCAGGGAAAAAAATTACAGGAAAGAGGGAGGCCGAGGAAGTGGAAAGGACGACCTCGAAAAGAAAAAGTATAGCCCCTAAGCGGAGGGATTCTTAACTCGTGCAGGCCTATTGACAAGGGGTCGACCGGGAGGCATCTCGAAAAAAAAGATATCTGAACGAGGAGAACGACTCAATAAAAGTCTCGGAAAGGGCTCTCCATCTAGGATCTCACGCGGAACCTGCGATTTGGGGTAGATTGAAAGCGTCGAGAAGGGGGGGGGTACTTTCACCAGGGAAGGGGCCTTTATTGATGGGGGGGGGCGTGTAGAAAAAAAAAAAAACATCTTCCCGAGAAGAGGGGGGGGGGGTACTAAGGCTTTCATCAATGGGACGAGGGATAAGCAGGGGAGGGTATGGGGGGAGAAGAGCGTCGAAACGAAGGGACTTCTGCAAGGGAAAGCTCGAAGGGGGGGGGGGAGAGCAGACGCGCCACCGAGACGTTCATATAAGCTAGGGGAAGGAAAAGATATTAAGACAAGGAAATCTTTTGACAAGAAAAGGAAGGCGTCTTTGAGGAAAGGAAGAATCGCCCCTAAAGAGGGAGTTTCTGAATGAAAGAAAAAGGCCAGCGTTCCGCGGCGAACATAAAAATGGCTCTCGGGGAAAAGCCGCAGGCCTTGGTGCCTTCCCGGCGAGACGCTGCGATCCCGCCTGCAAGGGGAGATAAGTCGCGTCGAGGAAAAGGAAAGTAAGGGGAGGGAGTCCTAAGGGAGGAGGGATCTCCGAGAAGGGAGCCGTACTACCAGGGAGAAGAAAAGAGCTCTTAGGAACTAAAAAGGCTACTCTCGACAGGAGAACCTACACTCAAGAAAGGATACGTCTGGGAGGGGGGTGACGGGGCTCCCTTCCGAGGAGGAATCATCTACGAGGGTGGAATCCGAAAAGGAATGGAGAAGACTCTCGCTCAAGATGAAAAAAAGGAAATACTTGGCAGGGGGGAAAGACACATAGGGGCTAGAGACTTCGCGATAAGAAGACTATTAGGGGGGAAGGGGGAGAAGTCACTTCTTGAAGGGAAGGAGTCGGACTAAATGGAAGGAAAGGGGCTCGCCGGCGAAGGGGGGAATCCTCGCTTGAGAAGGAAAAAAGAGAAGTAGCATATACAGAAAGAGCGAGCCCCAAGAAAAGAGGAAGAGGATTTCGAGGGAAAGAGGTACTGGCTTGGATCAGAAAAAGAAACCCATTCAGAAAGAGGGAGAAAGGGCCGTCTCGAGGGAAGAGGGGGCCTCACGCAATGAGGAAAACTAGCTAAAAAAAGAGACGGATGAGGGAGGGAGAATTCAGGGGGGGGTCGTTGGCAGGGAGAAAGCTATATATGGGGAGGGAAGGCACTAGGCGAGTAAAGGGTCCTCCATGCGCTGGGAGAAAAAGTCCTGGCACAGAGTCAAAAACACCCAAAGAAGAGCCGGATATGCTACGGGAGGAGGGATGTCTCAAAGAGCGAAAAAAGCTGTCCGGGAAAAAAGGGGTAGCTAAGAAGGGAGGCTTCTGAGAAAAAAAGGGGAGGAATCGTGTAGGCGGGAAAAACCATCGTGTGAAAGAAAGCGGTCCAAAAGGGAATAGGAAGTCGCCTGAGAAAGGGTGTACAACCAGGAAAGGAAAGAGGAGGCTGGGCCGAGGGAAAAGAAAGACGCAGGGAAAATGAAGAGAGAATAGTCGTCCCTTTGGAAGGAGGGGGGAAGGAGATAGCCTATCATAGAACGCCGGTGGATTCCTCCCGGGAAAGGGGAGAAAGAGTCGAGGAGAAGAGAACATAAGGAAGAAGCCTGGACAAGAAGGATCGCTAGGAGGAAGGGGGGGGACTTTTTCATAAAAAAAAAGAGAGAAAATGGCGAGAGGCGAGAAAAGAGAGGATGGGGAGATTATAGGGAAAAAGGGAGCGGTAAAACCATAGAAAAAAGGGGGGATGGTGGGGATGATCGAAAAAAAGGCTCGCCTCGAAAAGGAATTCCGATAAAAAGGTGTCCTCCACCGCGTCGAGGAAATTTTGGACTCGAAGACTCGCAATAAGGAGAGGAAGAAAAAGCTCTGGGAAAAGGAAGGCGGTGGTACGGGGGAAAAGATTTGCAATAGGGAGACAAAGATATTTGAGAAATCGTCTAAGATAAGGAGAGGGTTGGCGAAGGGGGCATTTCTAGGGGAAAAAGTTCTCCGTAGGAGGAAGGGAGACCGAAAAGGGGGGGAGGCTCCTTGGGGGAGTAGGGTATGCTCCAAGGAAAAGGCATATTTCGGTAAACCAAGGAGGATGAAAAGCAGAGGGGGAAAGGGGAGAGGGAAGGGGGGGAAAAAAGTCTTTCCGAAAAGGAAGCTAAAAGAAAATGTCGAAGAGGGGAGTCTGGCGGAAGGAAGGGAAAGGTGCTCGAGGGGAGTACGGGGGGAAGGGTAGAAAACTAATTCTGTTCAGAGGAAAGGGGAAAGCAACTAAGAGGGAAGAATTTATGAAAAGAAAAAACCGTCAGGTAAGGGAAGGAGACTCCACTTACAAACCTCTAAAGGCATATAGGCGCCTCAGAGGCCGTCAGTCGTAAGTGCTTAGAGGAGTGAGGGGGGGTACGATAAAAAGAATCGGGTTAGAGCAAAATTCGAAAAGATCGGGGTAAAAGGGGAAAAGGACAAGGGACGGAGGGAGTTCAGGGAAGAAAACGAAGATGCAATTAAGGAAGGGTTTCAGACAGGAGCTGAATCCGGCGAGCGTGTAGAAGGGGGGAAAGAGGGTTAGCGCTTCAAGAGAAATCGGAGGGAAGAGAAATCGTGAAGGAAAAAACGCAAAGTGGAAAGTGTGGAAGGGGGCCATAAAGCCTTCTCAGGGAGGGAAAAGAAAAAACAAGTCACAGGACCTCATGAGAGGGAGAAAAGGGGAGGTGTCGAAGAAGGAGGGTATCAGAGGAGGAAAAAAACGAGAGGGTGGCGCGAAGAAGGGGTACTTTTTACCTCGTGCGAGGAAAGGAAGTGCATCTGGAAGGAGAAGGTTCAAGGGAAAGATGAAGAAGAAAAATCTTGGTGTTCTTCAGGAGAGGGGGATACCTCCATACAAAGATATCACCGTGAAGAAGGAGTTCATGAGCTGCGAAGAGGGCAATGGTCAAGGGGGAAGAAAGAAGATCCGGTGTTCACCGAAGGAACGGAAAAAATAACCGGGCTCGCGGGCGGTCTTAGGGGATTTCAAAGGAGAAAGTCTGATGGGGGAACAGAAAGGGAGATTATCTGGAGAGGGAGGTTTGAGTAGGAGAAAAAAACGACAGAAAAACTAATTAGCCACGGAAAGGAGAAAGTTCAGAAAAAATCACAGGGAAAGGCAAAAAAAGAAGGGGACCTAGGGGAAATCGGCTATATCAGGAAAAGGTTTTAGCTGGGCGGAAGGAAGAAAAGTCAGGAGGGGGAAAGACCGGGGTGGTAGAAAAAGAGGACCCGTGGAGGAAAGAAGGAAACCCTTAGGAAGGGGCTTCACTTCAAGCAGAGTTCCATCTGAAAAAGGGGGGAAATTCCGGAGAAAAAATGAGGGAGAGAGAGGGCTCTATTGGGAAAAATCAATAGCAATTAGGAAGGGGGAGAAGGGAACAAAAAAGGGAATCCCGGGAAGTCATCAGAAAAGAAGGGGGAGGACCGGGAAAGCCAGAAGAGTGACTTAAGACAGAGGGGCACTCTTGCTGTGGAGTTTGAGGAAAAAGGAAGGAAAAAAAAAAAATCAAAAAAGGGAATCGCATTTGAAAAGGAATTTGGGGTGCCGCTTGAGGAAAGGGTCCAATGAGGGCTCACAAAAGGGGGGAAAAAAGCGAGGAGATAGGGAGGGGAAGGGCCGGACTAGGGGGAAACTCTCGGAAATGCAAGGAAGAAATTTCAGGACAACGCGGATGAAGGGGGAAAGCTCCAGAAGAAAGAAGTCAGGAATGAGAGGGAAAGAAAAAAAAGAAAGGGGGTGCCCGACTAGAAGGGGGAGGGTCTTGAGGGGCCGGGGCGTCCTCAAAGGAGAGGGTCTCTCAGAAAAGGGGAAAAGAGGGCGTAGGAAAGGGGCATCAGGACGGTGCCGGGGGCGGTGTGGGGGGATTCTAACACTGAGGAAAGAAAGGCTCGGGGAAAAGAAAAATTTAATGGGGGGGACCTTTCGCGGAAAGGGTCGAAAGGGGGGGGGCTTTAATCCCTAAAAAAAGGTGCCAATTACAAGGAGGAAAGCCTCTGGGGGGAAGGGCACTGCAAGCAGAAGAGGAGCGCAGGGCGGGAAAAGGGGGGGTATTATGTTAGGGAAGGAAAATTCTAAAAAGAAGGGGGAAGGGACAATCTTAAAGATTCACGATGCACGAGGAATCAATCGGTGAAAATCGAAGAAAAGGAAAAGGGGGAAAGGGGAAAAAAAAGGCCCAATCCGTAAGAATCAAGACTTCGAGAAATTGCCGGGCTGGCTAGGGGGTGAACTCGAAGAAAAAAAAAAAAAGAAAAAAAAAAAAAAAAGGGGGAAGGTACAAAGGAAAAAAAGACTGCAAAAGGGAAAAAAAAACTCTATGCAGATTTGAGAACTCCGGAAGGCTTGCCGAAGGCTTTAAGGGGTCATCGGGGGTATAAAGAGGAGAAGTTCCTATTTCCGATGAAAGAGGACATCTCACTCCCGAAAAAGAATACGAGTTGTGCTCGGAGAGGGAGAAAAAAGACCTAGGAGGGGAAGAGTCTCGGGCGAGGAGCGTCGCTCCACTCGCGAAGAGAAGGGAAAGATGTTGAAGCATCTACCGTGTGGGGAAAGGAGAAAAAAGAAGGGCTCGTGAGGGGCCTTAGCAGAAAGGAAGGCGCCATTCGAAAGAGAAAAAAGCTTTCGGGGGGGGAAAAAATTTTCAAGGAGGAGAAAAAAAGACAGCACGCGGCTCGAGAGGGGTATAAACCAGCTGCACGAGGGAAAAGAAGGGAAGGTCAGGGAAAAAGAATCTCTAATGATGAGGGGGGGAAAACGTCCTCGGAGTCAGGGGGAAAGCCGCACCTGGAAGAGTTAATGAAAGGGGAATCTTCATCTCGCACTCCTGCAACAAACTGTAGACACGCTCCTCGAGAGAAAGAAGGGGACCAAAAAGAGGTATTAAAGGGGAGAAAAGGTTAAGAGGCGATCCGGGGAAAGACATTCTCGAGGGGAACAGTTCACCTTGATGGAAGGAAGCTATCCAATTCCGCTCAAAAAAGAGGGAGGAGTACTCTAAGATCCTCCTAAAGGAAGAAGCGTCTCTAGGAGAGAGATGGAAGAATTTTTAAAGGGGGAGAGAGAAATACCTGAAACTGCAAGGAGGGAGACTACGCTGCTAGGAAGGGTGGGGGGAAAGCTAGGTTAAATGAGAGCTCGCCAGCCCGCGGGGGGGAAAAGTCTCAAGAGAAGCCTGATCCCGGAGGGAAAAGAAAAAGGAGGTGTCTAAGAGGTAATACTTCGTGGAGGAGAACGGCTCTTCAGGGGAAGGTGTTTACTAAGAAGCGCGTTAGAAAACTGGTAAAGGGGAGCTATTAGGGAAAATGCTGAAAAGAGACGGTCTGAAGAGAAAGTCTGTCGAGAAGTTTTCTGAAAGGAAAGCACGACGAATCAGGGGGGAGGGAGAAAAGTCACACGACTCGCGAGGGATAGTCTGGGAAACGGGCCCTCTGAAGCCTTGGGGCCTCGTGGCAAGGGAAAGGGACCTCAAAAGTTTCTTCATGAAGAGGTGACGCGAAAAAAGGAGCTCCCCGACCGCGGGTTTTGTGCCTGAAGGCCGCTCATCGGACCTGGCCCGGAGGGGAAGAAAGGGGAGTAGAGAAGGAGAAGGACGTCAGGGTAGGAGGATAACTGAGAAGAGGCATATGACTAAGCAGGGAAAATCTCGCGCCTTCTTAGGGAAACAAGCGGATAGGAAGAGCCTATCCAGTAGCAGGATAAAGTCATAAGAAAGGGGGGGCCTAGGAAAAGAGGAGGGGATAGGGGGTGAAGAGGGGACGTGCTGCATGAGAAAATCTCAAAATATCTCAAAAAAAATGTCTCAGCGCAAAAAGGAAGACCCGGAAGAGGGCTCTCTCAGAGGGGACGATGGGCAAAAGAAAAAAGAGATCAGTTTGACGCAGGAAAGGGCGAAGATCGTGGCGAGGCGCGCCGAAGCACTGGCTCCGTCTCACTCTCTTGTCTAGAAGAAGTCGGGGGGGGGAGTTGGAACTTCTAATTTCTCTAAGAAGGTCCTGAAGAAAAAATAAAAAGCAAGGGGGAGCCTGACCAGAAGGAGACCTGCCCTAAGAAAGGGGGGGGGTCAGAGAGAAAACAACAACAACGGGGATAATAAAATTAAAACTCAGGGGAAGGGGGGAGGAGGAAGCTCGGAGGAGGGAATTTGTTGCGAAGAGAGGCGATTTGGAGAGAGGGAACATTCTCTCTGAAGGAAAGGAAAAAAGGAGGCCCTAGTCGCTATGGGAAAAAGGCGAGTGAGACCGAGTAAGCGCTGCTGAGAGGGGGGGAAAAGCCTTTTCAGAAAAAACGCACGAATGAAAAGACGCAAAAGAAGGGGAAGGAGAGTCCATCGGGGTGAAAAGGGGTTCTTCTCGCGAGAAGGCGCCTTTCGCGAGGGGAGGGGGGGGCCGTTTTGAAAAGACGAGGTGCCGAAAGAGAGGGGATCCGAGAAGATCGACAAGACGGGAAGGGGGGAAAAGAAGGATTGGCAACGGAGGAGTCCGATGAACTGAAGGTCGATTAAGAAAGCCAAGAAGGGGAGGAGCTCTCGCTAGGGGCAGGGGGAAAAAAAGCCTTCAGAAAGGATCTTAAAAGGAGATAGAAGGGAGCGGGGGGAAAGAAAGGGTCCCGCCGAGGACGAATCTATTTGTGCCAGGCTTTATCGTGAGGGAGGGCCCAAGGGTCACCAAGACTCTTAGGGGAGGTTATGAAGAAGGGAAATCAGGCATCAGAGAGAGGGAAAAAAGACATTCCTCCACAGGTCTTCTCTCAGGGACGGGGAAGGGTAAAGCTCGGGAAAAAAAAAAAAAGGGGAGCAGAGGGCAGAGCCAGAAATCACCGGGGTAGGGTTCTTTACAGATCGAGGGTTCGCTCTGAATATTCCTATCAAATTGTCAGGGAGGAGCTGAAAAAAAGGGAGGGAAAGGCTGCCAGGGAGACGCTGTCGAAAAGGATCTCAAGGGAAAGGGGGGGGTACATTCTAGCACGAGAGGACTTGTCCGCGAGGAAAGGGATGAGAGGGGGATATCGACACGCCTTTCGATTGTATCGAAGCCGAAGGCGGTAGAGTGGAAGCTCAGGGTGGGAAGATCGCGGTGGCACCGCGTGGGGGAAAAAAGTCAGTGATAATAAGGGAACGAGAAAATTGAAAGGAGGATAAAGGAATACTTAGACGGAAGGATACGAAAGAAGAAGAAAGGGAAAAGATAAAGAAACCTATGTAGGGGGGGCGCGGCGCCGAGCGCACGGGGTCGTTAAATAAAGAGAAAAGGCGAGAGTAAAGTCTTCAATGGAAGGAGAGTCGGGACGAGGGGGAAAGACGGTAGGAGGGAGGGGGAAGCGGATTACGAAAGAGGGTGGCGGGCATGAAAAGGAAAATTCCGGAAGAGAGCTCAGAGAAGAGTGTGAAAAAATCCGAGTAAGAGAGCCTCCAGAGGGAGGGTGGATGCCTTGGAAAAGAGCTCGGCACACCGTCCTAGGAAGAAAGCCAGAAGAGGTCAGAGGAGAAAGAAGTGTCAAAGAAAGACCATCTCCACGCAGAATGAGGAAAGGAGTCTCTCGTTGAGGAGAAATGAAGATTTCCTCAGTGGGTGTGGAAGAGGGGGATCGCCAAAAGGAGAGAAGAGAGACTGATTCCGGGAGAGGAAAGGAAGGCTATCATTGAAAGGGGGAAAAGACAAAAAAAAAAGATGAGGTTTTGAAAAAGCGCTCTCGGGAAAAGAAGGAAAAGGTAAGAGAAGGGAGAGGGGGGAAGGGGTCGCGGGGGGGACCTTCACCACCAGGACCTATGCTCAAAAACGACTTATTCCACAGGAGGGAAAAAAGGGAAACTATCGAAAAGGGGGGGGAATCTAGAACTCTTCAAGGAAGTAGCTAGCGAGTAAAAGGAGTAAAGATCCGTTCGAAGAAAAAAGGAAAAACCGGTCCGGATCTATTTCTCTTGCAGAAAAAGGGCTTCAGAGAGAGAAAAAGGGGAGTCTCTCTAAGGAAAAAGGGGAACCGGAAAGGAAAGGCCATCCGACGGAGAGAAGATGAGGGGAGATCTTAAGTCGTTGCACCGGGAAGAGTGGGACGGTCGGAGTCTTAGTTTGTAGAAGAAGGGCGGGGGGGTAGTCAAAGGGAGGAAAGACCGAAAATCAATGAAAGGAACGCGCGAGCTGGGTCTCTAAGAAAGACCAAGGGGGAAAAGGGGAGGCTTCGGGAGGGGGCTGTCAAAAAAGAAAGAGGTTTCCTAGGATAGTTTGCCGCTGAGAGCGAGGAGAAAGTCATCGTGCAGAGAAAGGGGGAAATCCCTACACTCAAAAAGAAAAAGGGGGGGGGGAATCATAAGAAAAAAAAAAATTCACGAGAGGATAGGCTCGCGATAAGAGGCCTTTGTACAGGAAAGAGGCTTCGTTCCGGAAGGAGGGGGTCACCGCTACAGGAAGGAGGGAGGGTACCAGATCGCAAAGGCGCGTACGGGAAAAAATTCTTCCGGAAAAAAAAAAAGGAAGGGGGCGCCTGTCAGGAAGAGAGGTACAAAGAGGAGAGAAAGAATGATAGTATTAGAAGGAGAGTGCGGTGCAGCGAACACAAGACGGCTCTTCTGGGCAGTAAAGTATTCGAGGGAATACTTTCTCGGAGGAGGGGGAAAAACAGCTTGAGAAGGCGAAAAAGAAAAAGGTTCGTAACAGGAAAAAGGAGGGGGAATGTGGAAAAAAGGAAACTAATAAGGAAAAGAGGGTCTGGGAAGGTAGGGTATGGAGGGGAGAGCGAGGGCGAGCCGCCTTATCTCAGAAGGAAAAGGAGAAAAGACATGTCTACAGAAAAAAAAAGGGTGGGGTGAGGGGGGGGGGAAAAAACTAAGAGGTTGTTAAGGCTCTGGGGCTGTTCGGAAAGTCTTAAAATAACGGGCGATCTCAAGGCAATAACGGGGAGGGGGGGGGGGATTCCTAGCAGGAAAAAGTGAAAGGGGGAAAAGACATACGATAAGGGGTGGGAATCACGGGAGGGGCAGAGAGCGGGCCTCGAGGGGATCACGGGAGAGGATGGGGGGGGGTTTCATAGAAAGGAGCGACAGGGAGGAGGAAAAAAAGAGCATCTCCTTCATTAATAAGAGAAACCTCGTCGAGGGAAGTGAGGGAGCTTTTGTAGAAGAGGAATGGGCAACCGAATACTCACGAAGAAAAAAAAAGGGCGTCAAGAAAAAAGGGAAAAAGTCTAGAGAGGAAGAAGAAACCAGGAGGGGGCTCATCGACAGGGGGGAAAAAGTTTACGGAGAGAGAGGAAGTTTGTTGACTTGAGGGGAAAAGGGCGCGATCTGCGGGGGGGGAGGGGACCGCAGAAAGGGGGGGTTTTTGTGGACGGAAAGAGGAAATTTTCAGGAGAAGGGAGACTCACTCAAGGAGGCGTCGCCACCCAGATGCAAGGAAGTCACCCTCACTCCTGAAAACCTCGCGAACCGCAAAAAAGGCTCTACGTTAAAGGGGGGGGAAGGGTCCTGAGATGAAGAATTGATAGAAAAGAATTATGTAGAGACGGTCCCTGCATCTCACAGAAGAAGAGAAGGGGAGGTGGTCTTTCAAAAGACTCGACGGCGCTGTGCGGAAAGGCCAGGACCCTGAAGAGGAGGAAAAAAGGCTGATGAAAAAGAAAGGGGACCTCGAGGGAGATTCCCATTAAGGAAGGATTGAGGGGGAGAGCGATGGGCTCATAAGACTTTCATAGAGGGAATGCTAAGGGAGGTGCCGAAAGAGAATCAAAAATAAACAGGAAAAGAGAAAATGAGAGCTCTGGGGGGACAATCTATTTGAAAAAAAGGGGGGAGGGGGAAGGGTGGGGAAAAGAAAGGTGGGAAAGGATGGAGTAACGGAGTGGAAAAAGCGGCTCAATGGACCTTACTTCGCAAGGAGAGAAAGAGGCGGATTCTGGGAAAAGGTGTGTTCCAGCGCGCTCTCCGGCCCTGTGACGTGCCCGAGCCCAAGGAAAGGAGGTCCTCCCGGGAAGAAAAATCCATTACTA
>Ga0179593_1368876_pt1 | contig 13893 bp, 25 predicted proteins | sample CZODoug2_1_08_16_FD_185931 | JGI IMG/M metagenome (GOLD analysis project Ga0179593, IMG submission 185931) | Vadose zone soil fungal communities from Angelo Coast Range Reserve, California, USA - CZODoug2_1_08_16fungal (PacBio error correction) | ecosystem: Environmental > Terrestrial > Soil >...
GGGGGGGGGGCATCTTTCAAAAAAAACAGCAACCTTGTAGGGAAAAAGATGAGAGGGGGAAAAAACTAACAGAGATCGGCTACAAGGTGGGTTGTGTTGTTCACCGGACATCAATCAAAGAGGGAAAGGGGGGGCCCTCAACCGGGGGGGAAAGAGAAAAAGACCCTCGAATACGGGAAAAAAGTACCCTGCAACCGCGAGAAAGTCAAAGCCACAACATTGGGAAAAAAGTGGGGAAGGGGGATGGGAGACATCCAAGAATCAAATAAGGCGCAATAAAAAAAGCCTACAGTCCACTCTTGAAAACAGAGCAGCAGTCATAGGGGACCGGTTCAAATGGGGGGGCAAAGCACAGCGATCAAATTAGAATGAAAGGGAAGAAGCAGAGGGAGAAAACGCCAAAGATAAATCCTGTACAATGAAAAAGGGAAGGGGAAAAATGTGGTGATGCAAGATCAGTCCGTAGAAAATCAACCAGCTTCGACTAAGGATGGACAGAAGGATAGCGTTGGGAAAAAAAAAGGCTTCTCAGAATTGCAGAAAGAAATGGGGTCTGAAAAAAAAAAGTAATCGTAGGAGGACGAGTCAACAAACCATCGTTCGGGGAAAAAGAACGTGTCTCAAAATAGTCATGAGGAAAAAGGGGGGGGCACAAACTCTGGTTAAGTCCAGATTGAAGAGAAAACCGAGCCTGAAGGGACACATAGCGCGAGCAAAAGGGGAACAGATGAAATCGAAGGCGGACTTTCAAGCAAAGGGGGATTGCGAAAAAAACATGGGAAATCAGCAGGCAGGAATCGAATACAAACAACTCTCTGCCTGGCATAAAAAAGAAAGTGCGAAAGAATACTCCGGGATGGGCGGTGGAAAAAAAAGAATCTGTCTAAAAAAAAACGAAATTAGAGGGGAAAAGGCCTAGGGGGTATTATTTTAACCCGGGTGGTCGGACTAAAGGAGATGGACGCAAGCGTTTCAGGGAAAAAGGACAACCTAAAACGGAAAAAGAAGAAACTCCTCAAAAAAAAAAATTCGAAACCGGCAAATAACGCGGAGAGGAAAAAAAAAAATGGCCGACCAATACTTGTCGAAAAGGAAAAAAGGGTGAACGGGGGGGAAAATCTTCTCTGATGGGGGCGAAGGAGGAAGGAGTGATCTTGGTCAACATAAAAACTTCGACAGTGTAACGGGGGGGGAATTCGGGGCCCGAAAAAGATAAACGGTACATGGTTGGGGAAGGAAAGAAAGGGGGGTTTCAACTTACAAGATTCTGCGGGGATGAAAAAAAATGACCCGAAGCCCGAAGTATCACAGGAAAAGCTTATCAACGTTTTGGGGAAAGGAAAATTCATTCACCTGCAAAATCAGGGAACATACGAGACTATCCGGGGCTGTCATGGGGATGAGAAACTCAATCTTGCCCTCGATTGGGCGGCAGCAAGTGGGAAACTCTGGGACGTAAAAGTGGGGGGAGGGTCCGAAGGAAGGGATGGAAAGGGGAAAGGGGGGGACTACTGGACCGGGGCACAAGGCACCAAAACAAAAAGACTAACAACAAAAGCAAAGAAGCTCTCATCCGGAGTCCACAAAAAGGGTCGGGGGGGCTGAGGGAACCCGTGCGGATACGGCATTCCTGGTCATAGTTGAGTACCCCTGAGTGGGGGACGTTTCAACCCGAATACTAAGGAGATTCGAACGGAAGTAAAAAGGAAAAAGGAACGACTCGGCGGTGGGGGGGGTAAGATTGCTTGGGACTGGCAAAAACGGTTCAAAACGGCTCCTGGGCTTTACTGTAAAGGGATTGTCATCGTGTATAAGGGGGAAGGGGAAAATGAAGTCCTAACCAAACAAAAAAAGGTTGGGGGAAAAGTCAGATAGTGGAATTTCAGGGTGTTAGCAAAGGGGGGGACAGGGGGAACAAGTATGTGGAGAGGGATCCAAAAAACTGCTGTGTTGGAAATTCGTGCCTTGCTGAAGGTTAACCACACACAACCTAAAAAGAACTACCGCAAGCCGCCCATAAAAGGAGAAAAAAAAAACGACGTATGAAGCATTGCGAGTTCTCGCGCGAATGCACAGGGGGGAAGGGCAGGTGGGAAAAAAAAAAGGAAGGGGCGAGACCCCTGTATGAAATTGGACGTCAGGAGGTCGGAACTCACCAGAAGGATTTTGCTGTTGTGGACGCGAACAAAAGCGGCTGAAGAGGGGAAAAAAGAGATCGAGCACTGGGGGGAAAGGAAATCTGACGCAGCGGAGACGGAACACTGGAGGGATCAGACAACGTAGTGAAGGCCCACTGTAGACCATAGTTGCAACCACAGTGGGGAGGGAGCAAACAGGGCGGGGACAAAGAGGGGGAACTGAAAACGACTCAAACAGAAAATAAAGGGAAAAATGATAGGAAAAAAATGACGAGCACGAGCTTCCCCATAACCGACACGGAAGGAGGAAAAAATAAATAAGCCAAAATCAGAGAGACAAAAACGGAGTCTTTAAGGAAAAAAGGGGAAGGAAGGTGTGTGCAAGGCTGACTAAGTCATAGGTTTCCGGGAAGATAGGAAGAGTGGGGGGGACCTGTGAAGAGGAAATCCTCCGTTAGGTGATGAGGGGAGGGGTGACAGGAAATAAGGGCCGTAAGATTTGCGCACCAATGTGGCGCAACAGTATATGCAGTGAGGGGACAACAGAAGGGGGGGAGGGAAAAAAAATCACCAGTTTCGATGCCAAGGAACTTGAAATCTAAAAGACAACAAGATAGCTTAACTTTCAAGGCGCAATCCGGTTGGGGGGGAGTCAAATATTCAAAGAAAAAAAAAAGAAAAGGGAAAAAGGGGAGGGTGAAAGGGAAAACTAGGCTTGAACAGGGGAACGGACCACAAAGGGAGACGTGGGTCTGGGGCCAAGGAAAAAATAGAAAGAAGGGGATTCAGGAACTCGCCAGCTAATAAAGACTTCGGAAAAGGGGGGGGGAAAGCGGTGAGGGAAAATTAGTTGGGGGGGAAATCTGGCAAAGACACTCTATCGAAAAAGGTCCTGGAGGGGGCAACTGCACCATAATGAAGGTGCGGATGTCGGAAAAAGGCAAACGCTCCAATATGAGTTTATGTGTAAACATAAGCCCGACTAAAAGACGAGGCCAATCACAGTACAGGACACAGGGGCCCGTGAAGTGGTAATGAAGGTACCCAAAGGAACGAGTGTCCGTTCGGATTAGAAAGACAGCATAAGTAGGTCGGAAAAAAAAGAAGTCCACAAGCATCAGAACAAAGAGGCATCGCCGGAGCGCAAAAGAGGGAAGGGGGAAAAATGCCAAAGAAGCCGAATCGTATAGACGTAAGCGGTGTGGATTGGGGTGGGCCCTGGGTGGACGTACAGGGTAGGGGGGGGGGTAAAAAACCCATTTCCACTTCAGCAAGAGAGAACACAAATGTTTACGTCCCAGTCTGGGGAGAAAAAACAAAAGGGCTTGCCAAGGCGCCAAGAGAGAGGCACAATGTACATCCACATGATGTGACCATGAAAAGGGAGTGCTTCATGTTGGGTGTGGGTTTGGGTTGGGGGGGGGGGGGGGGGGGGGGGGGAAAAGTTTGGAAAAACGGCAACGTCCGGGCGAGGTGGCAAGGGGCCATCTTGAAAGGACTGGTTCCTTCGCAAGAGATCACAATCTGGACTTACTACCGTAAAGAAAAGACGCAAAGCACCGGAAAAAGGGGACCCAAAAAACAGATTTTCAGAGTAAAAAGGGCGAAGGAATTATTTGCGGGGAAAATTCCGAAGTGCCTGAGGACCAAGAAGATGGGCAGCAAGGGAAGCGGGCCAAAAAAAAACCATCAGATAAAGCCACTTGTGAGGGAGACATCTAATTTTGAAAAGGGGAACCAATAGTGTGGGGGCTAAGACCAACGGGGGCCTCTAGCCAATGCTGTTGCGAAAAAAGGAAGGGGTTTGGGGTATGGGGGGTTGCGTCGATCCGAGTCAATGAAGGTCAACGAATCACTCGGTACCATCACCAGAGAGCGGCTGCGGGAAAAACGAAACAGCCAATCCAATGGATAGTAAAAAGGGATTGGGATGAGGGGGGGGCAATTTTTATCTGGAGGCAGTCTCTCACCTGGGTCCAAGGAAAATAAAAAAAGCATGACCTTAGCTTTGAATCAAAGGGGAAGTCCAAAACGACCTATGTTGGGGGGGATTGCGCCAGGGGGGGCACTGGGCGGATGAACTAGACAGAAAAGTGTGGCGCACGGCAGAGAATAGACTACGTGCGCTTGGTGCCGGACCAAAAATCTGGTGTCGGCTGGGGGCAAGACGCCTTTTTTGAAAAACTGCCACAGGGGATAAATGTTTCAAGCGTCTCAGGTGACCATGAAATGGCACAATTTGTTCAGGAGAGCGGAAAGACAGTACTTTCCGAAAGGGCCGTCATCTCGGAATTGCGGTTATTGTCTGAACCAGGGGGAGCGAAAAAAAATCAAAAACGTGTAGAAAGTTGGTCGGCCTGGAGAGGAATTGAAAGATGGCTACCAACTAAGGGGGAACAGACGGAGGTTAAATAGGAAACGATCGGGGCGCCAGAATGGTGAGTATCAGAAACTGTTGAGAAAAAGTGGGTTGTTGCTGCGCTGGGGATTGTGCCTGGGGGGGTGGTATTTGCTAGGAAAGTAAGACATAGATGTCCAAGCAGGGGATCAAAACCGGGCTGGTGGCAAAAAAGGAACGACCGGAGAGTAGGGGCCCCTCTGCAGTGGAAGACAAGGGGTGGGGCTTCGGGGAACAACGACTTGCTCTAGCAAAACACCAACAACGGAGATTAGAAGAATTGCAATTCGTTGCAACCGCAGCAAAGAAAGTCTGGGGAAACGGAATGGGTCGGGGGAAAAAATACTCAAGAGAAACGGACCAGTTTGGGGAGTACCGGCAGAACAAATCAAAGCGTCGATGACCTCAAACCTGATTATCAAAAAAAGAGGAAAAAGGTGTGCACCGAGCAAAATACAAAAGGGAAAACAAGGAGTTTGAAAAAAGCGCAGCAAAAAAAAGTGGGGAAAATGGGGGGGGGGGAAGGGGATCCTACCTTTCGAAGCAGAAAAGGGAGAAGAAGGAATCACAGAGCCAAAGGAAGAACGGCCCCAAAACCCCCCAAAACAAACCACAAACCACCCCCCCCACACCAAAAAAGGGTTGCAAAGCCCAAAAAAAAACCAATCTGGAAGAGTCAAAAGGGGTGAAATTGGAGCAAGCAAACCGATCAAGAAGAGGCATATGAGCGGAAACATACAATCGGCGCAAAAATGCCGAGAACGGACAATGTTCCGAGGGGGGAAGGGTACCGGAAAGGAAAAAAAAATGGCAATTATGAAAGACCAATAGGGACATCAGGAGCGCGGGAAAAAAAAAAAAAAAAAACCTTTAAAACAAAAAAAGGGGGGTGATTCAAGGCCCGTTGGTCTGAAAAACAAAAAGCGCCGATTGACCGGCACAGCAGGGGGATCTTCCACCAAAAAAAAAAAGGAAGGAAAAACTCTGCCTGAGGAGGTGCGCAAAATGAAGCCGCAAAAAGTGTTAAAATGGCATAGCCGTACGCACTCAATATCATCGAAGACTGGCCGAGAGCATAGAACTGGCCCGAAAAAGAAAAAGGTTCAGAGGAAAAAGGGAGAAAAAAAAAGGCGGGATTAAAAGTCCGGGGGATAAACTCTATCGCCTCAGAGAAGAAATTTTCAAAGACTCCCTGTTGATGGGGGGAGGGGGGGGGTTAGAAACTGATCAACGACTCTTACGCGATGGAAGGGGGCTTCGATGGAGGGTTGAACTGAGGAGCAATCTGGATGGGAACAAGCGTGTTAGAGGGAAAACGACAAAAGGACCAACGTCAATGTAACGGGACGAAAATTCCCAAACCATGGCGTCGCGGGAAAAAAAAAAAAAGCAATGGGGAGGTAAAAATTGGGTCAAACGGGGGGAACAAGAATTTACCGTGTGCAAAAGACTTTCTTGGGGGGGGTCGTCACCGCGAAAATATGTACATGGGATAGGGCAAGAACAGGAAACTTAAGGGGGGGGGAAATGGGGGGTAACAACGAAAAAGGGAAAGGTGCCGTACAAGAGTCACTAAAAGGGGAGAGACGCAATGGTGGGTGTTGGTTTGTTTTTTTATGGTCGGTTAAAAAAAGAAGTCACCTGTCGTGGGTTCCTCTGACGCGGGAGGAAAAAGTTGGGCAGGGAGGCAGTTAGGAGGACCAAAGAAGAAGGATGGAGTCTTAAAAAAAGAAGCGTTTCCAGTGAAAGGAAAACTTTCACTGAAAGTGAGGGAAGGGAAGAGGACTAGACGGCTGGAACGGGTTGATGAGAATTGCTAAGGGGGAAAAATGCATCGCCATCAGTGTTCAAGAAAAGGGGGGAGTAAGGGGTGGGGGCCGACGGAATGGTGGGCATTTTGAAAAAGGAAAAAAGCTTCACAAGGGGAAAAAAACAACCATCAATACAAACACAAGGCCTGGACGAGAAAAAAGGGAAACGTTCAGGGCCTTTGTCGGGAAAAGGGACTCTGGAAAAGTTCGACGCGGATAAGGGCCGGTTGATGTAAAAAGGGGGGTGGGATGAACCTGAGGGCGTTTCAGGGAAAGTCTATGTGGATTCGAAAGGGAAGCAACAAAACTCTCGGTAAAAGCAAAAAAAGAGGACGGGGTTTGGTACCTTGCTTGAAACTTCAAAGGCTCACTGGCTGTGACGGGGGAGACTTTGGGGAAGAGGTCCTGGGGAGGGATCGGGAGGCGCGGAGTAGCATCACGGAATTGTAGGGGGGGGGGGGGCCGGAAAGGGGGCTGGAAACGGTCATATGGGGGAGGAAAAAGAGCCACTGAGAAACTTGTGGACTCGAGTGAGGGAGTGGGAAACCCAAAAATGAAAAGAACTACCGAAAGACTGGCGATCTCTCAAAAAGGAGGGGATAGGAAAAGAAGTGGTCGCAAATCGGGCGATGGCAGGTACAGCATGCAACAAAAGACAATCGGGTGTTTACGGCACCAGGGAGGTTCGGGGGGAAGGGGGGGTGCGTGTACTGTTGTGTGACGCGACAAAACACAAAAAAAAAAAGGGGGAATGCGAAATTAATGTGGGAGGGTTCCATAATCGTCCCTGGACGGAGCGGAGGACTGGGGACTACGAAACTTGAGGAAAGTCAAAAAAAACTTCGGGGGGTTCAATTCCGCAACAGGTAAGAAAAAGAGGGGGGAAAAAACCTCAGGGGAAAGGGAAAGGCAATCAGTGTCACCTGGAACGACTAAATCACATAACGGCGTCAAGGGAGAACCATCGCAACACTCCGATGCGTCAAGGAAAGAAGAAAAAAGAATGGGAAAGAAAAAATCAGACAAAAAACGGAGGAGAGGAAAAAGTTTTGCACAAGGAAGAAAAGGGGGGGGGAGGAACGGTTTATCGGGGCTCTTTTCCAGGGGAAGGGGAAAAAATCGTGGGGGGGGGGCATGGGGACGAGATGAAAGATTGGATGTTGCGTCGTTAAAAGCAGGGACATGAAAAGAAAAGGAAAAAGCCGGTGATAAACGGTTCCAACTATGGAAAAAAGGGATGACATTGGAATAAACCGAATCAACAAGTGGAGGGGGGGACGGGCCAGTGAAATTCCAAAAAAAGGGGAGGGATGGCAGGGCACTCAAGCAGCCGCGGTTTGGAGGAGAGGGAACCACAGGAAAGTCCTGAGAAGGGGAAGAAGGAACAGGCTTGAAAAAGAAAAAGGACATCCAGGTGTCGTAAAGGAAAAAAAATATTGTCAAAATCTCCCGGAGGGGAAGGGGAAACGACGGAAGGAAAAAAGAGAACTTTGAAGAAAAAAAGGGTTGGCGGGGATGCGGATTGTATGGGGAAAGGGGGGTGGCAATCAAAAAGGACTAAGGAGAGGGGGAAGAAAAAAAGGGGAGGACAGTTGAGTAAAGGATAAGAAATAATGAACCAGACTCCCCATTTGGCATAGAACCTAGCAAGCGCTCAAGAAGAAAAAGGGGAAAACAGACTCAGAAGAAATAGAGACATTACAATTTACAGTAAGCATGGTAAACGGGAAGGTGGAAAAAAAGTGTACCCAAACAAACTAGGGTCGTACTATAATCAGGACAGGGGTCGGGGCAGAAAAGGTTCAGATAACTCAGGGGCACGAAAAACTGAGACGGAGAATGCCGAAATGATGTTCGAGGAAAAAAAAAAAGAAAAGAACGAAGGGAGAGAGGCGGAAAAGATATTCGTGCAAAAGGTGATTGGGGGGGCCTTTGGAAAAAAAAAGGGGAGGGGAAGTGATACAGTAGGTGGAACATGGGCACTGCCTAAAGATCTGCCAAGAGTGGGAAAAAAAGGGGGTCCGAAGGTGAGGGTGGCGAAGGCAGGTCGATGGGGGGACAAGATCGACAGCGAAAGGAAACCTCGTCCCCTTGGCAAAAAAGCATAAAATGGTGCCGTAAAGTCGGCGGGATGGTAGGGAAGGTCTTCGTGCTCTTCAGGATTGTCCTGTTCAGCAAGAAAAAAAATCGACGATGAACGACAGCAGAGGGGGGGGTCGCTCCAGAAACAATAAAATGAAAAAGAACGCCAAAAGATCTTGCGCGGAAAAAGGGAAAGGGGTGGGACAAAAGGAGGGAGTTAAGGGGGGGGGGGGGACCTAGAAGTAACACACATGGAAATATGCGCTTCGGAAAAAAGAGAGGGAAAAAAGGGGGGGAAGAATGACTTGAAGAAATTGTCAATGGGGGGGAAAAAGGCTAACAAATGAGCATTTCTCCGCGGTAGAAAAGCGGGGGGTGGGCAAAAAGTGGGGGAAGAAGGGGAGCCGTATTGGGAAGGGGTTGTGTAAAAAGGAGGGGGGGGGGGTGACGAAAGACGTTTCTTTCCAGCAAAGTTGCGACGAAGAAAAAAAAGTTGAAAAGAGACCGAGGAAGCGTTTATCCAAAAGAAGACGGTCTGCTGATAAAGAATTATCCCGCCAAAAGCAAGGGGAGAAACCGGGGGGAAGAGGGGGAAAAAAAAAAAAGAAAAAAAGGGGGGTATCTAAACCTGCTCCTTGCAGGAAAGAATCAGTGGAAAAGGGGGGGAAACTAGGATTGGAAGGGGACTGCTCAGTCAACGCTAAAAGAAGTGTGCGGACCAGCTAGGTGTGGGGGCAGTTAGGAGGGGAACGCTCCTTAAAAAGAGGGATGGGGAGAAAGACATCATGTAAAAAAACAGGAAACGGGCATCCAAAGTCTGTTGTCGGCTTAGGCAGAGTGAAACATAGGGGGGGAAAAAAAAGGGGGCCAAACGTTCTTCAAACGGATTCAAAAGACAAGGTGGTTTGAAGCGATCAAGGGGGCTCATGCGGAAACCGTTTGAATTGGGGAAAAAACGGGTAAACTATTACTGGGAGTGTCCATGTGTAGAAAGGAAAGGGGGCATTGGGGCGAATGAGTGTAACCAAGGGGGGGAGTCAAAAGCTTCTAGGAAGAAGGAAAATGTGGGGGGGGGAAGAGGACTAAAAATGTTTGGGAAATGTCCAATTGGAAAAGGATAAAAAACTGGGCTGAGGGTAGGGGATGGGACAGAGAGAAGCCTTGAGAGTCTGTATGTCTTCAGAAGAAGGGGCGAAAAAGGTGTTGGGGCCTAAAAAAGTTGGGGAAACACAAAAAAACAGGGTATTTGCAAAAAAGTCAGGAAGAGGGGGATGTCACCAATCGGGGGAGGAATCAAAAAAAAAAAGTGAGGAAAGGGCCGGGGAAAAAAGACGAAAGAGAGGAGTAGGGGGGAAAAGAGAAAACGTTTCACAAGAATGGGAAAAACGGGGGGGGGACAACGACTTTAAAAAAAGGGAGCAAAAAAAAGGGAGAGAGAAGGGTTTGAAAAGTCGTGTGCAACCGACACAAGGAAAGGTCTTGGACCTGTAGAAGGGGGCAACAACCTCAATCACACGGGGTTGGGCGAAAAAAGAAAAAAAAATCGGACTTCTGGGATGCCCTCCCTTATTAAGATGAACAAACAGACTGTCCGAAAGACAAAGACAAAGTACAAGGGTTCCAAAGCGAATGAAAAGGGGACAACTTGTGTAGGACGACGTCCAAGATCAAAAAAAGGGAAATAAAACCAGGGAAAAAATAATGGTCGGCCCAAGAGGCGTGGGAAAATCAATGTCTGGCAACAACGCCCAACTGAAGAAGGGCAAGCATATGGAAGAAAAAAGTGGGAAATCCTGAAAAAAAAAAGTGGAGGAGAGAGGCAATGTGTTCTCTAAAGAAAAGGCGGGGACCGGAGAAAAAAGTGGAATTCGGGAGGAAATCATACACGGAGGAAAAAGGGGAAAAAAGATGTGAAAAACGTTGTTCGGGGGGGGGGAAAAAAAAAAAAAAGCCCGGGAGCAGAAAAGCAAGGCCAACCAGCTTGGGCGCCCCGTCTAAAAGAGGAGGGCTATTGGGGAAAAAGGGGGCTTGAAGCGAGGGGTGAAATGAGAGACTCCAATTCGGCTTTGCACTCATGATGTGACAAGAAAAGGAAGACAGCAAAGAGGAAAACCTAAGATGGGAAAGGGCAAATGCTTCCTTAGGGGGGGAAGTATACAAACTTGGGGTCTCTCAAAAACAACCACGGAAATAAAAATCATCAACAGTGTCAAAAGAAGGGGGCGGTTCTCATAGGGGCAGAAACGCGAGCGGAGGGGGAAAAGGGAAGGTCTTGGGGGGGGGGGGGGGGGAAATCAGACGGCGAAAAGAAAGAAATGACGCAAGCTGAAATAAAAGCAAAGGTAACACAAGCAAGGACTGAAAGGGGAAAAAAAAAGGGCTTGGGGGAATAAAGCGCAAAAGCTCATTGTCGAGGCCAAGCGGGGGGAGGGAAATTGGATGCTATGCGGGGGCCAAAATGGGGGGTGGCGCCGCGGACAAGAAGGGTGAAATGGGGGGGGGAAAGGGTCCATCAGTGCACTTAAGGGTAAAAGAAATACCAGGGGGAAGGGAAGAGGATGAAAGAGGGAATGGGGTATGGTAACGAATGTGAGGTCTGTGAGAGACAAGAGTCCTGCGGTGGTCAGCGGACTTCAGTGGGGGGGAAGGGGAGGGCATTGGATTCTGTTGCGAAAGGGTACCCTATCAGAAAGGCTCGGTAGGGGACACGAACCAAGCAGAACTAATGTAAGGGGGGCTAGGAAAAAAAGTGAACACAGGGCAGACGGGGGTAGAGGCCGTTGAACTATAGCTAGGGGACCTGATATCTTAGACAGACAGTATACTGAAAAGCCTGGATACTTGGTGTACTTAAAAGTGGGGTGTTGCCAAAAGAAAAAGAGCGGAAATGGTTGGTGGGGGGGGGGAAAGGTAAGCAAGCGGGGGTCCGGGAAAAAAAAAACAATCACGAACAACAAACAAAAAAAAAAACTGAAAGAATCTCTAAATCTATCCTATAAGGAAAGGGGCAGTGATGAGAGGATACGAAAATGGCGATAGGGAAAGTATTTTCCTAAAGATGGAGACCACAGAGGGGGCGTGCAACGAACTCCTAGGAATTTAGCGTCACACTTCTAAAACCGAGAAGGTATCAAAGGAGGGAGGGGTAAAAAAAGGGGGTCGACGGCAAAGGTAAGGGAAGACTGGACAAGAGGGGGGAAAAAAGAGCTCTTAGAAAAATGGGGGGAACATGAGAGTGCAGCGTTCTAGGGGTAAAAAAAGGGTGAGCCTCAAAAAATTCAATATTTGAAGAACCCGGAAAGGGGGTTTATCGGAGTGTCGGGAAAACATTGGGGGGGGGACCCACCAAAAACAGAACTACGTCGCACCTACAATAGGGCTAAACGGGAAAAAGGGTCAAAGAGGAAAGCGGGGGAAAGAAAAAACTCTAGGCAAATCAGGGGGATCCTAGGGGGGGCATGGGGGGTACATCCATGCCAAGTCTACCGAGGTCAGTAAAACCTTACAAAAAGGGTCGCACATCGAAAAATATTTGAACTGTTGGGGATAGAAGGAGAAAAAAACAAGGGAAAAAGGGCTTGGGGGGGGTGTGGGAACGTATATCAATGGATGCGGTTAACTGGAAAAGTATACAAGCTTCGACCACTGGGATGAGGGGTCCAAACTTGCTGGGGGGCACGGGCATCAGGGGAAGCCAGGGAGGGGGGAGTCAAATCATGAAAAAGGCTGCTAAAAGAAGAAAAATTAACGTCGGATGATAGAAAAAAAAAACACGGGTAGGGGACAAAAACTCCTATTCCACGAAAAAAGTAAGGGCAAGTATGAATCCAAAATCTCTCTACAAAACGGAGGAGTGGGGGGGGGGGAAATAGGGTTGGACTAAAAACAGTGGGGAGAAATTCGGCATGTAGTGCTCATGGGAAGGGAAGAGAGCGGAAAAAAGGGGGGAAGGTCTAGAGAAAAAAAAAAAAAGGGTGTAATGGTTGCGGACGTTCGAGACTAGACCGGCGGGGGGCGACCAACGAAGGACAAAGGAAATGAGTTCGTGGGGAATTCAAGGGGCCAGCAAAAAAGTGGGGTTCGAGGAACTCCAAAGTCAACGGAACGGAAAAAAAAAAACAAAGAAAGGATGCGGCCAACTGCATGAAAGAAGGAAGCACGCGGTGGGGGTTGCGAGGGCATATTCAAAACAGGAAAAGGGAGTGGAAGAGGGAAAAAAGGCAAAAACTCGAAGGGGGGGTAAAAAAAGACCTCCGAATCGTCAAGTCGCAGGCTTAAAGGGATCGGGACCGCGTGTGGGGGAAGGAACTCGCTGAACTCGGAGAAAAAAAGTGCGAGATATGGCAACAGGAGGGCAGGGGGTATTTCGGAAGGGGGGGGGGGGGGGGGGGTGTGGCAATCAAAAAAAAAAGACTAAGCTCCGAACACAGCTGGGCAGGTGCGAAAGGAAAGATATTAAAGGGGAGGAGAAAGGGAGAAAAAACAGCCAATATCGGTGATGACTTCCTCAGACGAAGAAACGCCAAGAGAACTCCAGACGTGACTCTGAGGTACAGCGTGGAGGAAAACCGTGAATTGGGAAAGAAGGGGGAAAAGAGGCGTTCAAAAGGAATAGGAAAAGTCCTTTTAGAAAATAGGGGCAATAGGAGCGGGAAACCCCTCAGTCAAGAGGAAAGAAAACAAAACGGATAGACAAAATGGGGAGGACTAAATGCAACAAATCACGAAAGGAATCGGGGCTATACACGCGGTGTAGTGGGAAAGGGGGTGGGGGGGGGAAAAAAAAGTACGTCGGAAAAAAAAAAAAAGTTATCAAAAATGCACAGTTCACACGGAAGGAAAGACCAAAATAAGCCACTACAAATTAAAAAAGGCCTGGACGCCCGAGCGCACAAGGGAGCAAAAAAAACAGAAAACAGTGCAAAAATTCCAGCGCCAAGGGCTCAGGGAGGAAGGAAAGAAAAAAAAAGAAGGGAAGGGGCCGAGACAAAATCCGTATCGTGTCTTGTCTGCAAACCACATGCAGAGCGGGAAGCGGCACACCGCAGGTACTGGGGGTCGCTAAAAAAACGAAAAAGGGACCCCCGTTCCCAAAGGGAAATTCTGGGGGGAAAAAAAAGGGGCAAAACAAAAGAGAAACTGGTATTTCGGGGGAAGTCGGGAACTATGACCGGGAAACACAAGGTCAAAGAGTGCGCTCGGGCCACCAAAAATACAGCTTGTGGCCACGGAATGGTGGCTTGAAAAGAACAAGGTCGAAAATACGCAAGTTTGACGCCGTAGGCCTTAAAAACCCCACGGTTTTTGAGGGGATTGGGATAGCGCAATATGGAAAAAAAAAAGGGGGTAGATGGCTTATGGGGAGTCGGAAAAAAAATCTGGGCTGGCGCCAAAAATACATTTAGTGCCGCAAAAGGTGTAAAAACAGGGAAAAACCCGAGAAGCAGTGGAAAATCACGAAGAG
>Ga0179593_1414798_pt1 | contig 13893 bp, 16 predicted proteins | sample CZODoug2_1_08_16_FD_185931 | JGI IMG/M metagenome (GOLD analysis project Ga0179593, IMG submission 185931) | Vadose zone soil fungal communities from Angelo Coast Range Reserve, California, USA - CZODoug2_1_08_16fungal (PacBio error correction) | ecosystem: Environmental > Terrestrial > Soil >...
AAGGGCACGGGGCAAGCGCTTGACAGGGATGCGAGCGACGCCATGCGTCTGAAAAGACGGGAACGACCACCAGTTGCCGGTGGGATCGGTGACGTAAGGGACGGTAAGCAGCTGTTATGGCGGTTGACACGGGGGGGAAATGGTCGGCGCAACTTAGCGGACTCCGGGGCAGAGGTGGGTGGAGGCAGGGAGTTCGAGAAAAATACGTCTGTCTCAACCAAATCAGGGGTGGAGGAAGTTGCTCCGAGTGAATGCCGGTCGCAAGTAAACTTCTCATACGAGGAAGAACCTCCCTAATATCAGTAGGAGTCTGGTTTAAAAGGTTCCTCCAGAAGTTGAAGATTCGATAACCATTCCTGATACGACACTACGGCTTCGCGACTCTTGGGTGGCATAGAAAACATGGAAACGCGCTACTCTAAACGCCACAGATCCGCCGTTCAGGAGAAGGCCGATGAGGTACCGGAGAAAAGCAGCAGAACTCATAACGGGATCTGGCCAAAGGCCGTTCAAGTAAAAGCGCGGGTGGTGACGCGAACCGGTGAACTACAGGCCGCGTTGCAAAAAACCCTCCCTCGAACGGAGGGAAGCACAGCCGGAAGCATGGCAAATCTCTCTAACATGGCAGGATAGGGTGGCAAGAAAGCGAGTGGGTGCAGCCGTCGAGCAATGCGGTCGGCCCGTATCAATGCAAAGTCATCGAAGCACAGAAAAAAAAATAACAAGGGTTGAAGAACAAATCTCCTCCCGAGCGATTTTCAAAGCGGGCATAAAGGCGGAATTAAAAGAGAAGGCGTAGGAAGGGGCATAAGGCCAAGAGGTCTTGGAGGGGCCTCTTCCAAACTCGTCAAAGGGGCCACCTGTACGCGAAAATGCGGTATCTAATAATGCATTGTCTGACTGGGGGTCAACGCACCGACACTCGAGGAGTGTGCCCTGCAAAAGATATTCAACAGCGATTGCCCGCTAACATCGAGAACCAACAACTGTCGGCACTCGGCGAGCTTCGAAAAAAAAGCACAGGCGGGTCGATCACCCCGAGTAAACAGAAAAGTGACCGTAGGGGTATAGACTCTCTTCTTTCTGAAATACATTGTTTGGGGTCCGCCCTCGGTTCCTAAAAAATTCGCAAAAAGACCGTGTTTCAAGAAGACAGGTCAAAAAAAGTATCTTCCTGTAGGGGGGGGTCGGCTGCTAATGAGATCTGTTGTTGGCTACCACTATGACAGGGGGAAACAGGGCCGACCCCACAGCGGTGACGTACCGCCAGTATGATCGAGCCGTGCAGGTCCTTCACCTTTACCCGCAAGAAAATGCACCAATCATCCGATCACGCCCAACGGAGGGCCCTCGGCAGATGAACGGGGTAGACCTACATGACGGGGAATAAAAAAAAAGAAATGTCGCTCCCTGAATATAGTCGGAAGGTGTGGCTAGTATAGAACAAAGGCAATCGACCCAGCGAAAATGAAAGCCAGGAGCTACCATTTCCAGTCCGATCTTCCTTCAAAGTGAACACTGGGGGGCAGTTGCAACGGCTAGGACGATCCAGCAAAACTACGGCATTGATGCGGGGATGGATTGGAAGCTCGGAACGCGCACGAAACGTCGTAGTCGGGATCACCTGGGCGTTGCTTGCGTGAAAAGGAACCCATCCAAGAAAGACCTTCAGTTATGGTGCTTAGGTTCGCCTTGGTTTTTCGTTTCGTCAGTACAGTAGCCCAACCGCTGGGACGGTCCGGGGGATGAGTAGGGTGGTTCCCTTAGTTTGCTGCTCTTCAAACCGACCCGGCGGTCCAACGGGTGAGGAGATGAAAGAAAGGGGCGAAACAGTTGCCGTGTTGGGAGTCGGGTCCCTTCCATTAGGTAGGCTGACCGGGTGTGGGAGAAAGCCGGGAAACTCCTGAAAATTTGGCGAGGCGCATGGTTTTCAAACTTTCCTCTAGTAAACGGCTCTAAATTAGGAATCCGGGAGTACGTCTGAATAGGGGTAAAAGGGTGACACGCAACATTCTGAGTTGTTAACTACTCCACAAGAATCCTTGCACCCCGACTTAGCTGCTAAATCCCGGCCTCGGCGCGTTCAGATCTTTCATTGTTAGCATCACGCCATATCTGAGGAACCTACAATTGGATGCAGAAAAAATAGTGAACGAGACCGCGGAGCGCCGACAAAAGTGCTCTCAGTGAATATATGCTGCAAACCGTGAGATCTGAAAGGAAGAAAGGGGAGTTCGGCAGGAATTTCAGGCAAGGGAAACTCGTAGAAGAACAACATCCATCGGACCGCGGATGAGAGACGATCAATCGTCCCAAAGTCTTCGAGCAACGCTGACTTCCAACGGGTGTCGGTCACAAAATGATCTCTGGCCCACTAAGTGCACGTCCGAAATAACGCAGGAAGCGTATTTGAAAGTAACCTGGAAGACCGGGAGGTCAACACCACAAGATTGTAACCATCCCTGTTGGTCGGATACTGCTTTACGAAAAACGTGACTGTCTCAGCACTAAGTGAATGGGTCCAAAGTACCAGCTCAAAGTCTCATTGACGCTCGGAAAAGGTCACTATAGAGAATCGCCGTCACAGGTAGTGAGATACGGCACGGTCCGGAGACCCTAGGTGTAAAGATGCGCCGCCCACAGAAAGGGTACAGCCGCAATCCAGAAGAAAAAACTGGGAAAACAGCGGGTCGATTGGGGCGGGGGGGGGGGAAAAAAAATCGGGGAATCGTTCAAACTCACAAAAACCACACGGAGGATGAAGGGGAGGAGAGACGTAAACTATACGTATTTGAAAACTAATGTCGGCGCTGCACACTGAGACTAGGAGGGCGCTGGCCAGGCCTCGTGGGTTAGCAGGAAATCAGGGAAAAACCCTCCGACAAGGGGAAGACAGGAGCCCTACAAGCATGACGCGTGAAACTTGTAGCAAGTTCCATCAGAAGAGGTCAAACTGATAAAAAAGGGGGGGGGACTGGGAAAAAGGGGTGGGGGGGGGGGTTAAACATCTGACACTCTTCAACTAAATTCTGAAACTCGAAGAAACCGAAACTTTTCTGAGTGCAGTAGTTCAGCGGTCGTCTTAAAATGAAAAGACGACAGAGGCATGGGGGGAACTATAGGCCGTAAAGGTGGTCACTAATAAGGAAAAAGGTGACAGGCACCGTGGGGGAAGAAAGAGTCGGTCTCTCATGTAAAAGGATCAGAAAGTCTCGTAAAAAAAGCGCGGGCGCGGCGGCGCTGTGCTAGGTTCACGGCCGCCCTGGGACGTGCCGAAGCAAAACTTGCTAAGGGCCAAATCAGGGCGCCTAAGGATCATAGGCGTATCACGGGCGAGCCAAGTGGCTTGGACAGAAGATGCTAACGGGCCACGCTTGAATCTACTGAGATGGCTGGCGTGGGATATGGCTAAGCTAACTGTACGACTCAATGGGACACGCTACGAAATTGATCGTCAGCCTTCGGAACTGGATCTCGTGCGTCGTTTCACCACTGAGCGGGGCGCCCATCGGAAAAAACCGCAGGACCGACGTCCGCATCTTCTCCGCACTAAACGGAGAGCCGTTTCGCTCGAACAAATGCAACTCGACATGCTGCGCGGGAACTACGACAACATCAAAATTGAGAAATAAAAAGACAAAAGTGTGGGCTCGAGAAGAAGACACGCACGTCAACGAAGCATACGATCGTTGTGGGGCTCGACGAGAAATCAAAAAAAGGGATCACTAGCCAGACGTTCGTATTGGGACAGAGCACTCACGCAAAAGGTACACGACAATGAAGGGCGGCTCGTTTTCAAAGAACATTAGAAGCCCGTAAAATAAAAAAAGAAAAATTGCGACGGCGCTTCCAAGCAACTCACGGTGAGCCCAGAAGCAAGAGGAGCTGGCAAAGCTCTGGTGCGGCGTGGAACTTGATCAGTTGGGACGATTCATGTTCAGCCGTGAGACCCCATGGGACATCTGCCAGCTGGGAAGAGTCTCCTGAAGGTGGTGCAAAAGCATGTCGTGGGCAAGAAAGTTCCGGATTCCGTAAACGACTAACGAGCACCGTGACTTATGTTGGGGAAACGAATTCAAAGGTGCTTTAATCAATAACGTAAAATAAGAAAATTTCGTTCATCACGAACATAAGTTGATCTAGGGGCACGGTTGGTTCGAAACCTGAAGCCAAATGAAGATCACCAAAACGATCGAGGAAAAGAGAAAACTTCCCCACGCGAAACGCTGGCAAGGGGCGGAAAAAGTTAGGGGCCGACTGCCTCGGCTTCAACCGGCGGAGATCACGAGAAAATTGCGACCGTGCTACGGAGGAACCTACGGCAAGGAACGGTCTAGGTTGTACAAACCCATTCATTTGCAGAAGCGTCGCACTGAAAAAAAAAAAAAAGAGTGAGGGACAGAAATGTTCGAGCAGCGCCTGATGAGCTGCGCGGACAGTGAGGACCTCTCATCTCGTCACGGAGACGGCGACCGAAGAAACCTAGAGGATGGAAAATCCAAGATTGCGCGGAAGAGATATCCAGGAGGACTGCTTCGAAAGGAGAAAAACAGACGCTCATCCAAGTCAAATCTCGACTCTTAGCGCAGGAGCGGTTAGGGGGCCGGGACAGGCAAGCCATGTTCCGGTTCTTTAGCGGAATAGGGTTAGGGATCGTCCGGAGCAAGAGGGGAAAGAGCGGTGCACTTTCCAGGAAAAAATACGAGCTGGGGACTGCGCGGGTAGGCGGGGGAGCCGGAGGTGCAATTAAAAAAAAAGACGAGGAAGGGGGACCTGAGAAGACAGGTCGCTCCCGGAGGTTCCGCTTCACCAAAAAAAGAGAGGGGATCCGGAACTTAATGATAATACACTCCTTATGGGCAGGATAGGCTCAAGCTGGCCCAGACCAACCGAGAACTGGTTAATTACTCCGCTGGGCGTGAAAGCTGCGCAGGTTCATAAAGAGCGGCATGAACGCAAAAACCAAAAACGACGGGCGGACAGGCAGATAAACGGACGGGGCCTTACGAAAAACGAGTCTGCGACGGTACAGCCGTCGCATGTCCCAACGACATTGAATAAAAAGTGGACGTCGAGGGACCGGGATTGGGCTCTATACATCGTCCAGGCAACCGTGAAGCTGAAGTCCGCGACCAGTCTCCCGAGTAAACTCGATTCTGCCGGGGACGAGAAAAAGAATAAGGATTACCCTTCAACGTCCCAGAAATTAAAAAACCTACAGCTGGACGGCGCCTAACTAGAAGACCAGCAGGCATGTCATTTGGGGGAGAGGCCACCGAATGACAAAAAGCTTCCACCTGCCGTACGAAAAATAACGCTGCCAACCTAACCTTTTTTAAGAAGGGCGCTCGCACTAAGAGGAGTCTCAGGGGTCCCTTTGGGGGGAAATCTGGCAAAACTGAATGTCCGTGGCAAGCATCGCAGACACCACAAAGGAGGGAGTAGGAAAAGATAAATATTTCACAAAAAGTGGCAAACGAGAGTTCAGGAACAAAGGGGAGAAATATCCAAAAAAAATGAGGCTATCTCCTTTAAAACACGGTGCCCCTGGGAGGAAGGGTCGTAAGGCAAGTGAACTCATCTTGGTCGGTAATTTTTCTAAAAACCTGGAACTTGCCTTGGCGATGCCCCGGGATAGGGACTGTTCAAAAAACTAGTTGGGGACTATGCAGATGAAACTTAGTTATTGGAAAGACTCAGTCAAGAAGGTTACGTTCTTGAAAAGCGCTATCAGGATGCACAGATCCTAGCACATTCAGCTGCATCGCTAAATTATGTTGAATACTTTAAATAATATATCACTCTATCGAGGTAGGTTTTTACAATTGGGCCGCAAATCACTGTTACGGAGACGGAATAGTTGAATTCTACTGAAAAAGAGAACTAGGAGTACGCTCAGGGGGGTGGGAGTTGGGCGGCCGTCATTCAAGCAGAGACACTCCGAGAACCCGCAAACAATTTAAGGAGCGTACATGTTGTCCGGATCGAGGTGGGGGCCCAGGGGGGGAAGCATCCACACGCAAAATCAGCCGGGATTGCCAAGAAGGAAGGCCACGAAATCCACCCGCGCGGGTGTTACGCGGAACCGGTGAAACGGAAGGCCGGGGCGAAAGAACACTAACGCGACGACGAAGGGAAAAAGAAAACTCAGGGGATCCGCCTGCAGCGCGCGAACGACGAGCGTCGTGGGAAGCCACCGGGAGAAGGAAGAGGGGAAGCCAGGATCAGTCAAATCAGGCCACCGAGAACTAACTGAAAGGGCAGGGAAAAAAGGAAAACAATAAAACTCCCTACGAGCTGTCGACCTAAATCGCGCGAGCAAGTCGCGAGAGCGGGGGAGGGTTTGATATACAAACCTCGAGAACCAAGAAGGGCAAGAAATGGCGCAAAAAGAGTGATGATGGGATCCAAGCAATGGAGAAAGGTTGCTTATGTCGACAGAGAAACTACCGCTCCGGTGAAATGCCCCGAACTGAATCTGGGCAAAGCGTAAAGCGACATGGCCAACAAGAGACATATGAAAAGAACCGTCGATAGACTTCCTGCGGAGATTCTAACGCATTTTGCTGCGGGAAAAAAACGTCAGATGGGACAGGGCGGATTTCGGGGTAGCAACTATAGTCTGAAAACCCACCTGAAAGGTAGAGGGGGCAACAGCTGTGACACGGTCGCCCTCGACATTGGGTCACCCTGCAAGAGGCATGAAGGGGGTCTTACTACCGATCGCGTGGGGGGATCGACACCCACGGGGCATCTCAGGTTAAAGAAACGTGCATCACGGGGGACAAAGAGTGTTCAGGACTAACTCCTTGCGGAGCATCCTTTCAGGAGGAACCTGCAACCGTGAACACGCCGAATCCTACAAATATCAGTCCAAGGGCGAGCAAGAGGGGAAGGGGTCCATCTGGAGAAATTGAATGTCACTCAACAGTTTGAAACAATTAGGGGAAATAAACTGAGGTCTCGACTAGGAAAAATTTTGAGGAATCGAGAGACCCAAGGCTACGTATCCCTCCAAGGAAAAGAAAGGACAACCCGGCTCGGGGAAAGTTACGCGCATTGCCTGGAATGGACAACGTTGACCCCGGGCGGATAGGAAAAAAAGCCCGCTACGTACGGGACTTCGTGAAGAAGGGGCTGCATCTAGAAAGAAAACTCTCAATACGGCAAAGTGGCTCGTGAGAAATTGCGGGCAGTGAGCGAAAACACAACACCGGAAGGCATTCGTGAATAGAAACGGGCCGGCGGCGCATTACGGGAAAAGAAAACCGAAGGATATTAATTAGGGAGACAAGTTGGCGGACTCTGCATAGCCAACACAGCCACCGATCCGGTCAGGGGCTTCGCAAGGACGTGTTGTTCGCTAAGGTGCCGCGTTCGGCGTGGGAGGTCAGATGGGCTGGGCGAGGCAGTCAGGCTCTCCTGCTTGGAGTTGATGGAAGCCGATCTTACTTGTCCCGGCCGTGAGGTCATCGTCTTGGGAAGCCGCCCCGCAACTCTAGTGGAACAGCATACGTGGGGCTTCACGGGAAAACTAGACTCGACGCAAAGGAACGGCATACCGACGGGGAACTCTTCACATGAGGATCGAGGGAGCACCTACAATCGGTGCACGACTGGAAATGAGGAACCAGCCTTCGCATGGACGACTAGGCGGAGACCCAAAAACTTAGGGTAGAGGTCTTAAAGAAGAGATGATCAGGCACAACGTCCTCGAGGGGGGGAAACGGGAAGAAGGGACTTATGAGAGCAGTCGAATGAGGCCGTCGGGTAAGGAAAACCGCGCGAGAGGCGGCTAAAGGAGGTACAGAAGTGATGAGTTTCCATGTACGCATCTCAAACCGAGGGAGTGCCTGTCAAACGGACTTGCAATGGAAGTTCCACGGGCCAAGCGTACTGGGAATGAAACCGTAATCTACGGCTGGGGGGAGGGGTGGGCGAAGTCGAGAAATTTAAAATGGCGACCCAGCAACGGGGGGGGGGGGCGATCTGGGCGGGGGAAAAAGAAGGTACGTGAAGAGAAAAGAAGCGTGTTTCCCCACCCCCACGGAAACGCAAAAATAAGAACTGACGGGCTAGATGAAAACGCTTGTTCCGAGAGAAAGGGGGAGAAAAAAATAGACGGAATCTGTGGAAAAAGGATTGGCTTTCGAGAAAATCGGGTAGACATAGGCTGTACTCAACCACGGGCTTGACATACTGCAGAATAGTCTGGAAGGGCCAAGTCCAGATAGGTCGGGGGGGGAATACTATACCTCGGGAGAGGAGTGATACAACAACACTTTAAAGAAAAAGAGAAATAGGGAGGGGTGGCGACCCAAAAATCTTTCGCGCCGAAGGGACAATCAAGAGAGGCAAGACTTGCAAAGACCTTAGGTGCAGGACAACTCTGCGACCCAGATTGGCAAAAGAAAGTGAAAGCCCTAAACACGGACGCGAATAGGACACAGGTGACTATGACAAGCCGGTCATATTCCGTTCACGAATTAGAGGGGGCGCTGTCGCGGGGGGGGGGACAAGCGAACGAGGAATAACGGGGGGGGGTGTGGTTGTTGGTTTCGGCGTCAATCTAACCGAGAAGAACAAGGGATGGGACCAAGTCGGTGAAGAGGGGGAGGGGTCATTCGACCAGAACCGGGAGGATTCGGCGGCGGCACATCCAAGGACAGGAAGTCCAGGGAAAACGGCAACTGGATGGAAGAAGAGAAGGCGCTCTAAGGGGGAGAGATGGAAATAAAGGTTAAGTTCACAGCAGTCCGAGTAGACGAGCGGAGGCACGACGTTTTCACACAGGGAAGGGGCCCGCAGGACGGGAAGACACAAATCTAGGCCCGTTCAAAGAGGGGAAACGGGTGCACGAGGAAATCTCGAAGTCAAATCCGAGACATAGGGAGTAAAGCGAAATAGGCCATAGGCGGAAGGCTGGGGAAGGCATCCCGGACAAAACTGGATTGGTGCCTATGAGAGCACAAAGCCAGGAAAGAGATAAGCATTGAAAAGAAGCCTCGAGGGGGTCTGATCTCGATGGGGATTATTCACCGAAGGGGAGTCCACTCTAGGAAAGAGGTATTGGAAAAACAAGACGTAGCCCTCTTAGGACGAAAAGGCAACACAAAATGAGAAGGGGGTACGAAAACAGGAACTGCCAAAATGCTCGACACGAGGCGCATTTAAAAAGCAAAGGAAGGCTGAGCAAGGAAAAACTGCCGTGGCATGAGGAAGGAGCCGCCCACAAAAAAGTGAAAGAAAGAAAAAAAAAGTGAAGTAGCGGGGTTGAACGAAAGGGGTCAGGGGCCAAAGAAACGGGATCCGAAAGCAAAAAGAACGGGTTGGAGGGCAGAGAACAAAAAAAAAAAACGTGATCACTTATAATGACGGGGAGCTTGTGTTGATGGGGAATAAAAGCCGGCACGCAACTGACACCGAACAATACACTGAGAGGGAAGAGAGGTCAGCAGAGCGCAAGGATCAGAGAGTGGAATATCCGAAGGGGGCTCAGCTCGGGTGCATAAGGAACTGTTCATTTACGCACTTGACTCGCCTGGAGTGACGTAGAAAACGGACCATACAAAACCTATAGAAAAACCGCGAGTCCACTCTCTTCTCTCCTTCAGGTTTTTGATTCAATTCCTGCTGGGCACAACTTTTCTTCAGTCTTCACTGGAAAAACAGGGCGTGAGTTGCGAGACGGACAGCCTTGTAGAGGCGGGAAGTTACCGGATAATCAAGCTGGGAGCCCACGAGTTAGACCGACAGCGTTTCTAGGGTCCCAGAAATTTGGAAAAACATTACTCCCGGCGAGCACCCACTCACCAATGGATAGAGAGCCAACGCCTACTGGAATCTGGGGAAAAAAGGGCGGCCCACTTGGAGAGGAGTTCCTAGAAAAATGACGAGGCCTGGCACAGGGTTATAAGAAGCAAGAATGCTACGAGGAACCAAGGGCAAGGATAATGCGGTGGGTACAGAAGAACAAAGGCGTGATCGAATCGAGAGAACTAAAACTAAATTTTTCTGGGAGATGGTTTAGCTTCAAGCAGATGGGAAAAAAGAGGCAGAACGTCCTCTTCGTACCCGATATATAAATGTCAAAAGGAGCAGGCGACAGACGAAAATGAAATGGGGTGAAAATTCGAGAGAACAGCGGGTGTGTCACAGGATAGGGAGGAACTCCTGTGCGACGAGGAGAGAAAGAAACGAAGGATCTCTCGAAGTCTGCGCGACGATTCACGAAGAAAGAATCCGTTCTCTGTTTACAGGCCTTGGGGCCGGGGAGGACGAGTGGAAAGGAGGGGACGATCGCCGGGGTCATCGGGGCCGGCTACAGAGATGTGCTTCCCCGAAAGACCTTCCTGGTGAAAAAAGCGGGCAGCGGAGCCTTATGTGCGCTTAAGTCGAGAAGGGGAGATGTATGCTCAAAGAGGCAACGTCGCTGCAACCCTTTTCAATCACCAAACAGAGCGGTGGTACGGAGGACGTCGGTGGAGGACACAGCAGGGATCTCACACGTGGAGGGAAAGCTCTCTTTTCAACCAAGACAAACCTCGAGAACATGGAAAGAAAGCGAATGTGAAACGGGAGCGGGTCCAAAGAAGGAATTAAGGATTGGAGAGAGCCACCGGGCAACCAAGGAGCACGACGCAAGGTATTTAGTCACACGTGGCCGGAATAGCAAAGAGGGGCTTCTACGGAAGGAGCAGTAGAAACACCTTGAAAAACGCCTTAAACGAAGGCGCGGGGCTTCGGGGGGAAAACCAGGCGGAATATACGAAGCGGATCGTGTCCCGGGGAGCTGGGGGGCTCAACCACTGAGAGATCTGCGGGACGAACTACACCCTTAGGACCGGTGACCGCTATACCAGGGAAGAGAAAGTAGCTCCATAGGCACTCAACTACTCTGCAAGTCCTACCGAGACCTCTAGGGGACCAACCCGGTAAGTTAACCGGTGGGATTAACAACAGAAAAAGTAGCAACAGACGTAAGAAAAAAAGATGAAAAACTTCCACTTGTGTGAGATGAATAGAGGACTACAAGGAAAGAAGCTCGGGCCTTCGTCTCTGGCATCGAGGTCCGCAAGGGGCCTAGAAGAAACACAACACTATAGGATTAAGATGGGATAGCACGGCCGGCAGAAGGGCCCGGAGAAAAAAGAGGGAGGAATCTCCCCGATTCGTATCTCCGTAGGAAAACCTTGCAGTGGGAGCTTGCGATGGGTAGAGTTTACTAGCTGGGGGGGACGGAGTTTGTTTGAATACCATTAAAAGGACGGTATGGTCGCGCCACCGGGTGCTGAGAACGTGGCCCGAGGGGGATTGCCATGGAGAAAAAGAACTGAGTCTTGTGAGAGTCCAAAGGATCCTATATTGAGACTGAAAGACCGCGGACCGGCAGACCTAGGGGGGCAGCATATTCTCCTAGTATATCACAGAAGGGAAACCGCTTCAATTCTAAATGTCAGGTGGCAATTTCACAAACAACCTTGGAAGTCTCATTAAGTGCCGGGGACTCGAAACTCAAGTCCGGAGTAGCACTCGTTGAAGTGCGAGATTACATCCGCACAAAACGAACAAGAAACCCTTGGCGTGTAAAGTAGAGGGACAATCTTCACAGGCAGTAGAGGGGAGAACCTGAGCACAGACAGAAGCATAAATCCTGAGGTTAGACACTCGTGCAGAGCAAACCGAAGGGGGGGGTTGGAAGAGGAAAAAAGTGCATGAAGAGGGCAGAGTGCGTCATAACCTCCTCAACAGCAGATCGGAGAAAAGAAGTTCGACCAGCACTAGAACAAGAGGGCTGAATCGTGGAAGCAAAGAGAATTCCCGAGGCAGTGATCAGAACCGAAATAGTAACCTAGACCTCCCATTCAAAAAAAAGACGAAAAAAGAAAAGGGGGGCAGAAAATACCAAAAACTGCGGCAGGAGTCTCTCTCAGGGATAGAAGAGGGGTGATGGGGGTCTCAAAAAAATCAAGAGCAAAAACCGTCTCGTCTCAGGAGAAAACAAGCGGAGATCTCACCTCAGGGGAAGGGGGAGGGGGATGAATCCGAGGGGAACAGCGCTCGAAGGGGGACGCACAGCTGCAAGCCGATCGGTACCAGCTACTGGCCGAGGAAACAGAGAGGGCAAAGCAGAACCGAATCGTGCGTGAGGGGAGGGCGCGTCTGATCACACACCATTGTCTGCGGCCCCAAAACACATGCGATCAGCTGGGAAGGTCACGTGCAGCAAGCACGATCTCTGCCAGACCGAGTGCGGGCAACGGGGCTTTGCAGCAAAGGGTTGAACAGTCAGGACAAAGATTTAAAGCCAGGCAACGCCTGCGAAGAAGGTTTGGGGGTCTGAGAAAGTCTTCGGGGGGTTAGCGTCAAACGGGTCGTTCAGATTAGATTCACCTCCTAGCGGGGCGCCAAGGAAAAGGGTCTTAGGAAAGCCAGTATCTCGGGCCTGAAAGTTGCAGCGGACCAAAGGCACCGTGACAAAAAATAGACTCACACCATCATTGCCAAAGTCACTACGGAAGGGCTCGTTAAAAATAATTGAAACTGGGGGATTCCCATCCATGGCAAGGGGTAAAAGGGTAAAGATATATCGAGGGTAAGATGTCAGAAATTTTACGGGAGGGAAGAAAAAATTCAGTGGGGTGGAAACCAGACGACACGAAAGGTTATACCCCCATCTCTGTTAGCCAGTCAAGACAGGTTACTTCCGAATCAAGGGGAGGGTGGGGGAGCGGAAAAGACTCTCTCTACTTCAAATGGCTTGAAATGGAGACTTGAGGGGGCCGCGCTTACAAAAGGCCGACGTCATTTTGAGAGTGAAACTTGAGGGGATCCTCTACAAACCCGCGTAAACAGGCTAGTGACTCTATACACGTTGATGGGGGACTCTGAAACAAATCGACAACCTATACTCAGGGAGGATGAGAAAAGGGGGGAGTGGGGGGCTCTTACGGACAACCAACACGCGTCAGTGCTTCTCATTAAATGTAGGAGGGACATGCACAGCATGGTAAGACTTCAGGGCCAATAGAGTAGAAATTCTCACGGGGGGTTGCGCAGCCGAGATGACTGAAACGGAACGAAGATGTCGTAGGTGTCCGCACTCCCGCGAGGGTAAAAGAATAACCAGATTATAGCAACGTGACCCTCGAAGGCTCGTCTAAACCTGCGGCCTCTATGCGGAAAGATCTTCAGGAGATAGAAGAAAAAATAAACCGCATCTCGTCGACTGTTCTAGGGAAAAGAAAGCCTTCTCGAGAAAGAGAGGCCGCCAGCCGGGGGGAAGCAAACGGGGGTAGTGAACACGGGGCCGATAGGAACCAAAGGGAATACTTGTAGCACTAGTTAACTTTATGCGCGGCAAGGGCATTGAGGGTGGCGGCCGTGGAAAGAGGTAGAACCGCATCTCTCGAGGCCGCGAATGTCGCGATACAGCGAGTCCGGCTAGCGGGCCACTCGGGGGGACTTCCCCTCGGTGACAGGTTAAAAATGGGATAAGCTTGCGCGACATTGGTGAACGACGGAAGAAAGAGAAGTGCGTGGCTTCAGAACCGCGAAAACCCAAAGACAAGAGTTCAACCGAAGAAAAAAAGACATCCCCCTTGGCGGGTTCGGAAGACGGGGACGCCGAAGGTCGGTAAGCGCAGAAGCTGTTCACCATAGGGTCGCAGAAAAAAACGAAGCTGTGAAACGGAGAGACTAGAGAGTGTCATATACTGGAGATCGCCCTCAGTCAGTGGGTAGGTAAAGTGGAGTTGGAGAACAGGCTGGGGGGAGTCAATAATGAGGGCCTTCACTAAAAAAGAGAGGGGAGGGAAATACGAATAGAAACGGTCGGCAGGCCTTGCAAAAAGGAATATAAGCGTGGGGTCGCAACCTAGCAGAAAAAAAAAA
>Ga0179593_1427510_pt1 | contig 13893 bp, 16 predicted proteins | sample CZODoug2_1_08_16_FD_185931 | JGI IMG/M metagenome (GOLD analysis project Ga0179593, IMG submission 185931) | Vadose zone soil fungal communities from Angelo Coast Range Reserve, California, USA - CZODoug2_1_08_16fungal (PacBio error correction) | ecosystem: Environmental > Terrestrial > Soil >...
TTTGAATCGCACCGGGGAAAAAGCGAGACAAAGATGAAAGAAAACGTGAACGCCTCGTTGAAGCCTCTTCCAGCAGAAGCTGCTTCGGAAAAGCAGGGAAGCCGAAAAAATTGTGGAGACGAAAACCAAACTAGAGGTTGAACAAGATCGTTGTGGGGGCTTCCTCAGGGAAAAAAAAGAGAGGACCGAACCCATAAGAAGTGGAGGGGGGAAAGAGTGAAGGGTCAGCGGCATAGTCTTTCACTAACGTGGGGAGGCCCCCCCGGACAAGAAACGACAAAGGCCTGAAGAAAATCTACCGGGAAGAATAGGGGACTGACCAGTCAAATGCACGACACCTAAGGCAATCCTTCCTGACAAAGAAACAAAGAGGGGTCCAAATAGGTCATGCGAGCAGCGATGCCGCTGCGACGAAAAAAGGGGGGGATCCAAGGAAAGGGGGGGGAGCAGGGGGAAGTCGTAGAGCGCGTGTTGTCTAGAAGGGGACCGAGATTTTGGTGTTTTGCGCAATGATAGGGTACGGAAACAGTAACCACCGACCGAGACAAAAATTCAGATTCGAGATGTCAAGGGGGGATGATACGTCAAGATATAGAATGTGACGAACATCAGCAGGAGTGAACAAAAAGCCGTCGGTGAAACGAATCCAAAAAGCGATCTTAAGAAGAGCCGCATGAAGCCGCTGGGGATCAACGACTCTACATAGAAAACGGTACGGGAAGTCATCAGGCAAACACCAGCTGTCGTCCCGACATCATAACATGCGCGACGGAAAAACGCCCTTTGTGAAAAACGAAAATGTCGCAACAGCTGGCCCGACAGAAAAAAAACAAAAAGGGAAAGAAGGGCTGTGGGGCCGACCTCCATCCCACAAATTGGGTAATAATGAAAAAGGTTCAAAGTTTTAAGACCAGCCAGATGCCGTGCTACAACTCCCGAAAAAGAGAAGAAAGAACAGCTTACCAAAATCGGGAAAGGGTGCCAGGGGACCGTGCCTTCGAAGAATTCCGGGGGCCGGACTGGAAAAAAGATGGAGAAGTGTCGGACTCCTAATTTACCCAAAAAAAACAGCGTAAAAAAACTGCCGAACGTGAACGCTGGGGCAGGGGCGGAGAAGACCCGCCGGGGCTCACCATTTCCAGGCGGATACAGAAAGCCTCAAACGGCAGGAAGGGCAAGGCAACAGGGAGGCAAAACGATCTAAAGGGTGTAGCAGAAAGAAGGAAATGGATAGAGAAGGTGCCCACAAAAAGAAACTTCCTAATCAGCGGAACTGGGGGAGCGCGGGAGAATCTTCAGTAACCCATTGCCGGAGAAGAAGGAGCCAGGAAGAAAGGAGTTACCATGTAGAATTTGGTAAGCGGAGGAGTGTGGAAAACAACGTCTGGAAAGCGACATAGAACGCCTGGGCTGCTCCGGCCGGAACCGCGAGGAAAAGAGCGGAGAAAGCATCATATACTGATCGAGGACTCTTCATTGACAGGGCTGGGGGGAAGGCAAAGAAAGGGGTTTCCGTCACGGGGGAGGGGGGGGGAACTCCCTCATGGGGCCAAAGGAACGACCAAAAAGGAGAAAGGATTTTCGCGGGGGACCGTTGGCTTCAAAAGGTGGAGCAGGTTTAGAACACCCGAAGGAAGCCCGATTGGAAAAAGGGAGGTAGGAACGGTAGCGCGAAAAAACGAAAAAGGGGGGGGGGGACGGGGACCTCGAGCTTTGCCGGGGTGCCTCCCAGAGGCGAAGCTCGCGGGCCTCGCGGACTGGCGATGATGCCTCGGTGTCAAAAAAAGGGGGGTACACAGAAAAAAAAGGGAAAAAGCTGGCAACGACACTGTCAGTCAGTCGCAGAAGGATAAGGCCTCGCAGAGAAATAGAGATAGGCGATCACACTGGGGTGCCAGACTAGGAATCAGCGAGGAGACAGCCCGACTAACCACCTTCAGCAGGAAGGGAAAACCTCGGCGGGAACTTCAGCGATGTTCTTCGGATCAGATGCAAATCATCCGCGCCACTAACACGAAACGAAAAAGAACTCCAGGAAAAAAAGAGGGCAAAGGGCTGGGGAGTCAAAATCCCCCGGAAGTGGGAGGGAAAACGCTTGGGCGCGGCCTCAAGAAAAGCTTGAGGAAGGGGTAGAAATTTGCCAATAAAGATAAAGGATAATGGGCGGGAAGAAATATCCGCCGCCCGGGGGGGGGGAGTGACTATGACCACGTCGAACTGGGAAAGACCCGGAAAAACTCTCAAAAAAAAAAGAGATTGAAAAGTAAATATGATAGATCTCTGACATGGGGCTTGAGAAACAGGCGGCGGCCCAAGGGTCAGGGCCCTCAACATTGGCCTTCGGTAGATCCGTGGGGAAATCCCAAACAGATTAGAGGGGGGTAACAAAGGGAAAATCATAAACAGAGGGAAATCTTAATCCATCTCAAGGCTTTCCCGAAGACGTAAATTGGGAGAAATAAAAAAATGAACGGTGGAAAAGGAGGGGGGAGCCTATCGACATGAAGGAACAGATGGCGCTGGTGATTCTATCTAACAAGAAACAAATTAGAAACTGACCTGATGGGTGGGGGGTCTCCAAGAGGAAGGCGGGGAAAGAAAAATGGGGGGAAAAGTACATTAAGGAAAAAGCGCATGCCGATACCAACAATGAGCCTATCGCGTGAAACTAAAGGAAGAAAGTATGTCCAATGAACGGAACTGGGCTAGAGGCAACATTTAGGGGGGAATCTCAGGTAACCAAAAAGTTCGTGAGGGTGGGGAACCAAGAGCCGCTAAAAAGAAGAACATCGCAAAAAAGGGAATAGAGATTTCTGGCACTTTCAAATGGAGACGAAAAAGAGGAGGGGAACACGAACGTGGTCGCGGAAATACACCGCTGAGAAGAATAACCTCCTGGATCGGGCGGCGGCAAAAGAGGAGCAACTGGTCGTCAATCACCGTCCCGAAAAAAATCCGTCGGAAGGGGGAAGGGGAGGGCCGGGGAGGTGGAGCCTCCGTGGCGAAAGTATTGAAGAAAACAAGACAATTGCTGAAACCACTGACCGATAATCCCGAATAAGAGGCCCGACGACGCATTAGAGATGATGTGTAAAAAAAAACAGCATGTGAAAAAGGAAAGCAGGCCTGTAAATCAGCTGTTTTCACAGGAAACAAAAACAAATAAGACTACATGAACAGCTGGCGCTGGAAAAGGAAATTCAAAAAGGCAGGAGATGCAGGTTCCTGGAAGAGAATACGCTAACACGGCCGTCTTATGGGGGAGCGGAGGTGCAGGATATCATAGACTGCTGGCAGTGCAAAGGGACGCGGGACCTGCAACAGTGTTGTCAAACTGCGAAAGAGGAGGGGGGAAGGGTGTAAAACGGGGAGCAGAGGTGAATGGGGACTACGTGACTCGGCGAACCAAAAAAAAAACGCGGCGAAAACCGATCGGCAGGGGGGCCTTATGACTGGATTGTTTTGGGGGTAAAATGTTGAGGCATGAAATCGGAGGCGACGAGAGAAACGGCGACGGAAACATGATTACTCCAGAGGGTAAAGCAAGGGCACGGGCGTAGGGGTATCGGCTGCTGGTATAATCCGACGCCCGGGTTATACGAACGTCTCACAGTGGCAAGAGGGCTGTTCCGGGCCGCAAACTTTGGGGGCAAGTTCTAAACTGGTGGGGGGGAGGGCCGGGGGGGCCATCCTCTACGGAGGATGGGCGCAAATGGCTGGGCGCGGCAGTAAGAGACCCGTTCGTCACAGTCTAAAAAAACCAGGGTTGTGGTCTGTTTAAAAATTCGACCTGTGGTGACCCAGCCGTTGAATCTTGGACGCTGGGGGGGCTATTTCTAGATTGAAAAAAACTTAAGCGGCTGCACTGAAAAAAGCTTCCGGCAAAGGTCGCTGGTGGAAGGACTAATCACGCGTCTGTTGGCAGGTTGGGGGAAACTCGCTGGGGTAACAGGTATAATCGTCCTTCTAGCTGACATATCACAAGGAAAAGGGATCGAAGCGGCCATTTGGGGGGATACTTAAAAAGCGGGGGAAGAAGAGAAAAGTTTGACCCAGTGGTCAAAAAAAAAAATTAAAAAACCCCATGCTTACCGACGATTCGAAGAAGTCCTCGCGCTCAAAAAGAAAGAAAAAAAAACTTCATTGGCCACGGGTATGGGAGAAAAGCGAAGGAAACTCTTCTCTCACTACCTAAAGATGGGGGACGAGTGTGGAAATTGATCGTTAGAATTCTGCGTCTTGGAAAAGGGGGAAAACTGGAATCCGGAGAGCCTTGAGGATTTTCCGGGATGGTCTGAGCAAAAAAAAAAAACCGGCATTGTCGTCGGCTTAGGAAGGGGGGAAGGGGTCGGCAATTCGCGAAAAGGGAACGACAGGAAGGGGGGAAAACCGGGGAAAAAAAACATCGGCCCAGGTGACTGGGACATGCATCTGGGAAGGCGCTTGGCGCGCAAGGCGAATGTGCAACATCCCGGGCGGGAGTTGGGTCCGTCGCTACCAATTGTTCGACAGTCCTGAGGCGAAGAAAGGGGGCAGGCGGGGAAATGACCCTCGGGGGGGACGTTTCACTTCAGGGTTCATCAGAGCAAGCTGGGGGGGAGGAGGGGATTCGATAAAAGACTCTCTCAAACAACGGGGAAGAGAAGGGTGATACAGAGCAAGCAGCGAGGGGGACGAATGAAAAAGACGACTAAAAACGACCGCGTCAGCTCACCTAAAAAAAGTAAAAAGATAGCCGTAAGGCTCTCCGACAACTCCAGAACAGGATGTAAATGATCTGGTTGGCGCCGCCGAATCACCATTAATGAAGAAACACGGGGGGCCGATGTCGGCCATCGTTAAGTCCTCTAAGAAAAGAACGCCAGCCGTTTGGGAAGAAAGCAAAGACACAAGGGAAGAAATGCCGAGGCACCAGCGAATAGGCGAAGAAGGGAAAAAAAAAATTCAAAAGAAGCAGGGAAAAGGAAGCCTAAAGAGTTCATGCCCAGTCGGTTCAACCTGAGTAAGGGACATTGCGAGCAGGAAGTTGGACGGCCTCTTTGAGGAAGACCAACGTGGGAGGAAACAGAGGGTGGCGTAAGCGGACTTTTCTGTCGGAAAGAACCTCTAGAGATTGTTTGGGTGGGAGAGCTTCTGAACCGGGAAAAAATTTTAAACAGGGGGACATGCGCGGTAGAAGGCCGCTGCGAGCCACGAAAGAGAGTCTAGGTGAAGGAACGGGAGCGCCTGTAGGTGAAAGCGAAGTAGCCCCTATCGTTACGAGGAGGGCGCATGAAGCCAGCGATCAGGAAGAAAAAAAGAACTCTGACGTATAAGATAACTAAGAAGAACATGCAGAAAAGGACGGAAAGACCCCGGGGCTCAGCAACGTACGCCCTTTTGACAATGTTCTCCGAAGAGGACGGCCGCCCAGACAACTATCAAAACAAGAAGGGCTGGGAGACGCCATCAAAGACATGTCTCAAGGAAAGTAGCCAAACGGTGGAACAGGTGATCAAAAACCCGAACAAGGTAAAGCCCAATTTGGTTATCAAGGGACAAGCGGGAGCACCTCCACCTAAAACAGAAAAACAAAAAAACCACGAGGACGAAACGTTCCAGGGCTGTGAACGCCTGGCGGAATTTCCGCGCGTAAGAAGGCGACAAGATTTGATTTCGGACATAACATTGAAAAAACCAAAACCAAGCCAGGAATAAGCCACTGCAAAGAAAGAAACGTGCGCCGCCGATTGTGGCGCGTCAACCAAAAAGACCGCAAAAGGCTATTGGGATAAATCAAAATGCCTTCTGCGGTGGCTTAGACAATGCTAAGGGGGCAAAATGAGGAAAATATACTTTGCAGTGCGGACTAAGGGTACTGGCAGGGCACAAGAAAAAACGCTTCATCACCTGACGGTGGACGCGTCGGAAGATTTCAAAGGAACTCCAATCAGGTAAATTGCTGGCCGAGAAGTCAAGGCAGAGCGCCTGCGGGGGGGGGAAATTCATTTATGCCGGGGCGCTGGGTACACCTTTTAACCTATGAATGTAAAGGAAGACCGGCTCCGGCGGCCCTTGGAAAGCAGGAACATCGCGCAGCCACAGGAAAAAGGAAATACTTTAAGAAGGATCGGGACCAAGGTCCTGGGGGGGTTGGTACCTTCACATTTGCGGGTGGGGGGGAAGAAGGGCGAAGGGGCGACAGACGCAACCGGAAAAAAAATCAGAGTGGGGGCCGCGGATGTTAGGTTCAGGGGGGGTTGGCCGACAGGGAGGGGGATACGCCTCGCCGAAAACCGTTGTGAAGGGAAGGGAGAAAGGAGGCGACCCCCGGGAGTATAGCTAAGAAACGAAAAACGGTTATCACTGGGGCTCCCCCTGGGGGATAGGGAAAAAAAGAAAACATCTTGAACGGCCAGAGGGGAATCGGAGGGGCAGGCGTAATCCTCACCGGCTGAAAACGCGGGGGTCGCACGAGAAAAAAGACGAGGAAAGAAACTGGAGTCACAGTGCCGTACCGATGCCTCTTTTACGAGAGCGGAGCAATGGGGGGGAGATTCAGCGAAGAGAGATCCAGCACAGGTTTGGGATAAAAGGGAATTCAGTACGAAAGAGCTGAAGCTTCCTCCAAACCAAACCGTTCAAGCGAGACCACAAGGAGTGACTTCATCACTGTTAGGCGTGATAACGTGACCATGCCAGGAGGAAAAGCGAAAAAAAAAAAATTTTCAAACCGGGATGGGTCGGTTCCATAGCCTTGGCACCTTGGCGGAAAGGAAGACAAGCAGAGGCCCGGTATGAAAGGGTTTGACAAGTGTCACTCTAAGGGAACGTAAAGAAGGGAAACGAAGGGCCCGGTGTCGGACTAATGAAAACTTGCCGCGAAATGAAGAAAACCGAGGCCAGCGAGAGCTCAACAACAACCCAACGAGGATTAGGGCGCTGCGCTGGGGGGAAGGAAAGGGCAGTAGGGCAAAAACTTGGCCGTAGTAAAACGGTGCGGCACAGCAAATCTAGGTTTTTGGAAACACGTCTCAAAATAGAGAACAGTCGGCAGCAGGGACCAGTTCTAAGGTCACGGAGGTCCGAAAAATGATGAAAACGACAAGAAAAAACCTTTGTGAAATAGGGGGGGGGGGGTCGTGCCGGCCCGGCGAGAAGACGACCAGATAAGGAGCGAGGAAAAGACAACGGGATCTCCATGAAATCTGAAAAAAAATGGGTCTCGCTGGAAAGGTGCGTTGGCAGGAAACTCTTCTTGTACCATGAGTCCCAAGCGGGGGACGGGAAGCCAACAAGGCACCGTAGACTTATGGCCATAAGGGCAAGAGTATCGTACTGGAGAAAAAATGAAAAAGCAAGTGGCGTTATAAGCGCTGACCAGGTTATGAGTGGTGACAAACTCCTGGAAAGAACTGTGAAGGGTGAGCTCAATCCTATGACGAAGGTTCAACAGGTTCAAAGATTGGGGGAAAGGAAAAAAAACCTCGCCAGCGTGAGGGGGGACCAAAGGGATAACCGTGTGGTCATTCGATCCATAGACCTCGCGAAGTTATCATACCCGGCCAGGAGAAAAAAGCTGGCCGTAGGAGCGATAAACTGGGTCTGGAAACTGAAAAAAACGTAAACAGAAAGAAAGGTCTGAAGTGGGTCGGGGGGGCCTTTCAGGTTCTTTCCGATAGTCTGTTCGGAAAAGGAGCCACGGATCCCACGAAAAAGGTGAACGGAACATAACGTAAAAAAAAAATATCCCAACAATATTCCGCACGGCCAGGGCTGATGAACTGCTGATGTTACTTCCCCTGCAATTTTAGCAACGGGGAGAAGCCAGGAGTTCCTATGTCGATCTGTTCCATAGGGAAAACAAAACAAGAATCCAACGGCAGCCTAACGAGGGGGAGGAGAGAGTCGACAAAAAAAGGACGTCGGCGTTACCGGCATATGAAAAAGCGCTCAAAAAAGGAGGGAGGGGGATGAAGGAAGGGAATTTGTGGAAAGTAGATATCAATTAGGAGGGAACGGGCAAGGGGGATCACAAAAGGGACCGAGCCCTGTTGTCATTCCCTTCAAAGGAGCATAGGAGCCCTAGCCGATGAAGGGAAACGCCCGGCGGTGACCCGGGAGAAAACCCAAGAAAAGCTGCCAAAAGGATCGGCCAGTGAGGTCCTTCTGTTGTTTTGGGGGGAAAGTGTAGGAGTCAAGAAAGATAAAGTCGGGACGGGACATCAGACCGCGCCGAAAAGGGCGCCGGCGTCACCAGAAAAGGGAAGGTCGACTAGGGGGGGGAAAAGAGAAAAATCTGGAGAGCAGCGGCCCTTGGCAATAACCATTGGTGTGTAAAACAAGTCTCGAGGGAGTCCAAACGAAACATGAGATGTCCCTTCAAAAATAAGAGGGGACGGCAGGCGCCAGCATCTAAAGTTGGCGCGGAGGTAAAAGGGGAGGAAAAGGCGGGAGGAAGAAGAAAAACGGCACAAGGAGGAACACACGCCGGGGGGGAGAGGGTGTTCCGTGAATACGCCTTTAGGGGTTCTGCCTGAGCAGTGGAAAGCGCTCATGAGCAACAGGAAACGCTGGATATTTCGCCGAGGCGGCAAAAAAATGGGGAATAGCCGTGTGAAGGAGATAACACCGGCGTTCGGGTTTCCGCTTAAAAAGGAGATAAATCGACCCTTCGAGTCACTGCCCAAGACCGGAGCGACAGGGGCCGCGGGAGAGAGCATTATCAGAAGGGGTACGGGTTTGCCGAGAACGACAAAAGATAAGCGTGGACTACTATGAGAAGAAAAAGTCAAAGCGCTAGGAAATAACAAAACGGAAATGTTATCAACGGTCGGCAAAAAAAACGCCGGAAAATCGCTGCTAGATTAACCGCTAGCGTATGAAGGGGACGGCCGTCGCGGGAAGGGGGGGGATGCTTTTAAAAGCGCAGAGGGGCCAAAAGGATTGGTACTGTCACTAATTGGCAGGTTAGGAGGTGATGACGGGGGGCTGGCCCAAAAAACTTCTAAGACCAATCTGCCGAGTTCACGATGGGGCCCGACCATCGCACCGTTGAGTCTTCCTAAGACGAATGGAGGAAGAAGGAGGCGTTCTCGAGGAGGGGGTAAAAGCCCGGGGCGTTGGGCGGGTCTCGACCATTCTAATATTACTATGGACAGAGCAGGGGGGAAGGGGGGGAGCAACGGGGGCTGACAGTGTAAGGAATCGCTGGAACGGCTCGCTGCAGCCTTGGGAACTTCAGGGGGGATAAAAAATATACTCTCTCATCACAAAAAAAAAAGGAATATAAGGAAATTTTGAGCAGAAAAGAATAACAAAATAGCCTATGAAAGGGACTACGTAAGCGCTGGAAGACAGAACCCGGAACCTGACCCCGCTGTCCCATAACTTATAAAAAAAGAGTTTAGGGGGAAAAACGCCAAGATAAACGAGGGTGAAGATCGTGTATCCGCAGATCCGCCAAGCAGGAAAGCATAACGATTGCCGAATGTGGTTACGAAAGGTGGGGCACGGTCCTCAAATAGATGGGGGAAACAGCCACGCACTCCTACGACATCACCACGCCATCGAAAGGACGGAGTCAGGACAGGGCAAAGAAGACTCCGTCAAAAGCAAAAAAATGAAAACCGGGGAAAAACTGTTCAAGGAAAAAAGAGTGGAAGGGGCGTCTGTGGCTCCGACCAGTTGTTCACAATAACTGTGGTGTAAGTGAGATGAGGGACGAGAGGGGAAACTTAGAATAGTCCCCGAGCAAATTTGGTGCTCTGTGTAGAACGGCATTCCGGGGGGAAAAAAAGAAACCAAAAGGCCTCTTACGATCGGTCCGTTTCTTATGACGTAATATCGAATGTGGACAAAATCAGCGGCGTGAAAAACGACGCATCGGGACGAGGAAAACGCACACAGGAGTCCGGGGACGAGGAAAAAAAGGAATCCGCGACCGGCGATCTCTGCACTAGAGAAGAGAAATGAAGTAAAAAGCTAACATAAATCACCGAGGAGCAGAAACCTGGGAAGTTCAACGGCTTCCTTAAACTCTACATAAAGAAAACTCGAAAAGCCCTTAGAGGGGATGGGCCACCAACCACCGACGTGACCAAAAAAGTTAATCCGCGCCTAGCCTGACCAGAAAAATTTCGTGAAAAAGGGCCGGAGTAGTACAGAAAAAAGCGCTAAACGACTGCGAAAGACCAGTGGCATGTGACCGCCGTGCGAAGGTTGAAGGGGCGCAGGGGGAGGAGCGTCGAAGCCCCGCTTGGAACAGAAAAGGCCCCAAAACAAACATCCGGCATAGAAACTGCCGATCGGGAGGTCGCCTAGGGTTCTCCGGAGGAGCAAGACACAAATTTCCACCACTGGAAAACTTTACATCATCCGAAGAGGGGAAACCTTTAGGGAACAACAGGCGGCAGTGGGCGTCGACTTTGCAATGTCCTCCTTGAATAATATACGATATAAGGGGGGGAAACAAGACCCGCTTAAACTAAGCAGCGACTTGTGGCAGTTCACGAGAAAGAAAGCAAGAATGCCCGGAGATAAGATCGGCGTCCCTTTTCCATGTTACCGAGTGTACGGGGAGGGCTGTCAAAAACTGAAGGGAACGAGGAAATAGAACAATGCTGCATAAAAGCCGGGGAAAAAAGGAACATTTAACAACTAAACAGGCCTTGAAGAGAAAGGCCGATTCCATTGCGAATCGTGCCAAGGCTGGTTTCCGTCCCATTTGCGGGTTAGGGAAGAAGGAGCAATGGGAGAAAAAAGCAGAGCGTCCGCAATGAACCGAACGCCAAAAAAAAAAAAAAAAAAAAAACACCCAAAAAAAAACTACAAAAAAAAAAAAAAACACGAGAAGTGTCCGACGATTGGGGCGTTTCTGCGTGTGATTGCATGCGTCAAAAACGCAGACCCTAGGGGTAAAGGAGAAAATCGCGCCGTCCCTTAATCGCACAGTGAAAAAAAAAGGGTCAAATCGCGGGCTTGGTAGTAAATCCCATCTTGAACTTGAAAAAGAAGACGCAAGGGCGCAGAGTGCCCCGTCACTTCGGGGCCAACAGGAGACTGGGGGGACCAAGACACAATGGTCAAAAAAAGCGAGAAAAGAACAAGTAGAATCGGACAGTCGAAGGAAATGAAATAGCAGCCATGAGATAAGCGAAGAGGCTATCAGCAACTTTGTGGGGGGGGGATCGCTCAGGAGGGGGGGGAAGGCAATGTAAACGCGGGCTTAGAGCCCGACGCCCAAGTAGCCGAAAAAAAAAAGAAGGTCACATATTGTTCCATGGATCGCGGCCTATCCTCGCCATCTTTTACATGATAAGAAGGAGACGCACGAGAAAAAAACGGGGAAAAACCTTGGGAAAGGGGTAAAGGGGCAGGGGGACGGGGCGACGCGATGACGCAAAACTGTCAGCGATGCCGCTGTTATTGGGCAGCAGGTTGGGTGAAAAAAAGAGCTGGAGAACGGCGGTGCCAGCAACGGATATACAAAAAGTAACGGGGGACTAAAGATTAACCAAGTGTAGACTGGAAAAAACGGGCACAAAAAATCTCTCTCAAACAAAATTAAAGGTGGGGCCACTTTCTCTCGCTCCGGGGGGGGGGAGGGTAAAAACTTGGAATCGCGCCCGATGGTCATATTGAACCGAAAATGGGGCCTCGGTAATCAATTAGGAAAATCAGATCAGGAGGGGCAAAACGTGCGAAAAAAATCCATACTAACTCATCGCTGACAATGAGCGAAAAAGGTCCAAGGAACGGGGGAACGCTACCAGCCTTTGAAGAGGGGGGATTGCAAACGGAAAGCCTAAAAGACTCATATGGGCTCTTATTGAGGACAGGCGGGAAAGAAGAAAAGGAAAAACATAGATGACTAAGGAAAAACCATAGGCGGATACTGAAAAAATATGCATGAATCCACGAGGCACGAGCAACATGTGCGGCTAGCCTATTCAGGGGGAGTCGACTGCGACGAAGATCAAAGTGACAAGAGTCAAATTTAACTGAAAAGAGGATCCATGGAGGGGGTGCGGACTTTACCAGTTAAGTTTTGGTACAACATCGCCTGTCGAAAACGGGGTGAAGGAAAATGGAAAAAAAATCGCATTCCAGATTCCGCAGTTCGCCTTCAGTTCGGCAAAAGAAAGAGGTGGGACAAGCTAAACCGGGGGGGTCTATCCTAAGAACATTCAAAGGGAGCTAACGCCGGAAAAGGAAAAATCGGTCTTAATCAAATACAACTGTGAAGAAAAAACCCTCCTCAAACGTCAAAACTCTCGTAAAGATAGAGGGGGGAAGAAGGGAATGCGGCCGCTACTGCGGGGTAAAAAAATGAATCAGTTCAAGCCAGGAACGGGAGACACTACGGGGTCCCCGACATGCAAGGAAAAGGGGGCCTCGTACGGAAACGTAAGCTGAAGAGGACGCGCGGGGTCTAAGCAAGGACTAAAAAAAAAAAACATAGAGGTGACGCCGGAGCACAAGTTGTCGATAGTAAAAGTTCAACAGGGAAACCATAGCCAAAAGTCTAAGAAAGCATGCGCGGGCCGATTCCTAAGGTCAAGGAGGAGGAAGGACGGAAGCGAGAAAAACAATTCGCTGGGTCATCGGGATTGGGGTGCCACCGGCGGAAAGAGCAAGAATACCCTGAAGGGAGATTGAAAGCCCACGGGTGGCCGGAGAACGGTTAAAGTGCCCTGCAAAAAGCGAGCCAATGGGGGGTCCCATAGAAGAGGAATGGGGGGGGGCCCGCGGAAATCAAACCAAAACCCGCCCTGCTAAACGAAGGGGGGGGAGGGGCGTTTACTGCCTGTGGTGTTTTGGTTGGGGTAAATTCATAGGGTCAAGGAATAGAATACTTCGACGAAAACAAGGGGAGCCGTAAAAACTGGGAAAGCACTGGAAACGGTCAAATCGTGGTATCTCTTAGGAGGTAGGGTGAGACCCCACCAGGGGGGCAATAGACTGAACCAAACAATCGAGGGGAAGTAAAAAAATTCCAGAAAAACGATTAACGGTGATAACCGGGGAGGGGGGGGGCCTTGGCCGGACATTACTGGCTTGCGAAAACGGGCAGGGGCGGCAGGCAAGCGCGGACCTTCGTCACAATTTCGCATTCTGAATGGGGATGAGGGGGGGTGTGTGCAGGTGCGAAACTGTTGCACTGGAAGATTAAAAAGTAGCTCACTTATTGTCGCGATGGAGGACGGACTCGCTTGTGCCAAGGCGCACTCGGGGGGTCAGCAATATCCGAGTCTATCCACGGAACCTTTCGGGGAAAATCACATGGATCCAACCTTGAATATCTCCTTCGATCATCAGGCACCAAGGGACAAGCTCAAAAGCGGCTTTTGGCTACTGGGGGGAGGATAAAAAAGTACGTGTGTAAAAAAAAAAAAGATCATGCGCAAAATATAGAGCGGGGACGAATGAGAAGAAAAAAGTCATCGCGGGCAGGAGGGAGAAAGCAGCACCCTTCAGGGGAAAAACGTCGGGCGGGACCAAGCGAGTCCAAGCTGCTACAACCGTGGAACGCACGGGGGTGATGGAAGAGTTCAAGCCTGCCGTCTGCATGATTGGGGGCCGGGAGGGTGGGAAAAACCTGGAAGAAACCAAAACTGGAGGAGGGGCCGGTCAATGTAAGCATTGGGATTGAAAAAAAGCGGGCTGGGACGTGTCGCCCCACTAGTCGCGAGAGAGGCTCCAACATTCAGAGAACAAACCCAGAGGAATCGTGGCTGGCCATGCATCTACTTCGCGCTGTCGGTCAGAAAGAAAATAGGATCTTTCACATACAGCGGTGAAGTAGGAATTCAGTCGCGGCAGGAAACGATGGCGCAGCAGTGCGCCTTGAACTTAAGGCGAGGTCATCAGGGCGCGAATAAACGCGGGATGGTCGCGGTGGGGAATTCTGAC